>Ga0181529_10003314_pt1 | contig 18444 bp, 15 predicted proteins | sample PEATcosm2014_Bin_36_FD_119763 | JGI IMG/M metagenome (GOLD analysis project Ga0181529, IMG submission 119763) | Peatland microbial communities from MTU Mesocosm Facility, Houghton, MI, USA - PEATcosm2014_Bin10_30_metaG | ecosystem: Environmental > Terrestrial > Soil > Wetlands > Peat | place... | reverse complement strand
TCAACCTCGCTCCGGTGGGCTTCGACTTCGCCAGCGAAACGGGCGTGATCGGCTCAACCCTCGGACCGTACCTGGGCAACCCCGGCATCGGCCCCGGCGAACCCCGCAACGTTCAGTTCTCCCTCAAGGTGCTCTTTTAGAACATCCTGAAAATGGGTCAGAAAAAAACAGAGCGGCGTCCGAAACTTTTCGGACGCCGCTCTTTTCTATGCCTGAATCCTGCCCGGCCTTACTTCAGTTCCCGCACCCAGATATTGCGAAAGCTGACCGGTTCGCTGCGGTCTCCATGCGCTTGCAGCTTGATGGGCGCGCCGTCGAATTGCTTATAGAACGGCTTGCCGATGTAGCGCGTCTCGCCCTGCAACTCGAAGTGGTCCTGCACCAGCACGCCGTTGAAGAACACCGTCGCGTACGCCGGCGTCTTCACCGATCCGTCGGCGTTGAACACCGGCGCGGCCCACACCACGTCGTAGCTCTGCCACTCGCCGGGCTTGCGGCTCGGATTCGCCAGCGGAATGCCCTGCTTGTAGATGCTCCCGGCCTGCCCGTTCACATAGGTTTTGTTGTTGTACGAGTCCAGAATCTGCAACTCGTATCCCGCGTCTCCCGGGCCGGTCGAAGCCAGAAAGACCCCGCTGTTTCCGCGCGCCTGGTCGCTCCCGGTGATGTTCGCCGGAATCTGCCATTCGATGTGCAGCTGATAGTTCCGGAACCGGCGTTTCGTTTCGATGTTGCCCACGCCCGGCGTCTTGTTCGCAGTCACTACGCCGTCATGCACAAACCACTTCGCCGGCGAATGGTCTTGCGCCGACGCCCACTCATTCAAATTGCTCCCATCGAAGAGCACGATTGCGTCTGAAGGCGGCGCTGCGTCGGTTGCGCCCGCGGTTACCACCGCCGGAACCGGCTCCCAGACCTCGGTGTCCTGGGGTTTCGGCGCGGCCTGCTGCGCGCAAACGGAGGCGGCCAGGGCAACGAGAACTACATAGGTAAGGCATTCTGAAATCCGTAAATGTTTCATGATCATCCACTATAGTTCCCCGGCGCGGTGGCAGGTGGAGCGATGATTTCAGATTTGTCATCCGGAGCGACCCTGAGCGTAGCGAAGCAAATACCACTCGGCCCCCGTACAGTTCCCCGCAATTTTCCCCTCGGGATGTGCTTCCCAAAATAAAATCCACAAAAACCACAAAGATGTGTATTCTGTGATTGTCAGTCGGATGCCCCGAGCTGTCACCTTCCGCTCCGGGCCCAGACCCCTTCAGTGCCAGACCAAGGAGAGAAAATGATTCGCAAAACGCGCTTGTTCACCCCCGGACCGACCCCGCTGCTCCCGGCGGCCCAGTTCGCCATGGCTGCCGCGGACATCCACCACCGCACCCCCGAGTTCCGCGCCCTCTTCACCAAGGTCCTGGCCCAGCTCAAGGTCTTTGTCGGCACCCAGAACGACGTGCTGTTGCTCTCCAGCTCCGGCACCGGCGCCATGGAGGCCGCAGTCTCCAACATCGCTTCTCCGGGCGACAAGGTGCTGGTCCTGACTGCCGGAAAGTTCGGCGAGCGCTGGGTCGAACTCACCAAGGCATTCGGCTGCGCCGTGGACGTCATTGAAGTTCCCTACGGCCAGACCTTCGACATGGGGGTAGTGAAGACCGCTCTCAAGCCCGAGCACAAGGCCGTTTACATGCAGGCCTCCGAGACCTCCACCGCCGTCAGCCACGATGTGGAGGCGGTCGCGAAGATGCTTCAGAGCACCGAGACCCTGCTCATCGTCGACGGCATCACCGGCCTCGGCACGCAGACCTTCGACGTGGACGGATGGGGCATCGACATCCTCATTGGCGGATCCCAGAAGGCGGTCATGATTCCTCCCGGCCTCGCCTATCTCAGCGTCAGCGAGCGGGCCTGGAAGGCGATGGAAGCCTGCAAGAGCCCGCGCTTCTACTTCGATCTGCGCAAGGAGCGCAAGAACCAGGTCAAGGGCGAAACGGCCTTCACGCCCGCCGTCGCTTTGGTCGCCGGGCTCGGCGCGGCGCTCGACTACATTGCCGGCCAGGCGGGCGGCGATCTCGAAAAGGGCCGCATCGCGCTCATCCACAACGCGCAGATCAACGCCAAGGCCACCCGCGCCGGGCTGGTCAAGCTGGGCTTTACGCTTTTTGCACCCACCTCGCCCTCTGCCGCCGCCACCGCCGTGGCCGTGCCGGAAGGCATGAACTCCGGCGATGTGGTCAAGGCGCTCAAGGCCCGTTTCAGCCTCGTCACCGCCAACGGCCAGGGATCGATGCAGGGCAAGATCTTCCGCGTAGCCCATCTCGGCTTCTTCGACTACCTCGACACCATCGCTTTCCTCGGCGCAATGGAGCACATCGCCAAGGACACCCTCGGCCTACCCGTCGTCTACGGTGAAGCCGTGGCCGCCGCGCAGCAGATCTTCGCCGCCGAAGCAAACCAGTAGCCAGCAAACCAACCGGGTGCCCCACCCTCGCCGCGCAGTTGTTTTTGCGGCTAGGGTGGGCAGCCTCAACCCTGTTTTTCGGCCGAAGGGATATTGCTTTCCCGCCCAATTGAACGTAAACCCAAGGCTTTTAGCTTTTAGCCAGAAGCTAGAAGCTAGAAGCTGGTAGCTAGGAGCTGCATCCCATGCCCGAACTGACCTTTGGAGAAAAGCTGCTCATCGCGCGGAAGCAGCTGGACCTCTACCAATACGAAATGGCCGAGCGCCTGGGCGTGCACCCCAACTCGATTACCAACTACGAGAAGGGAGAGGGCAAGCCGCACGCCGCCGTGCAGCGCATCTTCGATCTGCTCTGCGAACAGCACAAGATCAACTTCGATGAGTACACTTCCGCGCAGGAAGCCAAGGGAGAAGCAATGAAAATCGTACTGGCAGAGAAGGTTTCTCCGGCCACGCTCGCTGTCTTCGCCGCCGAGCCCGGATGGGAAGTACTCACCCACGATCAGCTTCCGGACGGCCTGCCGGCCGCTCTTGCCGACGCCGACGCGCTGGTTGTTCGCAGCGCCGTGCAGGCCGACGATGCGCTCATGGCCTACGCCCCCAAGTTGCGCGTCATCGGACGCGCCGGGGTGGGGGTCGACAACATCGACGCCGACGCCGCCACCCGCCGCGGCATCGTGGTGATGAACACTCCCGGAGCCAACGCCGTCGCCGTCGCCGAGTTGGCTCTTGGCCTCATGATTTCGCTAGCCCGCAAGATTCCCCAGGCCACCTCTACCATGCATGCCGGCAAATGGGAAAAGAAAAACCTCCAAGGCATGGAGCTGCGCGGCAAGACGCTTGGCATTCTCGGCCTGGGCCGCATCGGCCTCGAAGTCGCCCGCCGCGCCAAGGGCTTTGGCATGGAGCTGGTTGGCAGCGATCCCTTCGTTTCCCCCGCCGTCGCCCGCGAAAACGGCATCAAGCTGGTCACGGTCGAAGAGCTTTTTGCAACCGCCGACTATCTCACTCTCCACGTCGGCCTCACACCCCAGACGGCCGGCATCGTCAACGCCCGCACTTTGGCAACCATGAAGAAGGGTGTTCGCATCGTCAACTGCGCCCGCGGCGAGCTGATCGAAGACGCTGCCCTGGCCGAAGCGCTCAAGTCCGGCCATGTTGCCGGCGCGGCGCTCGACGTATTCACCAGCGAGCCCGCCAAAGACACCCCCTACCACGGCCTCGAAAACGTCATCCTCACCCCGCACATTGCCGGGTCCACTGGTGAAGCGCAGGAGGCGGTCGGCATCCAGATCGCCCGCCAGGTGCGCGACTACCTCAAGCTTGGAGTGGTCCAGAATGCTGTCAATCTGCCCTCCCTCACCCACGAGGAGTACGTCCAGCTGGCCCCCTACATCGATCTTGCCGGCCGGCTTGGCGCATTCCTGGCCCAGGCGGGCAAGGGCGGAATCGAGGCCATCAGTCTCGTCTACGGCGGCATTCTCGCCGAAACCAAGATCGACCTCGTCCGCAACGCCGCCATCGAGGGGCTCTTACAGGGATCGGAGAACGTCAACCGCATCAACGCCACTTCCGTCGCCCAGGAGCGCGGCATCCGCGTGCACGAGGAGAGGCAGGAAAGCCAGCGTGGCGGCGCTGCCACGGTTCTGACCATCGAGCTGCACTCCGCGGCCGGCAGGAGCCATGCCTCGGCCACCGTCATCCACGGCGAGCAGCCCCGCCTGCTCGAGTTCGACGGCATCGACATCGAAACCCCTCTGGAAGGCAACCTGCTGGTTTGCCGCAACCTGGACGTTCGCGGGGTCATTGGCAAAATCGGGACCATTCTGGGCGAAAAGGGCGTCAACATCGCCAACTTCGCTCTCGGCCGCGAACGCTCCGGACCCAAGCCCGTGAAGGCTTTGGCCGTCGTTCAGGTCGATGCCCCGGTCTCCGCCGATGTCCTGGCCGCGTTGGGAACCATCGAGGCCCTTCTCGAAGCCCGCCCCGTCCAACTCCCCGAAGCCCGCTAACAAGGCACTCCAAACAGAAAAGGCCATCGCTCTCAGGCGATGGCCTTTTTGCCTCAATGATTCCGTATCCGCATCAAAACCGGGCGCTCCAGGTCCCTCGCACTTGAGGACCTGGGATCCCCATGCGCCGAGTCGGGCAAGTTTTCATCTACCCCATCACTCCGCCCTTATTCAGCCAGCTTCTCAGATACACAGCCTGCCCTACGTGGCTCGTCTCGTGGTAGGCCAGGAAGAACACCGTCCCGCCCAGCGTTCCGTCGATGCTCGGGACTCGTTCCGGCCCCGGCGCAGCCAGCGCTTCCGGGCTCGCCGCTTCCATGGCTGCCGTCAGCGCCCCGGCCGACTCCGTGAGCGCGGCCGTCACTTCTTCCGGCCTGGGATACTGCGCCGCGTCGAGCAGCTTCGCGCTCCGCGCAAACTGCGCCAGCCACGGCTTGGTCCACTCCGCGCCCAGCATCCGCATCACTCCCGCGCGCGCCCACACAATATGGCCCGCGATCCACAACAGGTGATTCGAGTTCTCGCCCGGCTGGCGCAGCCATTCTTCGTCGCTGAGCCCCTCAAAACACTTGCCCAGCAGGCTATTGTTGCGTTCAAAACTGCTTGCCGCGGTCGAAATCCGTTCTGCAATCGCCATGCGAAAACCCTCCACTTGGGGAATCTTGAATTGAAGCGATCCCGGTACCTGGCTCGACCGCCCTCCCCTGAAACTATCACGCGGCCATCCCCGCCGGGTCAAAGAAGAAGCCTCCTGCCTGGTGTAAGCTGGGAGGTCGCCGCCGGTCGCACTCGCAGCGGTCGCGAATGCTTTTCACTCTGCCCAGACCCGAAGGTTCCTGCCCATGAACATGCCCAAGCCGTTTGCTCTGCTGATGCTGCCGCTCTTTTCCGCCTTTCTTGTTGCCCAGAGCCCTTCCCAGCCGGAGTCCGTCTTTGGCTTTGGAGACTTCAATGAGCAGGCCAGGATCGAAGCCAAGTTTCTTGCCGTTCCCGACGCAGCGCTGGCCGGCCAGCACCTCAAGATTCTGACCGCGCAGCCGCATCTGGCCTCCACGCCCGAGGACCGCAAGCTGGCCGAGTTCGTGGCCCAGAAGTTCCGCGCCGCCGGGCTCGAAACGGAAATTGTTCCCTACCGCGTGTTGATGAACCAGCCCAAGGTCGTTCGCGTTCAGGCTTACGATCCCGCCGGCAAGCTGCTGATGAGCGGGCCTGCGCCGGAGCATGTCTCGGGCGATCCCTTTCAGGACAATCCGAACGTCGTCATGCCCTTCAACGGCTCCTCCGCCTCCGGCGACGTCACCGCCGAAGTTGTCTACGCCAACTACTGCCGGCTGGAGGACTTCAACAAGCTGGCCGACGAGCACATCGATGTTCGCGGCAAGGTTGTCCTCTGCCGCTACGGCGGAAACTTTCGCGGCGTCAAGGTCTTCATCGCCGAACAGCGCGGCGCGGCCGGCGTGATGATCTACAGCGATCCGCAGGATGACGGGTACACCAAGGGCGACACCTATCCCGACGGTCCGTGGAGACCCGAAACCGGCGTGCAGCGCGGCTCCGTGCAATTCATGTTCGAATATCCCGGCGACCCCGAAACGCCCGGCGTCGCCTCGACGCTCGACCTGCCCGACTCCGCGCGCACCCCGCCAGAGAAGGCCGCCAGCCAGCCCCACATCATCTCCATCCCGCTCAGCTATCACGATGCCGCGCCCATCCTGCAAGCCCTCAAAGGGCCGGGAGTTCCGCAGGGCTGGCAGGGAGCGTTGCCCTTCCACTACCACCTCGGCCCCGGCGGCGTCAGCGTCCATCTGATCTCGGTGCAGGACTACCAGCGGCGCATCATCTGGGATGTCATCGGAACCGTCAAAGGCTCGCAGTATCCCGACGAGTGGGTGATCGCCGGCAACCACCGCGACGCCTGGGTTTATGGAGCGGTCGATCCCAACAGCGGCACCGCCGCCATGCTGGAAAGCGTGCACGGAGTGGGCGCGCTGCTGCGCCAGGGATGGCGTCCCAAACGCACCCTGATCTTCGCCAGTTGGGACGCGGAGGAGGAAGGTCTTATCGGCTCTACCGAGTGGGCCGAGCAGAACGAAAAATAGCTGGAGCACGCCGTGGCCTACTTCAATACTGACGTCGGCGTCTGTGGGCCAGATTTCTCGGCCTCCGCCGTGCCTTCGCTCAAGCAGTTCATCCGCGAGCTTACCCGCGACGTGCCCAGTCCCATGGGAGGAACCGTCTACCAGCAGTGGCGCGTCAAGAGCGCCGGCGAGAACGAGCATCGCGCCAGCAATGCGCCGCCCATGCCCGGCGAAGAGGTACACGTCGGCGATCTAGGGTCAGGATCCGATTTTTCGGCCTTCCTGCAGCACGTCGGTGTGCCCTCCAGCGATATCAGCTCCGAAGGACCCTATGGCGTCTATCATTCGGTCTTCGACAACTACGCCTGGTTCGTCCAGAATGCCGATCCGCACTTCCTGTATTTACAGGAAATGGCGCGCATCTTCGGCCTGGAGGCTCTGCGCATGGCCGATGCCGACGTGCTGCCCTACGACTACGTCACTTACGCCGCCGAGATCCAGGCCTATGTTGCAGCCGTACGCCGCAAGGCCGCCGATTCCCATATGGGTGCTCTGGACTTCGAGCCTTTGCAGGCTGCGGCAAACAGATTCGCCGAGGCCGCGCAGCACGCGCGGTCGCTGCAGCAGGCACACGCCGCCGGCCCGTCCCGCGACAGCCACGTGCTGAATCTGGTGCTGCGTCAGACCGAGGCCGCGTTCCTTGCCCCGGAAGGCCTGCCCAACCGTCCCTGGTTCCGTCACACCATCTACGCGCCGGGCGAATACACCGGCTATGCCGCCGTTGTGCTGCCCGGCGTCAATGAGGCGCTCGACGCTCGGGACGCTCCCCGCGCCGCCCGCCAGATCCAGGTGCTTGCACAGGCCATCGCGCACGCCGCCGCGGTGCTGAACTCGGCGCAATAGGGAGAGCCCCGCCTATTGCTCGCGGTGCGTGATGTTTTTGGTGGACAGCACGCGCTCCAGGTAGATGGACTTCATCTGGCGGCTCGCCATGGCCTGCTTGATGGGCGGCAGCTTCAGGATCACGCCCAGGATGGCGGCCATGGCGCGATGATTCCAGTGCGCCTGGTTGTCGAAGATGAGGTTCTGCAACTGGCCTCGTTCGATGGCCATCAGGACCGCGCGGTGCGCCGTAGTGGCCGGTGTGAGCACCCGGCTGGCGCGCGGACGCAGCGAAAGACCGCGGCTGGGACAGACGCGCACGCAGACGCCGCAGCCCAGGCAGAGCCGCTCGTCCACGCGGGCCTTCTTCTTTTTGGTATGTTGCGGGTCGGAGGCGGAAACCTGGCCCATCGCCTCGACAGGGCAGACCTCGACACACTTGCCGCAGCCGTTGCAGGTGTCCGCATTGACCTCGGGCAGAAAGTTGGTGGTGGCCACCGGGTTGAGGATGGCAAAGCGCTTGGCCGCCAGCATGGCCTCGCAACAGCAGCCGCAGCAGTTGCAGATAAAGCCGACCTGTTGGCGGACGTTTTCGCCGAACTGGACGAGGTTGTGGTCGATGGCGCGGTCGAGCAGCGCCATGCCCTCCTGCGCATCCACGCGCCGTGCGTGGCCGTGCTTGATGAGAGACTGCGCGGAGCCGGCGAAGGTGAGGCAGATCTCCATGGGCGCGGCGCAGGCCTTGCCCAGGTGCTGCATCTTGTGGCGGCAATAGCACGCGCCGACGCCGATGTGCTCGGCGGTGTGGATCACCTCGCTGGCGCGCTCGTAATCCAGCACGGTGAGGGCGGGGCCGGCGGCCAGCGAACGCTCGTTGACGAAGACGCGTCCCAGTTGTGTTTCGCCGCCCGCGAAGAGCGCGCGGATGAAGTCGTCTTCCACGTTGAGGTACTGGTAAAAAAGCTCGGCCAGCAGCTTTTGATCGTAGCTGTTTCCCAAGCGCATCATGGAGAACTCGAAAAAGCCCGCCATGGGCGGCGGCAGCACGAAGATCTGTTCGCCATCCTGCTCCATGTCGAGCAGCATGCCCCGGCCGGCCAGCGTTTCCAGAATATTGCGACTCTCGGCTTCCGGCTTCTTCCACACCTTTGCCGCAGCCTTCACGTTGAAGGGCCGTATCGGCAGCAGCGCCACCAGCGCCGCCTCGTCGCGCGTAAAGAGCGTTTCGAGAATGCGGAAGAGAAGCTCCGTGGGAGGCGCACCCTGGGGAAAGAGGTTGATGCGATCGGCCAACGAACGGTAACTGTCTTTCAGAGTGACGTGCGCCAAAGCTAGCCTCGATCGCTGGAAGGGATTTTTGATTCTGGCCATTATAGGCATGGGTGCAGGCACGATTACCTGTGATGCGGGATACGGATGGCGTGCGGGCAGGTTGCCGGGCCGCGTCAAAGAAGCCGTGACTTGGCTTTTGACCTTCCTGGGGTCTTTGCCGGCTCAATCCGGGATCGTGTCCGGATCGGCGGCCAACCGACCACAGTGCCTGCCCGGCACAATCATCCTCTACCCACAGCGGTGTCATCCTGAACCAAGTGAAGGATCTGCGGCTGTTTTTTATTGATCCATTCGATCCAAAGCGCGGCGATAATCGGCAGGCTCACAGTCGTACCAATCGTGGCTTAGGTCCATCCAGACCGGGTTCGTTGCCTCAATCAGCGCGATCTTCTTCGCTCGCTTCCAACCCTTCAATTCCTTCTCGCGGGCGATGGACCTCGTAATCTCCTGGTGTCCCTCGAACCACACGAGTCGATCGCAGTTGTATTTTGCCGTAAAGCCTTCGTGCTCCTTCCATTTATGTTGAAACACACGCTTGTGGAGGTCGCTTGTGACACCGATGTATAGCGTGTGGCTGCGGCTCGCCATAATGTAAGTGAAATAGGAGTGATCGCGCATCAGTGGCATCATAAGCTTCCCGTGGCTGCGTTGGCTCTGGCGTGAAGAACAAACGCAGATCCTTCGCCTGCGGCTCAGGATGACAAACCTATTTGTGGGGCTGTCGGGTGACGGCCCGAATCAGGCGGTCGTCACCCGGGTCGAGCGAAGTCGAATCAGCCCAGGTCGAAACGGTCGAGGTTCATCACCTTTGCCCATGCGGCTGCGAAGTCGGCGACGAATTTCGGCCCCGCATCGGCGCTGGCGTAGACCTCGGCAAGCGCGCGCAGCTGGGAATTCGAGCCGAAGACCAGATCCACCGCGGTCCCTGTCCACTTGAGCGCGCCCGTCTGCCGGTCTCGTCCTTCCAACACGCCTGCGGCGGTCTCCGACTTTTGCCACTTCGTGCCCATGTCGAGCAAGTTCACGAAGAAGTCGTTGGTAAGGGCCTCCGGCCTTTGCGTGAAAACGCCATGTTGAGACTGGGCGAAGTTCGCGTTCAGCGCGCGCAGGCCGCCGATCAGCACGGTCATCTCCGGGGCGGTCAGGGTAAGCAACTGCGCCTTGTCGACGAGCATATAGGCCGCGTGCTCCTCCAGGCCTTTGCCGGCGTAGTTGCGGAAGCCATCGGCTTTCGGTTCAAGCACGGCGAACGACGCAATATCGGTTTGCTCCTGCGCGGCGTCCATGCGCCCCGGCGCGAAGGGAACCTTCACGTCGTGACCGGCCTTCTTTGCCGCGGCTTCGACCGCTGCGCCGCCGGCCAGGACAATCAGGTCGGCCAGCGAGATTTTTTTGCCGTTTGACTGGGCGGTGTTGAACTCCTGCTGAATGGCTTCCAGTTTGGCGAGCACTTTGGCCAGTTCCGCCGGTTGATTGGCTTCCCAGTCCTTCTGCGGAGCGAGCCGGATGCGCGCGCCGTTTGCGCCGCCGCGCTTGTCGCTGCCGCGGAAGGTAGCGGCCGACGCCCAGGCGGTAGTGACGAGTTGGGAGATGGAAAGCCCCGAGGCCATGACTTTGCCCTTGAGAGCTTCAATGTCCTTTTCATGGATGAGGACATGGTCGACGGCCGGGATGGGATCCTGCCAGATCAGTTCTTCCTTCGGCACCAGCGGTCCCAGGTAGCGTGCGCGCGGACCCATGTCCCGGTGGGTCAGCTTGAACCAGGCGCGGGCAAAGGCATCGGCAAGTTGGTCGGGATTGGCAAGGAAGCGGCGCGAGATCTTCTCGTACGCCGGGTCAACGCGCAGGGAAAGATCCGTGGTCAGCATGGTCGGGGCGTGGCGCTTCGCGGGATCGTGCGCATCCGGAACCGTGCCGGCGCCGGCGTCTCCCTTGGGCTTCCACTGATAAGCTCCGGCGGGGCTCTTGGTCAGTTCCCACTCGTAGCCGAAGAGGATCTCGAAGAAGCTGTTGTCCCACTTGGTGGGCGTGTAGGTCCATATGCCTTCCAGGCCGCTGCTGATGGCGTCTCCGCCCACGCCGGAGCCAAAGTCGCTCTTCCAGCCCAGCCCCTGCTCTTCAATCGGAGCGCCCTCGGGAACTGCGCCCACGTGACTGGCGGGGGCAGCGCCATGCGTCTTGCCGAAGGAGTGGCCGCCAGCAATCAGGGCCACGGTCTCTTCGTCGTTCATGGCCATGCGGGCAAAGGTTTCGCGAATGTCGATTGCCGCGGCGAGCGGGTCAGGATTGCCATTGGGGCCTTCGGGGTTGACGTAGATGAGTCCCATTTGGACGGCTGCCAGCGGATTGGCCAGGTCGCGGTCGCCCGAGTAACGCTCGTCGCCGAGCCAGGTGGTTTCCGGACCCCAGCTTACATCCTGCTCCGGCTCCCAGATGTCCGGACGCCCACCTCCGAAGCCGAAGGTTTTGAAGCCCATCGACTCCAGCGCCACGTTTCCGGTGAGAATCAGCAGGTCGGCCCAGGAGAGCTTGCGGCCGTACTTCTGCTTGATCGGCCAGATCAGGCGGCGCGCCTTGTCGAGGCTGACGTTGTCGGGCCAGCTGTTGAGCGGCGCAAAGCGCTGCGCGCCCCGGCCTGCCCCGCCGCGTCCATCGGCGATGCGGTAGGTGCCCGCCGCGTGCCAGGCCATGCGGATGAAGAACGGTCCGTAGTGGCCGAAGTCGGCAGGCCACCACTGCTTTGAATCCGTCATTACCGCGTGCAGATCCTTGATGACCGCATCGAGGTCGAGTGTCTTGAATTCTTCCGCGTAGTTGAACTCTTCTCCCAGGGGATTGGATAAAGAGGATTGCTGATGCAGGATGGCGAGGTTCAACTGCTTGGGCCACCAATCGCGGTTACCCTTTACGCCTGCCGCCGTGTGCTCGTACATGCCACCCAGGAAGGGGCATTTAGATTCGTTGGACATTTTGCCTCCCATTCGGTTGTATGTGATGAACCAGCGCTCCATTATAGGAGCCTGTTGTGAAATTTCGGGATCGATTTTCTTTCAATTCCAACACCGGCGTTGCCGGCCCGCGGAGGATGAATTGTAGCGCTGGCCTCGCGGCCGGCTGGGGCGTGGACCTCCCGGTCCGCGCTGTTTGCTGGCAGGCAAAAGGGAAGCACCGTGATGTTCTTCAGCATTAGAAACATGCGCATCCGGAGGGTTTTCCATTGGATGCGACCAATAGACCATAGGAAACATCCAAGGCACATGAATGCAGCAGAGCCAGCGACCCCCGCGCCCGTCGCCGACAGCGCACCCTCTTCAGTTCGTTTCGGTTTCGACAACACCTATGCGCGGCTGCCGGAGCGCTTCCATGCGCGGCTGGCTCCGACCCCCGTTGCGGCTCCGCGGCTGATCCGGTTGAACGGGCCGGTTGCACGGGAACTGGGCCTCGATCCGGTGCTCCTGACGAGCGCCGAAGGGGTTGATATCCTGGCCGGCAGCCGTGTCGCGGCCGATTCGGAACCGCTGGCGCAGGCGTATGCAGGGCACCAGTTCGGCTCGTTCGTTCCACAACTGGGCGACGGTCGCGCCAACCTGCTGGGTGAAGTGGTGAACCGCGACGGGGCTCGCTACGACATTCAATTGAAAGGCTCGGGCCGGACGCCCTTTTCCCGCGCAGGCGACGGCAGAGCGGCGCTCGGTCCGGTGCTGCGCGAGTACATCGTGAGCGAAGCGATGGCGGCCATGGGCATACCGACCACGCGCGCGCTGGCCGCGGTGCTGTCGGGCGAATACGTGCAGCGCGAGACGCCGCAGCCGGGCGCGGTGCTGACCCGCGTGGCCGCGAGTCACCTGCGGGTGGGGACATTTCAGTTCTTTGCCGCTCGCCAGGATTTCGACGCGGTCGAGCTGTTGGCGAAATATGCCATTGCCCGCCATTATCCGGAAACTGCACAAGCCGCGCGCCCATACAGGGCTTTTCTGGATGGAGTGATTGCCCGGCAGGCCAGCCTGATTGCGCAATGGCTGCTGGTGGGCTTCATCCATGGCGTGATGAACACGGACAACATGGCGATTTCAGGCGAGACGATTGATTACGGTCCCTGCGCCTTCATGGAGGCATACGATCCGGCGACGGTGTTCAGCTCCATCGATCATTACGGCCGTTACGCTTATGCAAACCAGCCCCGCATCGCGCTGTGGAACCTGACCCGCTTTGCGGAGACACTGCTGCCTTTGCTGGAACTGGAGACGGGGGATCAGAAGGCCGCCATTGCCTCGGCTACAGAAGCGCTGGAGGCTTTTGCTCCGCAGTATGAGGCGGCGCACCTGGCTGGCTTGCGGCGCAAGCTCGGGCTGATGACGGAGCGGGAAGGCGACCGGGCTCTGGCCGAGGATCTGCTGCAGCGCATGGCCGTCAACAAGGCAGACTTCACATTGACTTTTCGCCGCTTGTGCGACGCCGCGGCGATGGATGACAATAGCCCCGTGCGCGGGTTGTTTAGCGATCCAGAGGCGTTCGACGCATGGGCAGTCAAATGGCGTAACCGCATGAATGAGGAGTCCGAGGTGACAGGGGAGGAGCGTGCGGCCTACCTGTGCAGGGTGAATCCTTTGTACATTCCGCGCAATCACCATGTGGAGGCGGCGCTGAAGGCGGCCACGGAAAGCAGGGACTTTCAGCCGTTCGAAGAGTTGCTGGAGGTGCTGGCGCTGCCCTATGACGAGCGCCCGAATTTCGAAAAGTATGCGCAACCGGCGCAGCTCGAGGAGCGCGTGTTGCAGACGTTTTGCGGGACGTAAGATCTAAACTCGCGCGATCATCACTTCGGTCGATTTCATCAGTGCGGCGGCAGTCTGCCCTTTGCGCAGTTGCATCTCCCGCACCGCATCGGCGGTAATGATGGAAGTGATCTGCTGGTCTCCGATGGAAAGAACGACCTTCGCCAGCAATCCGCTGATTTTGACTTCAACGACTTTTCCGACCAGTTGGTTGCGCCCGCTGATCGTGCGAAAGCGTTCGCGCGACGCGGTTTTTTCTTTCGCTGGAGCCGCCTGCCGCAGCGGGCCAAGCGCGTTCTCGGGGATGCGATGGTGGCCTCCGGGCGTCCTGACTGTTTTAATCTTGCCCGCCAGAATCCACTGTTTGACGGCGGCATAACTTACCCCGAGCGTGGCAGCCGCCTCTCGCGGCGTAAGAAGAACATCAGGGTCCGACATTGTGCACCTCGTGCCAATCGCAAATGCTTGCTGAGGCAAGAATATACTCCGCGAGGGATTTCATCAGAACGTTGTGAAAAGACTCAAAATCATATTGAATCGTTAAGTGTATTCATATAAAAACGAAGCATGAAGGATAAACGCAACATTTTCCCCAACTCAGGACTCCGTCAACAAACCCAGCTGAAGGTTCTCCTGCTGATCGCTGCCGGCTTGATGGCGCCGATGCACGTAAAAGCCCAGCAGACAATGAACAGCGAACCCACCTTCATTTCGCGTTACCAGGAACGGGTGACCGCGGCCCAGAACGAGCAGCCGCATTGGATCACGCCACTGGTTACCGTAACGCCGAGACTGGAGCAAGAGCTGCGCACCGACTTCGTGCGCCAGACCAGCTCGACTCTCCACGAAACCTGGAACTACGGAAACAGCAAGGGACTTGAACTGATTCCGGAGCGGCATGTTGAGCTGATTGTGAATCTGCCTCCCTTCTTCAACCATTTGGGACCGAAGACCAACGACGGGTTCGGCGATATTTCGTTTCTGGCCAAGGGCCGCATCTTCGCGCGCAACGAAGAGAAAGGCAACGGCATTGTGACCGCGTTTCTGGGGGCCTCGATTCCGACCGGCAAGGGCGGGAACGGAAGCTGCTGCGCAATCGTGACGCCGACGCTCGCGGTGGGAAAAGGATTCGGCCTGCTTGCACTCACTTCCACCGCCGGCGGCTCGCTTCCAGTTACGAACGCAAACGGGCTTGGGCACACCATCACCTGGAACAATGTGTTGCAATACCGGTTGGCCCGGACAGGCGCCGCACGGCTGTTCTGGCCCGAAGTAGAGATGAACTCGAGCTTTTACAAGGGGGGAGCCAACGACGGGAAGGCAACTACATTTGCAACCCCCGGCGTCATCGTCGGTCGCATCCCTCTGACGCATGACCGGAGTGGGAAGCCTGGACGCCTCGGCCTGACCTTCGGCGCAGGAGAACAGATCGCCGTGACAACCTTCCACAGCAACAACCATAACCTGATCTTTACGATGCGCTTGCCGTTTTAGAGCATTTTCGATTCACATGTTGCCATTGTCAGATCGTGCAAGGTGGCTTTTTCTTGGTGAAAGGCCACTTGAGCTTGAGGGCTCTGTAAAGAGCAGAATCGAAAATGCTGTTGCGCGTTCCGGGGCACGGCAATTGCGGAGCCGATGCAGAAGCGCAGGGAGGGTTCCTTGCGGGGAGCAGCTGGATGAAAGGACTTCTCAAGATGGCCCGGCAAGGAGAAATCATGCGCACTCAAGGAAGGCGGCGTGCTCTGGTCGTGGACAGCCAGAGCATTGCTTTGCGCGCGGGGACGATTCTCGTCTTTTTATGGGGTCTCGCCGCATCGGTTTGCCCGGCGCAGCCCAGGACCGTGCTGCTGGTTTCGGTGGCGGCAAGTGTTACCGACGCCATGCAGGAGATAGAGGCGAGTTATCGGCACGACCACCCACAAGTCGAGATCCGGAATAACTTCGGATCCTCGGGAACCCTTGCGCGCGAGATCGAGCAGGGAGCGCCGGTGGATGTGTTTCTTTCCGCCGCGTCGAAGCCGATGGACGATTTGGAGGCGCAGGGCCTGATTGCCGCCGGGTCGCGGCGCAACCTGCTGCGCAATACGCTGGTTTTGATTACTTCGCGCGATGTGCATTTGAGCGGCTTTGCAGGGTTGACGGACCGCTCCGTGCGGGTGATCGCGGTTGGTGATCCGGCCAGCGTACCGGCCGGGCAGTATGCGCAGCAGACGCTTGCTTACCTGCATCTTCTGGAGGGGGTGCGCTCCAAATTCGTGCTGGCGAAGGACGTGCGTCAGGTGCTGGCCTATGTAGCTACAGGCAATGCCGACGCGGGGCTGGTGTACGCCACGGATGCAGCCACAAGCGCGCGGGTCCGCGTCGTAGCCACTGCTCCGGAGCAGGCGCACGATCCGATTGTTTATCCGGCTGCGGCGATCGCCCATGGCCGCAACGAAGCCGCGGCGCGCGCATTTGTGGACTACCTTGGCTCGCCCGCCGCAAGAGCGATTTTTCAGAAGCATGGATTCACGGTGACCGCTCAGTAGCGCAGGGCAATCGCATGAAGCTGGTGAACCAAGTAGAGTAACTGTTTTGAAAGGGCTTGGCTTCAGCCGTGCCGATTGCGAGTTCACAAAAGTACTGGCTTTAGAGCGGTTCCACAATTCACGTGCCCTTTTTAGTTCTTCGAAAGGTGGCTTTTTCTTAAGGAATTAGCCACTTTAGGTCAGTGGTTCCTGGGTACAGCAATTGTGGAACCGCTGTAGCCACCGGGGGATGTTTTTCGGTGATTTAAAACCCTCCCTCGGGGGCTGAAGCCCAGGGTCTTCTCGATGCTTTGCGGCACGACTGAAGTCGTGCCCTTTCAAAGCATCGTTTGCGCTATCTGACGATCTTCATACAATTGCCCTTCGCAGTAGCGCAGTCAGTGCTGCGACCGTATAGGTAGATAGCCTACAATGCAACAAAAGTAAAACATCCCCATCCCAATGGAGCCGTATCGAATGTCCACAAGAAGACATCTGTTGTTCCTTGCATCCCTGGTTGCCGCGGCGACGCTGTTGCACGCAGCCGACAAGCCCAAACCCCAGCCGGCGGCCACGACCGATCCCTATGCGGAAGTGCAGCCTGCCACCGAGACGCTCGATCTGGCGATGTATCAGAAGATCCGCGACGAAGGGTTGAACCGTTCGCACGTAATGGAATTTGCCACCGCGTTGACGGATGGCATCGGGTCCCGGCTGACAGCTTCTCCGAACGCGAAGAAGGCCAACGAATGGACGCGCGATACGCTGACCAAGATCGGTTTGGCCAACGCGCATCTGGAAGACTGGGGCGAGTTCGGACTGGGCTGGCAGCAGCTGAACACCTGGGCGCGGATGGCGACCCCGGATACGGCGGTGCTGATTGTGCAGGCTACGCCTTGGTCGCCTTCGACAGCGGGACCTGTGACCGGCGACGTTGCTTTCGTGAACATTCAGTCGGAGGCGGACATCGATCAGTACACGGGAAAACTGGGCGGCAAGGTGGTGCTGCTGGGCGCGATGCGCGAAGTTCCGCCGGTAGACAAGGCGCTCTTCGACCGCTATAGCGACAAGGACCTGGACGAGATGGCCGGTTATCCGGTGAGCGCGGGCGCGGCAGGACCTTCGCCCGAGATGCAGGCGCGGATGAAAGACCGGCTGCAGAGAATGCGACTGCTGGAGAAGGTTGCGCAGTTCTTCGCCGACGAAAAGGTAACTGCGGTGATCGAGCCAAGCCGCGACGGCAAGAACGGCGGCGGCTCGGGCGGTACGCTGTTCGACGATAACGGCGCCACGATGGGCCGCACGCCGTATGTCGCCGAAAAGCGCGTCAAGGTGCCGGTGGTGGTGGCGGCAATCGAGAGCTATGGCCGGCTCTACCGTTTGACCCAGGCGCATGTGCCGGTGAGTGTGGAGATGGACGTAGAAACCAAGGTTACCGGCGAGCACGAGCACGCGTTCAACACCATTGCTGAAATTCCCGGCACCGATCCGAAGCTGAAGGATCAGGTGGTGATGGTGGGAGGCCACCTGGATAGCTGGATCGCGGGCACCGGCGCCACCGACAACGGCGCGGGAACCATCGTGGCCATGGAAGCGGTTCGCATTCTGAAGGCACTGGACGTGAAGCCGAGGCGCACCATCCGGATTGCACTGTGGACCGGCGAGGAACAGGGAATCTTCGGATCGAAAGGCTATGTGACCGAGCACTTCGGGTCGGCGAAGCTGTCGACCGCGCCCGACCAGATGGAGTTGCCGGAGTTCATGCGCAAAGCGGCAGGACCGCTGGAAGTGAAGCCCGATCACAAGCTGATCTCGGCCTACTTCAATGTGGACAACGGCACCGGCAAGATCAGGGGCGTATACACGCAGGGTAACCTGGCGATTGCGCCCATCTTCGCGCAGTGGATTGCGCCGCTGAAGGACCTGGGTGTGACCACCATTACCAACCGCAACACCGGAGGCACCGACCACCTGAGCTTCGACGCGGTGGGGATTCCGGGCTTCCAGTTCATTCAGGACATGCTGGACTACGAGGCGCGCACCCACCACTCGAATGAAGACGTGTATGAGCGGCTTCAGGCGAGCGATCTGAAGCAGATCGCCACCGTGGAGGCGATCTTCCTTTACAACGCGGCGCAGCGGGATCAGATGCTGCCGCGTAAGCCGCTGCCGCAGCCGGAACTGGAAGAGGAGAAGCGCGCGCCGCTGAAGGATATTTTCCCCGGTGCGGTTACGCCGGCAGCGACGGAGAAGAAGTAGGGATTGACTGGCAGTTCGACCGCAAGAACCTCCGCTCGGCGTGCAGTTTGCGCCGGGCGGAAGTTTTTGCGGTTGGAGCGGGCGTCTTAGAGCGGTTCCAGGAAAGCTATACCCAATCCGAGTTCATTCAGGGTCGCCACT
>Ga0181529_10003311_pt1 | contig 18448 bp, 11 predicted proteins | sample PEATcosm2014_Bin_36_FD_119763 | JGI IMG/M metagenome (GOLD analysis project Ga0181529, IMG submission 119763) | Peatland microbial communities from MTU Mesocosm Facility, Houghton, MI, USA - PEATcosm2014_Bin10_30_metaG | ecosystem: Environmental > Terrestrial > Soil > Wetlands > Peat | place... | reverse complement strand
TCATGTTCAAGGTTTTCGTCCGCTATCCGAGCTTCGACGAGGAATTCGAGGTTGCCCGGCGCACCACGGCCCTGCCGGTCGACGCGATCGAGCCGGTGCTGACGGCCGAGGAGATCATTGAATTGCAGCGACTGGTCCGCCAGGTGCCGGTCTCGGACCACGTTATCCGCTATGCGTTATCGCTGGTGCGGCAAACCCGCGTCCACGAGCCGGGGGTTCCCGACTTCGTGGAAGAGCAATTGACCTGGGGCGCCGGCCCCCGGGCGGTGCAATTCCTGGTCCTCGGCGCCAAGGCCCGGGCCCTGTTGCAAGGCCGCAGCCACGCCACGTGCGAGGACGTACGGGCGTTGGCCAAGCCCGTGTTGCGCCACCGCCTGGTGCTGAGTTTCACCGCCGAGAGCGAAGGTGTTGTGCCCGACGACGTCATCGAGCGAATTCTGACCATTACTCCCACCCGTGAAGACGAACTGACCGGCGATGCCCGCTTCCAAAAGATTTTTGCATCCTGAGGCGATCAAGCGGATCGCTCGGCTCGACCTTCGCGCCCGACACGTCGTCGAAGGCTTCCTCTCGGGCATGCACCGCAGTCCGTACTTTGGGCAGTCGGTCGAGTTCCGCCAGCACCGCCCCTACGCCTACGGCGACGATCTGCGCTACGTCGACTGGAAAGTCTGGGCCAAGCAGGATCGCTACTACGTCAAACAGTTCGAGGAAGATACCAATCTGCGCTGCACGTTGCTGTGCGACGTCTCGGGCAGCATGCGTTACGGCCAGGGGGCGATGAACAAGTACGAGTATGGCTGCACGGTCGCCGTGAGCCTGGCCTACCTGCTGCTGCGGCAGCAGGACGCCGTGGGCTGCGTGGCCTTTGACGACGCGGCCCGAGTGACGGTGCCTTTGCGCACCAAGCGGAACCATCTCGACTCGGTCATTCAAGCCCTGGAACTGGCCGCTCCCCGGCAGAAGACCGACCTCTACCAGATACTGCGCAGCGTGGCCGAGAGCAGTCCGCGACGCGGGCTGATGGTGTTGATCTCGGATTTGCTCGTGGAGCGTGCCGGCCTGTTCCGCGGCCTGCGGCTGCTGCGGAGCCGAGGGCACGACATAATGGTGTTCCACGTTCTGGATGACGACGAGTTGGATTTCCCGTTCAACGGGCCGACGCGGTTCGAAGGGCTGGAGTTGCCGGAGCAACTTCGCTGCAATCCCCGCGCGTTGCGCGAGGGCTACCTGGCGGCCTTTGCCGTGTACTTAGAGGAAATCCGCCACGGTTGTTCGCGGAACAATATCGACTATGTCCAACTTCGTACCAGTCAGCCGCTCGACGCCGCCCTGGCCGCGTTCTTGAGCAACCGGCTAGGAATGCACCACAGGAACATGGGGTAGGGGCGCGTGACCGGCCTCGAATCTCAAATCCTCAATTTCAAATCTCCGAACCCTGAACCCTGACCTCTCCCCATGCCCCCTTTCCTCCACCCCGCCCTGTTCTGGACCTTGGGCCTGCCGACCCTCGGCGTGGTGGCGATCCCCGTGTTGATTCACCTGATTAACATGATGCGGCACCGCCGGGTGCCCTGGGCGGCCATGGAGTTCCTGCTGCTGAGCCAGAAGAAGAACCGCACGTGGGTCATGCTCAAGCAGTTGTTGCTGTTGCTGCTGCGGATGCTGGCCGTGACCGCCATTGTGCTGTTGGTTGCCCAGCCGGTGCTGCGCAACGAGTGGGGGAATCTGCTGGGCGGCACCCGAACCCATCACATCATCCTGTTGGATGATAGTTTTTCGATGTCCGACCGCTGGGAAGATACCGATGCTTTTGCCGAGGCGAAAAAAGTCGTCCAGCGCATCGGCGACGAGGCGGCCCGACAAGCCCATCCCCAAGCCTTGACGCTCTTGCGTTTCTCGCGCGTGGGACGCTTCCAGCGGGCGGCAGAGCCCGATTTGCTCAAGCAGACGGTTGGTGGCGAACTGCCCGACAAGCTGACCGAGTTGCTCGCCAAGATGAAGGTCACGCAGACCGCCGCCGGGCCGATGCCGGCGCTGCAGGCCGTCGGGCAGTTGCTCGGCCAGAACGATGGCGAGCGACGCATCGTCTATTTGCTTTCCGATTTCCGTGCCCGGCAGTGGGATCGTCCCACGCAGCTCCGTACCGAGTTGCTGCAAATGAACGCGGCGGGAGCGGAGATTCACCTGGTCAATTGCATCGATCGCGCCCGGCCCAACCTGGCCATCGCCTCGCTCGCGCCGGCCGATGGCATCCGCGCCGCCGGCGTCCCCTGGTTCATGGAGGTGGGCGTACAGAACTTCGGGCCCGCGCCGGTCCGAAACGTATCGGTCATCTTGGGCGAGGACGGCCACGCCCGGCCCTCGGTCACGCTGACGGAGATTCCGCCGGGCAAGATGGTCAAGGAGCGGTTCCCGGTGCATTTTCCCAACGCCGGTCGGCATGAGATTACCGCACGGCTGGAGAGTGATGCCGTGGCGGCCGACAATTACCGCTATTGTTCGATCGATCTGCCGCCGGACGCGCCGGTGCTGCTGGTCGACGGCGATGCGGAAGCCCGCGATGCGCGTTTTTTGAGTTGGGCGCTGGCGCCCGGCGGGGCCGTGCGGACCGGCATTCGGCCGCAGATCGAGACGCCCCGTTACCTGAGCCTCAAACCGCTGGGCGGCTATCTGGCCGTGAACCTCACGAATATCGAGCGGCTCGACGCCTCGGCGGTTGCGGCTTTGGAGAAGTACGTCGCCGGGGGCGGCGGTGTCGTGTTCTTTCTCGGCGAGCGCGCGGAGGCGAAGTATTTCAACGACGTGCTGTATCGCGATGGGAAGGGACTTTTTCCCGTGCCGCTTGCCAACCGGGCCGAACTGGCGATCGACCGCCTCGAACCGGCCCCTGACGTGCAGGCCGAGCCGCACTTCATCTTTCGCATTTTCTCCGGCAAACGGAACAGCTTCCTGCAAACCGTGGCGGTCGAGCGATACTTTGCCCTGCCGCAGGGCTGGCGGCCGCCCACCGACTCGACGGTTCGCGTGGCGGCGCGTTTGCGCAACGGCGCTCCGCTGGTGGTCGAACGCAGCTTTGGCAAGGGCCGTGTGGTGGCTTTTCTGACCACCGCCGCCCCGACGTGGAACAATTGGGCCCGCAACCCGAGCTTCGTGGTGGTCATCCAGGACTTGCAGGCTTATCTATCGCAACGCTCGGGCGATGCCGAACAGTCGCGGCTGGTCGCTTCGCCGTTGGAGTTGCGCTTGGATCCGGCAATCTATCAACCGCAAGTTCGCTTCATGACGCCGGAAACGGGCGCCGGGGCGACCACGGCCCAAAACGCTGCGGTCACCGCCGACGGCAGCCTGGCGGCCGTGCTCCAGGACACGGATCTGAGCGGGTTCTACGAAGCCCGTCTCACCCGCACCAACGGTGCCACCGAGACGCGCCGCTACGCGCTGAACGTCGATCCGGCCGAAGGCGACCTCAGCGCAATGGGACCGGAGCAGCTTGCCGCCCGACTGGACGGCATCAAGTATCAGTACGCCCAGGCGGCCGCGTTCCAGTCCACCGCGGGCGAACTGGCCGGCTACAACCTGGGCGAGGCCATCCTCTATGGGCTTGTCTTGCTCTTGATCGTCGAACAGATTCTCGCCTGGTCGGCCAGCTACCATCCGCCCGGTCGCCGCAGCCTGGCGCAAGGAGGCGTCTCATGACCCACGACTTGCTGCCGCTATGGGCCGACGGCCTGACGCGCACGACTTTCCAGTGGGGACGGATCCAATCGAACGCCGATTGGATTCTGCCCATCGCCGCGTGCCTGGTAATTCTGCTGTTCGTCCGCTACTTCTATCGGCGCGACGCGGTGGAGTTGCACCCAGTGTTGGGCTGGCTGTTGACGGCCCTGCGGACCGCGACCTTCTTCGGTCTGCTGGTCCTTTTTCTGCAACCACATTGGCGCTCGGAACGCGAAATGGTGCGGAACTCGCGGGTATTGCTGCTGGTCGACACGAGCCTGAGCATGGGAGTGGCCGACGGCGAGCCTTTGTCCGCGGCCGCCCCGGTAAGCCGCGCGCAACAAGTGGTCGCGGCGCTCGGCAAGAGTGATTTTTTGGCCCGCCTCCGTCAGGTTCACGATGTGGCGGTCTTTCCGTTTAGTGAAGAACTCTATCGAGACCACGTGACCAGCTTACCCAAGCAAGCAGTCGACGCCGCCAGCGACAGTCCCGTACCTCCTGCACCGGAAGCGAGCCAAGGCGCAAAGGCCGCTCCGCCCGATTGGACCAAGCTGCTCGCCCCCGCCGGCACCGAAACCCGACTTGGCCAGGCCTTGCGGCAGTTGATTCAAACGGAACGGGGGACGCCGATTTCGGGCGTGGTCGTCATGAGCGACGGCGGCCAGAATGCCGGCATTTCGCCCGAGAGCGCCGTCGAGATGGCCGCGGACGCCAAAATTCCCGTCTTCACCGTCGGATTGGGTTCCGACCGGCAGCCGACCAATGTGTCCGTTTGCGATCTGGCCGTGCCGGCCCGCGCCTATCCGGGTGATCACTACACAGTGACCGGCTACGTCCAGGCCCATGGCATGGCGGGCCGCGCGGTCACGGTGCAACTGCTCGGCCGGCCAGCCAGTGACGCCGCCGATGCCGCGCGCCACGGCACCGGCCAGGTGATCGAGTCGCGGCAGATCTCCCTCGGCGGCGATGGCGAAGCCGTGCCCGTCAAGTTTGAACTGACCCCCGAGGCCCCCGGCCGGCGGACCTTGTGTTTTCGCGTTCAACCTCCGCCGGGCGATCGAAACCCAATCGACAACCTGCGGGAGGCCGACGTGGAAATTGTCGATCGAAAGAACCACGTCCTCTTGTTGGCGGGCGGGCCGACGCGCGAATACCACTTCCTCCGCAGCCAGCTCTATCGCGACCACTCGACCACCTTGGACGTGCTGCTTCAGTCGGGCAAGCCCGGCATGTCGCAAGAGGCGCGAAAAGTCCTCACCGATTTTCCGACCACGCGCGAGGAAATGTACGATTACGATTGCGTCGTGGCCTTCGACCCAAACTGGCTGGCCCTCAGTGCGGCCCAAGTGGAACTGCTGGAGAAATGGGTCGCCGACCAGGGCGGAGGGCTGATCGTGGTGGCCGGAGCGGTGTATGCGGGCAAAGGCATCGGCGGCTGGACGGAAAATGCCGCCATGACCTCTATTCGCAATCTGTACCCGGTGGAATTCCTCAGCCGCCTGGCGAGCATGGAAAACAACATGTACGCGAGCAAGGAGCCATGGCCGTTGGAGTTCAGCCGCGAGGGATTGGAGGCCGACTTCCTCTGGCTAGGCGACACGGCCACGGCCGGGCGCCAGGCTTGGGCCGGTTTTCCCGGCGTGTACGGCTATTGTCCGGTGCGGGGTCCGAAGCCCGGGGCCACGGTTTTTGCCCGCTTCTCCGACCCGCGTACCGCGCAGGGCGGCCGCCAGCCGGTTTATTTCGCCGGGCAGTTTTATGGGACGGGCAGCGTGTTTTATCTTGGCAGCGGCGAGATGTGGCGGCTGCGCACCGTGGATGAGACGTATTTCGAACAGTTTTATACCAAGCTGATCCGCCATGTGTCGCAGGGCCGCTTGCTGCGTGGTTCCCGTCGCGGCGTGCTGTTGGTGGGGCAGGACCGCTACATGTTGGGCAACACGGTCGAGGTTCGCGCCCAACTCACCACGGCCCGGTTGGAGCCGCTGGTCAAGCCCAGCGTTAACTTGCAAGTCATCCCGCCGGACGGCACGATCCAGACGGTGGCCATGCGGGCCGATCCGGCGCGGGCGGGCGCCTACGTGGGACAATTTCCGGCCGTCAAAGAGGGCACCTATCGTTTGGAGTTGCCGGTGCCGGAAAGCGGTGGCGAACGGATTAGTCGCCGCCTCCAAGTCAAAGTGTCCGATCTGGAGCGCGAAAATCCCCGCCGAAACGACGCCCTACTGAGCGCCATCGCCAAGAACACCGGGGGAAAGTACTATGTGGGCATCCGCAGCGCCATCGACGCCGGCAGTCCCAACTCCCTGCCCCGGCAACTGAAAGACAAAACCACCACCGTCATCCAACCCATTGCCCCGAACCCCCAATGGGAAGAAACCTGCCTGCGCTGGATGATGGTTGTTTTGTGCGGATTGCTCTGTTTCGAGTGGTTAATACGACGACTGGTGAAACTAGCGTAAAATAAACACGTGTAGCACAGCCGCCCTCGGCCGTGCCAAGTGCGTGTGGATAAGACGGGCACCGCCGAGGGCGGCTGTGCTCCATGTCGGATTTAGTATGGCCACCATCAATTTCGACGATCAGCCGCTGCTCGCCCCCGCCATTACGGCGGGCCTCGGCGCGCTGCGCCGTCGCCTGCGCCAGTATGTTTGGCTGGATGGGTGTGGCGCCACGGTGGCGTGGCTGGGCGTGGCCTTTTGGGCCACGCTGGCGATTGACTGGTTGTTCGAGCCGACGGCCGCCCTACGCATAACCATGTTGGCCGCCATCGCCACCGTCTGGGTAGTGATGGTGGTGCAATGGATCGGCCGCCGGGCGTTCGTCCGCATCAGCGATAGCAACGCGGCCACTGTCTTGGAACGTCGTTTCCCCCAACTGAACGATAGTTTGTTGACCGCCGTGATGCTGACCTCGCAGCCGACGGATCCCGCCGAGATCGATCGCGACCTGCTCGCCGCGACGTGCCGCGAGGCGGCCGCCCAGATGGCGCGGCTCGACGTGAGGAAGGTTTTTAATCCGCGGCCGCTTTGGCGGAACTGCGGCGCGGCAGGTGTGCTGGTGCTGAGTGTGGCCGCGTTTGCCCTGCTGCTGCCCGATGCTTTCGGCACGTGGACGCGGCGCGTGCTGACGTTTTCGGACGAGCTTTGGCCGCGGAGCACGCGGCTGGAAGTGGAAGGTTTCGCCGGCGGCGTGCAAAAGGTCGCCCGAGGGGCCGACGTGGAAGTCGTGGCCCGCGCCGATGCCAACATGCCCGTAGTGCCTCAGGTGGTCGAGGTCCGCTACCGAACCCAGGGCGGCGGCCGGGGGCGAGCCACGATGGACCGCCGCGGCGTGGCCCATGGCCCGGAAGATCGCTTTCAGGAATATGCCTATACGTTTCGCAGCGTGCTGGCCGACATTCAATTCGACGTGGTCGGCGGCGACGACCGGGTGTGCGACCGGCGGATTCAAGTCGTCGATAGCCCCACGATTTCGCAGATGACGCTCGACTGCGAACTCCCCGCTTACATCGGCCGCAAGGAGCCGCCGCTGCCAGTGAGCGGCGTGATGCAACTGCCGGCCGGCAGCCGTGTGACGGTGCATGCCGCGGCAGCGAACAAGGATTTGGTCGAGATCCAGGTGAACGGCATCGTCGACGATCGGCCGGCGCCGCTGAAAGTGCTCAAGGGAAGCGATTTGACTGCCGATCGGCGAGGGTTCCCCTACGCGCTGGGGCCGCTGCTGAAGGACACGACGCTGCTGTTCACGTTGACCGACAGCGATGGCATCCGCGGCCGTGATCCCGTGCGACTGTCGCTGGTGCCATTGCCTGACCGGCCGCCACAAGTGGCCGTGCAATTGGACGGCATCGGGACGGCCATCACGCCCCAGGCCCGGATACCCGCCGCCGGCCGCATTACCGACGATTATGGGCTGGGCCGCGTATGGTTCGAATACGCCGTCGACGGGCGGAAGCCGGGGGATCGCGTGGTTCGGCAGTTCACGGACCACCCCACCGATTTCCAGCTTGCCGGCACCGCGATGGAGCTCGCCGACCTGACGCTGCGGCCGGGCCAGAAGCTGGCCATTACCGTCAAGGCCGCCGATCTGTGCGACCTGGGCCATGGCCCCAACGTCGCCGGCAGCGAACGCTGGCTGCTGGACGTGGTCACGCCGGAGCAACTGCGGGTGATGCTGGAATCTCGCGAACTCGTGCTGCGGCAACGCTTCGACGCCATGGTCCAGGAGATGACCGAGACGCGAGATCTGCTGGCGCGGCTGGATGTTGGTCCGCCGCCGGCGGCCGATCCGGCCAAAAAGCCCGCCGACGCAGCCGCGAAGGGCCACGAACCGGGTGACGATGAGCCGGCCGACTCCCCCGCCCGGCAGGGCACGTTGCGTCGGCTGCGCATTGAGGGGGCATTGACGAATTGCCGCAAGAACACGCCGGAGGTGCTAGGGCTGGCCGAGTCGTTCGATGACATCCGCAAAGAATTGATCAACAATCGCATCGACACCGAGGAACTGAAGGGCCGGCTGCAAAAAGGCATCGCCGAGCCGCTCCGCCACATCGCCGAGATGATGATCCCCGAGTTGGAGCGCCGGCTAGAAGGGCTGCAAGCCGTTTTGGACGACGCGACGAAGAGCCCCGCCCTCCGCGCCCTAGCCCAGCAGCAAGCCGACGAGATTCTGCTGGCGATGCGCAAGGTGCGAGATCGCATGATCGAAGTCGAGGATTTCAACGAGGCGGTGAACCTGTTGCGCGAGATCATCAAGACGCAAGACCAACTACACGATGAAACCGAGCAGCGGCACAAGCAGAAAATCCGCGAATTGCTCAAGGAGCAGTAGATGGCAAGTTGCCGGCGATTTTTCACGCTGCTGGGAGCGGCTGCCATGGCGGCCGCGATCGGGCCAGCACGCCTTCTCGCCGAGCCTAAGCCGGATCACGCGGCGGCGAGTCCGGCCAAGGGGACGGAGGCTGGCCCGGCCGGCGCGCTCGCCGTGGCAGAACAGCGCGTTGCCCAGCGGTACAAGCATCTCGAAGACGTGCTGCTGCGCATGGCGGAGTTGAGCGCGGCGAACGATCCTCGCCCGGCCGCATTGCTGAAGAAGGCCGTGGCCCAGAGCAAAGATCAACTCATCGCCGTCCGACTGGACCGCCTTGTCGATTTGCTCGGCAAAGACCAGCTCTCGCACGCACTGGAGAACCAGACCGAAGTCAACCAGGACCTCCGGGCGCTCCTGGAACTGTTGATGAGCGAGAATCGCGCGAAGCACATCGCCAGTGAGCGGTCCCGGATTCGCGAGTATCTCAAACTGCTCAACGGGCTGATCAAGCAACAGAAGGATATTCAAGGCCGCACGGCCGGCGGCGACGATTTGAAGCAACTGGCCGGCCAACAAGGGAAGGTGGCCAAGAAAACCGTGGAACTCGCCCGGGACATCCGCAAGAACGAGGAACATAAGGCCGAGGGGGGCGGCCAGCCGGCCGAAGGCGCGAAAAAGGAAGGAAAGCCGGATGGTCAAGGAGGCCCGCCGCCGCAAACTCCCGCGGAAAGCCCGCCTTCCAAGCGTTTGGAAACCGCCCGGCAACGCATGGAGCAGGCCGCCGCCAAGTTGTCCGCGGCCCAACGTCAGGGCGCCGACCGGCAACAGGAGGAAGCCATCCGCGAGTTGCAGTTGGCCAAGGCGGAACTGGAAAAGATTCTCCGCCAACTCCGCGAGGAGGAGATCGGGCGGATGCTGGCAATGCTCGAAGCCCGCTTCCGCCAGATGCTCCAGATGCAAGAGGAGATTTACGAGGGCACGGTGCGGCTCGACAAAGTGCCCCCGGCCGAGCGGACCCATAATCACGAGATTGAGTCGAGCCGGCTGAGCGGCAAGGAATCGCAAATTCTCGTCGAGCTTGACAAGGCGCTCGTGCTGTTGCGCGATGACGGCAGCGCCGTGGCGTTCCTCGAAGCGGCCCAGCAGATGCGCGAGGACGTCGGGCAGATCGTCGAGCGGCTGGCCCAGGCCAAGGTGGGCCGGCTCACGCAGAACAGTGAAGAAGACGTGCTGGCCGCACTCAAGGAGATGGTCGAGGCCCTGAAAAAAGCCCAAAAGGACCTCGATAACAAGAAACAGTCGGGCGCAGTGCCGATGACCGGCCGGCCGGAAGACCCGCCGCTGGTGGACCTGTTGGCCGAGTTGAAGATGATCCGCGCCCTGCAAATGCGGGTCAACACCCGCACCGCCCGCTATGCGAAATTGATCGCCGGCGAGCAGGCGGACAATGTCGAGATCGTCGAGGCGCTCGGCCGGCTTGGCCAGCGCCAAGAGCGGATCCACCGCATCACCCACGACCTTCAGATCGGGAAGAACCAATGAGGCGGGCAATCGGCGTGCTGCAAATGGTTGCTTGGACTGCTGTGGTGCTGGCCGCGCCGGCGGGGGCCCAATCGCCCGTGGCTCTCGGCCAGCCGGCCACTTGGCGGCAGCCCCAGCCGGCACAGGTAAAGGCCGAGGCGCTTGCCTGGCTGGAGTCGAAAAAGGTCGACGCGGCTACCCGCGCAAAGGCCGAAACGTTGTGGACGGGCCTGCCCTCGCCGGCGACCGAGGACGAACTGCTGGCGCGATTGGCGGGGACCTTCGCGCTGGCCGATGCCGGTGCGGCGAAGCTGGTGTCGCTATGTGCCGAGGCTCGTCGCCCCTTGACGATTCCCGACCAGCCTTGGCTTCGGGACCAGAGCGCACCGACGCTGTTTACGGCCAATTTGCGGCTGCTGTATGCGCGTTGGCTGGTACACGAATCGTTGTTTGACGAGGCCCAGGAGCAGCTTTCGGGGCTGACGCCGGGCGCCGTCGTGGCCCCCGCCTCGCTGTTGTTCTACCAAAGCGTGGTCGATCATGCCCTGCTGAACACGGAGTCGGGGTTGAAGTCCATCGAGGAGTTGCTCGGGGGCGCCGAAGCCAGTCCGCGGCGCTACGTGGCCGTGGCGCGGCTGATGCAGGAAGACTTGAAGGGGCTGCAAGAGGATTCGCTCGATCACATCGCCCGGCGAATGGACGACATTCGCCGCCGGCTCGCCTTGGGCCGCGCGGGACCAAAAGTCCGCTCCGAAGAAGACGGCGTCATCAAGTCGCTCGACAAAATCATCAAGAAAATCGAAGATCAGCAACAGCGGCAAGCCAGCGGCGGCGCTGCCAGCGTTCGTTCCAGCAGTCCCGCGCCCGATAGCCTCCCCCTGAGCGGCAAGGGCCCCGGCAACGTGACCAAGAAAGATATCGGCGCCGGCTCGGGCTGGGGCAATTTGCCGCCGAAGGAACGTGAAGAGGCCATGCAGCAGATCGGCCGCGATTTTCCCTCCCATTATCGCGACGTGATCGAGCAGTATTTCCGGCGTTTGGCCACCGAGGGAAATGGCCGGGAAGAGGGGAGAGAGGAAAGAGGAGAGGGGAGAGGGAAGTAAAGCCGATTGCGGCTTCGTCACCAACCGCGAGAAACACCATGCACCATATTCTTCTAAGCCTCCTGTTGACCGCTGCCACTCCGCCGTTCGACGTGCAAACGCTCGACGGCCAGACACTGGTCGGTCCGCTGGTCGAAATGACGGCCGAGCGGCTCACGATCGATGCGGCCGGCGGCCGAAAGTCGCTGGAGATGGAACGGCTAGTATCCATTTCTTCGCGGCAGCGGCCGGCCACGGCCCCGCCCGTCGCCGGGCTGGTCGTCGAATTGACCGACGGCTCGATCATCCAGACGCAGCAGTACGTTGCCCAGGCCGCCCGGGCGAGGATCAGTTTGATAGGAGGACAGGTGTTGGAGACGTCCACCGGCATCGTCCGGACGGTTCAACTGCAACCGCCGTCCCCGGCTCTGGCCGCGGAATGGGCCCGCCTGCTGGGCGTGAACGCTGATAGCGACCTGCTGGTGGTTCGCAAGAACGACAACCTTGACTATCACAAAGGCGTCCTGCACGATGTGACGGAAGATGCGGTTCGCTTCGAGCTCGATGGCGAGGTATTGCCGGTCAAGCGGTCGAAAGTGTATGGGATCGCCTATCGTCACGGCATCCCGCAGAACCGGCCGACGACGATTTGCCGAATTACGGACGCCGCGGGCTCGCAGTGGCCGGTGCGCTCGCTCAGCCTGGCTGAGAAACTGCAATGGACCACGCCGGCGGGCCTCGACGTTGCCCAGGTGATGGACAAGATCGTACAGATCGACTTTTCTAGTGGAAAAATCGTATATCTGAGCGATCTTAAGCCCGAAAGCGTCCGTTGGACGCCCTATTTTGGTCCTGGCAAGCCGCCGGCGGCAGTAGAACAGTTCTTTGCTCCCCGATACGACCGCGGTTTCGACGGGGGGCCCTTGCTGTTGTCCGGCAGGCAGTACCACAAGGGCTTGGCGCTGCACAGCCGTACGGAGCTCATGTATCGCCTGCCCGGCCCGTTCAGCCGCTTCCGCGCGGTGGCGGGAATCGACGACGCGGTTCGTCCCAGCGGCAAGGCGCGACTGATCGTGCGCGGCAACGACAACGTATTGCTCGATGCCGTGATCGCCGGCAGCGAAGCACCGCGGGAGATTGACTTCAGTCTGGCGGGTGTGCGGCGTTTAACGGTCGTGGTCGACTTCGCCGATAGCCTGAGCACGGGGAACGATCTGCTCTTGTGCAATCCGAGGTTGAGCAAATGAAACGGGTGTGCCAGGTAATCGCGCTGCTCATGATGGCCGCCTCCTGGGCTCAAGCCGAGCCTGCGGCGGCAATCCTCAATGCGGAGTCGCAACGCATTGCCGTCATCAACAAGGTGAAAGATTGCGTGCTGGCCGTGTTTACGCCCAACGGCCAAGGCGGCGGCTCGGGCGTGGTGATCTCGCCGGACGGCTACGCTCTGAGCAACTTCCACGTCGTCCTGCCGTGCGGCAAGGCGCTGCAATGCGGCATGGCCGACGGCAAGATCTACGACGCCGTGGTGGTGGGCATCGACCCCACGGGCGATGTCGCCTTGGTGAAGCTCTTCGGACGCGACGACTTTCCCTGCGCGTCCCTGGGCGATAGCGATCAGGTCCGTGCGGGCGACTGGGTCTTTGCCATGGGCAACCCGTTTTTGTTGGCCACCGACCTGCAACCGACCGTCACTTACGGGCTCGTCTCCGGCGTACACCGCTACCAATTCCCGTCGGGCACGCTGTTGGAATACGCCGATTGCCTCCAGGTTGACACTTCGATCAACCCGGGCAACTCGGGCGGACCACTGTTCGACGCCCAAGGACGGCTGATCGGCATCAATGGCCGGGCCTCGTTCGAAAAACGCGGCCGAGTGAATGTCGGCGCCGCGTACGCCATTTCGATCAATCAGATCAAGAACTTTCTGGGCACGCTCCATAGCGGGCGAATCGTCGATCACGCCACGCTCGGCGCCCGCGTGGGCGCCGACGCCGACGGCCGCGTCGTCGTGACCGATATTCTCGAAACGTCCGACGCCTATCGCCGCGGGCTCCGCTACGACGACGAGATCATCAGTTTTGGCGGCCGGCCCGTCTCGACGCCCAACGGTTTCAAGAACGTGCTGGGGATCTTTCCCAAGGGCTGGCGCGTGCCGCTGAGCTATCGCCGCGACGGCCGGCGACACGACATTCTCGTGCGTTTGGCTGGTGTACACAGCCAAGAGGAATTGATCGCGAAGGCGACCGGCCGCCCGCCGGCCGAGCTGATGCCGATGCCAAAGCCCGGCGAAGGGCCGAAATCCGGGCCGCACGGCGGCGGAAAGCCGCGGGGCGATCAGCCGCCGCTGCCGCGCCCAGGAACGGGGCCATCCGCCTCGCGTCGCGATATCCCCATTCCCGAAATCGTGAAGCAGCACTTCCAGGAAAAACGCGGTTATGCCAACTACTACTTCAATACGCTCCAGCAGCAGCGGGTCTGGAAAGCGTGGAACGCCGGGGCAAATCCGGACGGCGTTAAAGGCGTCTGGACGCTCGCTGGCCATCTGCCGCAAGGCGGGGAGTTCCGTTTCCAGTTGACCGGCAGCGGCGCTTCGCTGAAATTGCCCGCCGGCGAGACGAAGTGGACCGCCGAGGGCCAATTGGGCGCATCATTGTTGCCGGTACACAGCGGGGGATTGTTGCCGGCGCTCTATCTCTGGCGGCGGCTGGCCGTCGAGGGACTGGGCCGCTTTGGCCAACTGGATTACTACGGCACGGCGCCGCTTGCGGGGCACGAAGGGCTGGTCGACGTGCTGGCTGGCGCGCACAAGGACGTGGAATGCCGTTTTTACTTCGACCCGGTCGAGGGACACTTATTGGCGATGGAGATGTTTCCGGACGAGGACGCCGACCCTTGCGAAGTCTACTTTTCGGACTACCGCAAGGTGGGCGGGCGCTTTTGGCCCGAGCGGATCGAGGTTCGCTATGGCGACGAATTGTTTGCCGCGTTCAAGGTGACGGCGGGAGATCGGTAGGAACGGGGCGGAACAAAAGTCAGTGTAAATTGTAGGAAGGCAAAAGGGGAAACGGGAAAAAGAAAAAGTCGATCAGTTGAGATGCACGAATGCGAAAACTATTTCCACTCCTCTGTTGCCATTGTCTTTTTTTCTTTGCAATTCTCGGTTCATTGGCTGCGGCCTCGATCGTCGATACGATCGACCAGGTGCAGCCGAAAATCGTCAAAATCTATGGAGCGGGCGGGCTGCACGGCCTCGAAGCCTATCAGAGCGGCATGCTCATTTCGTCCGAGGGCCATATCCTCACCGCCCTGAGCCACGTCCTCGACACCGACTACGTTACGGCCGTGCTGGCCGATGGCCGTACCTTCGAGGCCAAGCTGCTGGGCGCCGATCCGCGGTTGGAGGTGGCGGTACTGAAGATCGATGCCGCCGGCACGTCGTATTTCGACCTGGGCAAGGCCGTGAAGGTGGATGCCGGGACGCTGGTGCTGGCCTTCAGCAATATTTTCGGCGTGGCGCAGGGCAACGAGCCGGCCAGCGTGCAGAAGGGGACCATCTCGGTCGTCACGCGGCTGGAGGCCCGCCGCGGCGCTTTCGAGACGCCCTATCGCGGCCCGATCTACGTGCTCGACGTAACCACCAACAACTCCGGTGCCGCCGGCGGGGCGCTGGTGACCCGCCGGGGAGAGTTGGCCGGCATGTTGGGCAAGGAACTCCGCAACACCCTGAACAATACCTGGCTGAACTATGCCTTGCCCATCGCGGAATTGCGCCAATCGGTTGACGAGATTCGCGCGGGCAAGTTCGTCGTCCGCGAGCCCGAGACCAGCCGGAAACCGCGGCGATCGCTCGATCTGCCGTCGCGGGGAATCATGCTGATTCCCGACGTGCTGCAACGGACGCCGCCCTATGTCGATCACGTGCTGCCCGGGTCGCCGGCCCAGAAGGCGGGCATCCGTCCCGACGATCTGATCGTCTTGCTGGGCGACCGCCTCGTGGCGTCGTGCAAAGTGCTGGCATCGGATTTGGAATACGTCGATTACGAGGACGAGATCAAGGTGACGGTGCTTCGCGGTCAGCAATTGATCGAATTCGCATTGCACGCGGCTGACGGGGCCAAAACGCTCAAAAAGGGACAGCCGCAATGAACGAGAAAATGATCGGGGCAGCTTGCCAGCAGTCGTTGCCGTCGCGCAACGCCTCGCGATGGCGAGGGATGGATCAGCGGTGCAAGCGCATGGCAAATCGCGTAGTGCGATGCTTCGGCCGTATGGTGGCAGTAGTGATCGCGATGGCATCGCTGCTGTGCTTGCACCCGGCGATCCCGGCCGCGGCTGATGACGCCGACGCGCAAGGGCAAGCGGCCCTCCGGGCGGCCGTTGATCGCGTGGCGCCGGCGGTGGTCCGGATCGAAACGGTCGGCGGCTTGGAGCGGGTCGGCGAGATGCTCTTTGGTACCGGGCCCACCACGGGCATCATCGTCGATCCGGCCGGCTATATTGTCTCCAGCGCCTTCAATTTCATCCATAAGCCGGCGTCGATTCTCGTTCGTCTTAGCGATGGCGTGCGGCGGCCGGCGAAACTCGTGGCCACCGACTATTCGCGAATGCTCGTGCTGCTGAAGATCGATGCGGACAAGCCGCTGCCGGTGTGCGACGTCGTGCCCCGGCAGCAAATGCGCGTCGGCCAGTGGGCCATCGCCGTGGGCCGAACCTTCGATGGCGATCACCCCAGCTTGACAGTGGGCATTCTCAGCGCGCTCAACCGAGTTTGGGGCAAGGCCATTCAGACCGACGCCGCCGTCTCTCCCAGCAACTATGGCGGGCCGCTGGTGGACATCCGCGGCCGCGCCCTCGGCGTGCTCGTGCCGCTCTCGCCCCAAGGCGCCGACGAAATGGCCGGCGTCGAATGGTACGATTCCGGCATCGGCTTCGCCATCCCGCTGGAACACATCCAAAACGTCCTGCCGCGATGGCGAAAGGGCGAAGACCTCTATTCCGGCCGGGCGGGCATTAGCCTGAAGGGATCAAATCCGTATACGGGTGCGCCAATCATCGCCGCTTGCCGCCAAAAGTGCCCGGCCGCGGCCGCCGGCTTGAAGCCCGGCGACCGGATCGTTGCCATTGATGATCGGCCCGTTGCCCGGACCGTCGAGGTGGAGCAAGAAATCCGCCGCCGCTACGCCGGCGAGACGATGCGTGTGACCGTGTTGCGCGGTCGGCAGCGGATCGAGGCCCAGTTGGAATTGGCCGCCAAGCTCGAACCCTTCCAACACGGATTCTTGGGCATTCTGCCCATGCGAGGCGAACAAGGGCAGGGCGTTACCATCCGCTACGTGTATCCGGACAGTCCCGCGACTGCGGCGGGCATCGCCCCCGGCGATGTCCTCGTTTCGCTGCAAGGCGAGCCGATCAAGGGCCGCAACGAGCTTGCCATGAGGCTTGGTGCCATGGAGCCGGCAGCGGCGGCGGAGATTGACGTTCGCCGGGCCGGCACGCTGCGAAAGCTGCATGTGACGCTGGCCCAATTGCCCGAAGGCTTGCCGCCTGGCGAACTGCCGCCTGCCAGAGGAAGTGGCAAGGCCGGGCAGCCAAATCGCCCCCAAGTCGGCGCCATCCGGCTGAAGGTGCCGGAGTTTTCCAACGAGGCTTGGGCGTATGTGCCCGAGACCTATAATGCGGAAGTGCCTTACGGCGTGGTCGTGTGGCTTCACGCGGCCGGCGGTTTCCAGTGGCCGGAACTCTTGGCCCGTTGGAAGCCGCTCTGCGACCGTTACGATTTGATCCTGGTAGCACCGAAGTCGGCCGATTCCTCGCGATGGATGCCCGGCGAAGCGGGACTGGTCGATCGGCTGCTGCTGGATGTCGTGTCGACCTATCACGTGGACTCGGCCCGGATTGTCGTACATGGTCAAGAGACGGGCGGCTCGTTGGCTTTTTTGGCTGCCTGCGGCAACCGCCAGATGATCCGTGCCGTGGCCGCTGTGGAGGCCGCGCCGGCTGGTCCACCGCCGGAGAACGACCCCTTGCGCCGCTTGGCGGTTTATATGGCCACGGCCAGCAACTCAGCAGTCGTCCGACCGGCGGCGTCGGCCCTGGCCGCGTTTCGGAAAGAGCGGGTTCCCGTGACGGTGAAGAACTTGGGCGATGTCTCTCGAAGCCTCAATGCCGACGAGTTGGCGGAGCTAGTGCGTTGGATCGACATGCTGGATCGGATCTGACGAGATCATTTTTTCTGACCCCTGACCCCCGACCCCTCCTCATGCAACGCCGCATCCTCGCTGCTCTGGCAATTCTGTCGCTCGTTAGCGCAGTTGTATTACAGCTATGGTGGCCGGGCGCGGAGGTTACAGTCGCCTGCTGCTGGCGGGGCGGTGCCATTCTGGCCGCTGCCTGGCTGGCTTACGACGACGTTCAGCGGCTGCCGAACTGGCTCGTGGTTTTGCTGCCAGTGCTATTGATTGTGCTCGTCCGCTGGCCGCGGCTGCTACTGTTGATGGTGCCGTTCTTGATTGTCTGGGTCATTATCCAACGACTTCTCTATCCCGGACCGGGCCGCGACCGTCGATAACAGTTCCGTTGCGCCCTCCCGCGGGGCGTGCAATGCCGGGGCGTTTCCCACTTTCTGCAACCATCCCGGGATTCAAACAGACACCTCTTTTTACCCATTTCTCCCATTCATCATCATTTATCCTTCATCCTTCTCTTGACCTGCGCGAGCTAAATCACTATGGTTCGCCTGCTAATGACCTTTAGGCAGTCGGCAGGATGCCGGCGCGACCCTTTTCTCATCGTTTGCTCTTCTCGACTACAGCAAGGTGCAGGGAAGCATGAAACGTCTTGCATTGCTTTTGTGCGGTGCGGCGATTCTTGGGGGCTGTTCGTGGTTCAACGAAACGATGCGCTCGCAAAGCCCTGAGGAGCCCGAGCCGGAGGAGGCGCGTGCCCGACTGGTCGGCGATCTGGCAGTGGCGGCGAATCTGGAGCCGGTGCGGGTGGAGGCCGTGGGCTTGGTAACTGGTCTGCACGGCACTGGCAGCGACCCGGCCCCTACGCCCGAACGCGACGCGCTGTTGGAAGAAATGCGTACGCGCGGCGTAGCCAACCCGACCAGCGTGCTGGCTTCCGGCGACGTCGCGATGGTGATGGTGCAGGCCATTTTGCCCGCCGGAGTACAGAAGGGCGACCGTTTCGACGTGGTGATCCGCGTGCCATCGCGGGGGTGCGATACGACCAGCTTGCGGGGCGGCTACCTGCTGGAAACCCGCCTTACCGAGATGGCCGTGCTGGGCAATCAGGTCCATCGTGGCAACCTG
>Ga0181529_10003309_pt1 | contig 18452 bp, 15 predicted proteins | sample PEATcosm2014_Bin_36_FD_119763 | JGI IMG/M metagenome (GOLD analysis project Ga0181529, IMG submission 119763) | Peatland microbial communities from MTU Mesocosm Facility, Houghton, MI, USA - PEATcosm2014_Bin10_30_metaG | ecosystem: Environmental > Terrestrial > Soil > Wetlands > Peat | place... | reverse complement strand
CGCCACTACCAGCGGCGGCGAGGCCAGGTAGTTAGCCTTTACCTGGGCATTGATTCGCCCTTCGAAATTGCGATTGCCGCTCAGCACGGCGGCCACTACCAGGTTGTCCTTCAGCACCGCATCCGCCACCGCATCGGGCAGCGGGCCGCTGTTCCCTATGCATGTGGTGCAACCGAAGCCCACCAGGTGGAAGTTGAGCTTCTCCAGGTACGGCACCAGGCCGGCCTGGTTGTAGTAATCCATCACCACCTTCGACCCCGGCGCGAGGCTGGTCTTCACCCACGGCTTCACCGTCAGGCCGCGCTCCACGGCCTTCTTCGCCAGCAACCCCGCCGCCAGCATCACCGACGGGTTGGATGTGTTCGTGCAACTCGTGATGGCGGCGATGACCACCGACGCGTTCTGCAAGCCGCCGTTGCTCCCGGCCTTCGCATTCGGGAAGGCGTCGGAGAAGTTCTTGCGGACGTTGGGCAGTTCCACGCGATCCTGCGGGCGCTTAGGTCCGGCCATCGATGGGACCACCGTCGCCAGGTCCAATTCCAGCGAATCGGCGTACACCGGATCGGGCGTCCGGTCGGTGCGGAAGAGTCCCTGCTCCTTGGCGTAGGCCTCCACCAGCGCGATGGTTTCGGGCGGGCGGTTCGTCACGCGCAGGTAGGCCAGCGTCTCGTCATCCACCGGGAAGAAGCCCATGGTGGCGCCATACTCGGGCGACATATTGGCGACCGTGGCGCGGTCCGCCAGGCTCAACGCGCTCAACCCGGGACCGTAGTATTCCACGAACTTGCCCACCACGCCCTTCTTGCGCAGCATCTGAGTGATAGTCAGGACCAGGTCGGTCGCGGTGCAGCCTTCGCGCAGTCTGCCGTGCAGTTTGAAGCCGATCACCGGAGGGAGCAGCATGGAGATGGGCTGCCCCAGCATGCAGGCCTCGGCTTCGATTCCGCCCACGCCCCAGCCCAGCACGCCCAGGCCGTTGATCATGGTGGTGTGCGAATCGGTGCCCACCACCGAGTCTGGGTACGCCACGCCACCCGATTGGAACACCACCGGCGCCAGATATTCCAGGTTCACCTGGTGGACGATGCCGGTGTCGGGCGGCACCACGCGGAAGTTGTGGAAAGCCGTCTGGCCCCAGCGCAGCAGCATGTAGCGCTCGCGGTTGCGTTGGAACTCCAGCAGCGCGTTCACCGAGAAGGCGTTCGCCGACCCGAACTGGTCCACCTGCACCGAGTGATCGATCACCAGGTCGGCGGGCATCAGAGGATTTGCGCGGCCCGGGTCGGCGCCCATGGAAGCTAGCGCATCGCGCATGGCCGCCAGGTCTACCACGCACGGTACGCCCGTGAAATCCTGCAGCAGCACGCGCGCCGGCATGAAGCTGATCTCTTTCTCGCCCGCCCCGCCGCCCGACGCCACCTGCTGGACGTCTGCCGCCGAGACGCGCTTCCCGTCCTCCGAGCGCAATAGGTTTTCAAGTAGAATCCGGATCGAGACCGGCAGGCGCGATACCGCTCCTACGCCCGTATCTTCCAAACGTGCGAGCCGGAAGTACCCATATTCCCGATCCCCGACGCGCAGCTTCCCCGCAGCTCCAAAAGTGTTCTTCGACATGCCCCTAATTATAATTGGCCCGGCGGTGCGAAGATAGAGAAACGATGACCAGACGAACCGGTTTGTGGCTGCTGGCGGCCCTCGCGCTCGCCGGCTGCGGTTCCCGCAAGGAACCGGTCAAACGCTATCCCATGGAGGGCGAAATCAAGGCGCTCGACCCCGCCACCCACAATGCCACCATCCAGCACGGCAAGATCGGCGATTGGATGGACGCCATGACCATGGAGTACACCATCAAGCCCGACGCGGAGTTTGCCAAGCTACACGTCGGCGATCGTATCCAGGCGACGGTAGTGGTGCAGGACCCGACTTACTGGGTGACCGACGTCAAGGTTACCGCCGGCGCCAGTCCTAAGTGACGCCGCAAAGGCCAGGATTAAAATGGCCACGGATAAGACAAGCGAGAGGGAAGACGCAGTCGATGCGCGACCCTGTTTGGAATGGCTCGTCAGGGTTCGATTAGGAACGAGCCGTATTGTTGTACGCTAGCCTCTTGCTCCTCGACTCCGCGTACGTCGGCCCAGCGCGGCCCGGTGTAGAGGAGGCCGGCGAGTTTGGATAACTTGGCCTGGGGTCCGACGGCGTAGACCTCGACGCGGCCGTCGTCCAGATTGCGGGCATAGCCCGTGAGCGAGAGCGAGACGGCGGCTTTCTGCGCGAACCAGCGGTAGCCGACACCTTGCACGTGTCCGCGGATGAACCAGCGGCGGGCGGAGTGGGGATGCGGGGGCATTCGAGCGTGAGGATAGCATGGGTGGGAGGATGGGAAGGGCGCTGGTTCGCCAAAAGGCCTACCATATACTTCGTGGACAAGCGACATCAGGTCTTCGTCAGCTCGACGTTCGAAGACCTTCGTGAAGAACGCGCGGCCGTCATCGGCGCGTTGATTCAGCTCGATTGCTTCCCGGCTGGAATGGAGTTATTTCCGGCTGCCGACGATGATTCCTGGACCCTAATTAAGAGCGTCATAGACGATTCCGATTACTACCTGGTCATCCTTGGCGGGCGATATGGGACGCTCGACAAGGCTACCAGCAAAAGCTACACCCATCTGGAATACGAGTACGCTCTTTCGACTGGGAAACCGACGATCGCGCTGTTGCACTCGAACCCTGGTGCACTGCCTGCGGACAAGACCGAACGCACGGACGACGGGCGGAAACGCTTCGATGACTTTCGCTCCGAACTACGGCAGAAGAACTGCAAACTATGGGTTGACGGTGGCGAGCTGGCACTGGCTGTGTTTACCGGAGTTCTACACCTTAAGAAGACGCGGCCAGGGGTTGGATGGATCAAGGCGTCCGAAGCTGCGGATGACAAATTGAAGGACGAATTGTTGCGCGTGCGCGGCGAAATGGATTCGATGAGTGCCGAATTGGAGCAGGCGAGGCGCCGTAATCCGCCCGCAGGTACCGAAGAACTGGCTCAAGGGCAGGACCGAACGAGCATCGTTGTTGAAACGTCCGAACGGGCCGCCTCAAGGTACGAACTCGCATGGGAAGAAATCATCAGGGCCGTCCTTCCACGGACTTTCGGGGCTGCGGTTGAAGACGGGATCATTGCATCCGCATTGTGTTCGCTGGCGCGGGAGAAGGCTGGTAACCAGGGGGACGGCCGCCTACCGGCTCTCTGGGGGCATCCAGTAGTTTCTGCCAGCTCGTTCGGGAAGGTTATCAACCAGATGGTCGCTCTTGGGCTGATTGAGGGGATGCCCGATCCGGGCAATCCATCGGTCACGCGGTGGTTCGCCACTCTCTATGGCCGCCAAGAAGGCTGCCGTCTCGTGGCAGTGCGACGGAACCTGGGAACCTAAGTTGTTTCCGAAACATTCTGATAGACTTTTGTTTTAGGGAGGTGGCCGGTTGCCTGCCGAATATGACGTCATCGGCCCGTGGAGCGAGGTTAAGCTCGACATTCTGCGGGACTATGCCTCACCCTATTCGAGGATACTCACGGCGAACGGGTTTCACCACCTGTACATTGATGCACACGCCGCCGGCGGCGAACATGTCTCCCGCACGACAGGAGAGATCGTGCCCGGTAGCCCGCTGATCGCCTTGGCAACGGAACCGCCGTTCCGCGAGTATCACTTCATCGATGCGGATCCCGCCCGAGTGGAGCAACTCCGATACCGTACAGCCAATCGCTCCGATGTCCACGTTCACTTGGGGGATTGCAACGATATTCTGCTCCGCGAGGTGTTCCCGCAGTCCCGTTTTGAAGATCGAAGGAGATCTCTGTGCCTACTCGATCCGTACAATATAGATCTTCGCTGGGAGGTGATTGCCACGGCGGGGCGCATGAAGTCGATCGAGGTGTTCGTTAATTTCATGCTGATGGACATGAACATGAACATCCTTCTTCGTGATCCGGACAGGGCTGGGCCCGTGCAAATAGCGCGCATGGATCGTTTTTGGGGCGACGGTTCCTGGCGGAATGTGACCTACGAAACAAGTCCGCAAGGGAATCTCTTCGGGGACTCGGAGCAAGTGAAGGTTGAGCACGCGAACGATAAGATTGCGGAGGCATACCGCCAGCGCCTGATCGACGTTGCCGGATTCGCCTTTGCTCCGCAGCCCCTTCGCTTTGTGAATAGCCTAGGGCGCACGATATATTATCTCTTCTTCGCTTCACCGAACTCGACGGGCAAGAAGATCGTCGAGGATATCTTTAGGAAACATCGGAAGAAACAGGGGATCTGAAGCCAATGGCCAACAACTCCCATATCGAGTGGACTGACGCGACCTGGAACCCGGTAACCGGATGTTCGAAGATCAGCCCGGGCTGCAAGTTCTGTTACGCCGAGCGCCTTGCTTGCCGGCTGCAGGCCATGGGTCAAAAGAACTACCGGAACGGATTTGACGTTACATTGCAGCCCCACATGCTTGAACACCCGCTTCGATGGCGGAAGCCGCGTCGAGTGTTTGTCAACAGTATGAGCGACCTGTTTCACGAGGGTGTGCCGGCCACCTATGTCGAGCAGGTATTTGATGTGATGCGGCGCGCCTTCTGGCACCAATTCCAGGTACTCACGAAACGGTCGGAGCGGCTCGTTGAGCTAAATCCCATATTGAACTGGCAGCCCCAAATTTGGATGGGGGTCAGCGTGGAGAATGAGGACTACCTGTCCCGGATCGATGACCTCAGACGAACCGACGCCCAGGTTAAGTTCCTCAGTATTGAGCCGCTTTTGGGCCGCCTAAGCAGGCTGAATCTGCGCCGCATCGACTGGGTGATTGTCGGCGGTGAATCGGGGCCTGGAGCACGCCCGGTCGATCCGGAATGGGTTCGGGAAATTCGGAACCGTTGTATCGCCGCCCGCGTATCATTCTTCTTCAAGCAATGGGGCGGCGTCCTCAAATCGCGAACCGGCCGGGTTCTCGACGGCCGGAAGTGGGACGAGATGCCGATTCAAGGGCCTACGCCAACTTCCCGTTCGGACGACCCGGTTCTCGTTGCGCTCGCTTGATCAACGGTCCGCGGATAGACGTCGGACATCATGCCGGCTTCAAAAACGGAGATGTCGGAGAGAGTGAAATTGTGTGACGCTTTCAGTCTCTGCGCGAACCAGCGGTAGCCGACACCTTGCACGTGTCCGCGGATGAACCAGCGGCGGGCGGAGTGGGGATGCAGGGGCATTCGAGCGTGAGGATAGCATGGAGGATGACGGAGAGCGGAGGGTTGGCTCAGGCAAACCAGACACCCTTCCGAGATTGCATAGGACTATCCGCGGCCCGGCACCGTTCAATTAGTCCACTTGCTCACATCCTCATCCTCATCGTCATCCTCGTCGTCTTCGTCTTCGTCGTCCGATAGCGACTCAGCCAGATCGATGGCTTCGTCGGCGGCCTCGGCGATTTCCTCGTCTTCCGAGTCGGCCAGGTCCACCAGGATTGTTCCCGCCTGAGCCGGACGGATGCTCGCAACGGCGCCAATGGCGGCGATCAGCAGAGGCTTCGGCGTGCGGGCGTCCTTGATGAGCGAGACGATGTGAGACCAGGCCCCTTCGAGTTCCCGGTTGCCGGCGGCTCGGACGGCTTCGAAGTGAATCTCGGAATCGGAGCTCTTCAAGGCTTCCAATATCTGTTTGTCAAAACCGGGAACCCAACTCATCGAAAACACAGCGGTCAGAATCCAGTCCCGGTCTCCGCTGGCATACGCAACCTCAACCGCGGCGCGGTGCCAATCGCCGGGAGCGCGCACCGAAGCCTCCAGAATCTTGCGCCGGACTCCCTTGGGAATACCGGTGTCGAGAAAGAGCTTTTGGAGCGACTCCCGGATGTTACGAAACACGCGCTCGGTTATGGGCACATCGTCCGGATCGTCGAAGCCGTCGATGTCGGCCTGTTCGAGGACCGGTCCGAGGGAAATTGCCGCTTTGGCGCGCAATTGCTCGGGCTCGTCGGGAGTGCGGACGATCGACAACAAAGAATCGGCAAGTTCGTCGTTGATGACCGTAAGATCGCCAGCCAACTCGGCGGCGATGAGCCGGTCGGATGGATTGGCGCGGCGATCGCGCAGAATCCGCTGCAGCTTTTTTCCGGTATCTGGCGGCCAGTCCCAAGGCGGGGCCTGCTGCAAAGTCTTGATGTCCATAACGCTCCAAGCGCTCCGGTGGAGCGCGCAAATCCAGCATAGACCTTCAGCAATATGGTATCGCAGGCGCCTGTGGCGGAGGGCTGGCGCCGGTTGCACCGAGGGGTTTGCGCCGCTACAAGTTCGCCGACTGAGCGACACCGGCGCATTGCGGCTGTGCCCTCGGCGAAGAGCGCACCATGCGGATCATGGTGGTGATATTGATGGTCGCGTTGGCCAATTCCAGCACGGTTCCGCCAATGGATCCGGTGATCAGATTGTTGGCTAGCCAGAGGAGAGTGCTGGCGAGCAACACGAGCCGGAACGGAACGCCTTTCATCCTGAATATCGCCATCGTGGTAATGCAGGAGCCGATTACCGGCAACCAGCCGGCGGGGTTCTTGGCAAAGGCCGCGCCCAAGCCGACGTTGACACAAATGATCGTCACGCCCAGCACGATGGATCGATAGCGGAGCGCCAGAAAATTCCGCAACGACGCGACAAGCGAACTGGTGGAAGCGGGCAGATTGCCTAATAACACGAAATGCAGGGCGTAGACCAGGCACTGAGTGGCATTGAAAAACTTCAGGCGGTCGTCGCGTTTCTGAAGAAAGGCGGTTATGCCGAGCGCAAGGGCGATGTATCCGACACCTTGGGCCGGAGAGAAGAGTCCCATTTTTCGAGTGTTCCGAACCGGGTTGGTTCAAAGCGTGCTAACTACCATTCTATCCGAAAAAGGGGGACAGTCGAAAAAAAGGGGGACAGCCTGAACTGCGCAGGTTTTCGTGTAGGGCGAAAAGGGGGACAGTTCAGGCTGTCCCCCTTTTTCGCTAGCGGCCGCCGCGTCCGGCGGGCTGCGGAGCGGGCAGGTCCTTGCGTGGAAGTTTCTCGGCGCGGGTAGCGGCGTTGTATACGAACACCGCTTCGATCACCGCCATCTGCTCCATGTCCTGCTGCTGGATGCGCTCGTACACGTCCATATTGGAATGGTGCGTACGCGTGTCGTAGTCCATCTCGTCCTGGATGAACTGGAAGCCGGGCAGGCCGACGGCGTCGAACGACTGATGGTCGGTTCCGCCGGTATTGCGAACGGTAACCGCCCCGGGGGTGATGTCCTTCAGCGCGGCGAACCACTGCTCGAAAATCGGCCGCGCCATTTCATTGCCCTGCAGGTAAATGCCACGGATGCGTCCGGTGCCATTGTCGATATTGAAGTAACCGGCGAACCCGTCGTGCTCGGGGGTAGTCTTCATGGTCGCGGTATCGGCGAAGTGTGCGGTCACGTAGGCGCGCGACCCCAGCAATCCCTCCTCTTCTCCGCCCCACAGTCCCATGCGGACGGTGCGGTCCATCTTCAGGTTGGTGGATTTCAGAAGGCGCATCACCTCCATGGCCAGGGCGGCGCCCGCGCCGTTATCGGTGGCGCCGGTGCCCATGTGCCAGGAATCGAAATGACCGCCTACCATCACCAGCTCGTTAGGCTTAGTGGCGCCGGGAATTTCGGCGATCACGTTGAATGCCTCGGTCTTGCTGGTGTCGAATTCGGTCTTGATGTCGAAGGAAAGTTTGACCGGGACCTGGTGCTCGATCAGGCGCACGATGCGGTTGTAATTTTCGGCGGTGATGGCCACGGCGGGGATGTTCTTGGTTGGGTCCCCGGAGCGCGGTGAGCCGTTGCTGGCGAATACGATGCCACTCTCGCCGCGGGCCGACGCGGTAATGGTCCCCAGGGCGCCTTCGTCCCTCCAGTAGTTCGCCTGCTTTTCCTGGAATGCCTGGCGCTCTTCGGGGGTCAGATTGGCCATCGCGGAGGGCAAGCCGCCGCGTCCGCCGCGTCCGCCCGCCGCTCCGCCGGGAATGACGTCCGGAACCAGTTCCGCCAGTTCCTGATCGTTGTAGCGGTGGGCGAGGGGAGTGGTGGGAAAGGGGAGTTCGAGCGCCGCGCTGGTGGCGCCGGCCGTCACGGGGGCGATGAGCACAAACTTACCCTGCAGTTTTCCGTGCCACTTCTTCATCTCTTCTTCGGTGGAATTCTGGGCGATGACGGCTTCCGCCGTGGCGACACCGTTGGTGCTGCCGCTCCACGCCTGCGGATACCCGATGATGGGCATGTAGGTAGGCTCGACCATGGCGCCGCTGTAGTGTTTGATCTCCCAACTGGGGATCGGCCCGCCGCGTCCGCCGGCTGTGGTCCACGGTTCCAGATGGACATTGCTCAGACCCCATTTGGTGAGCTGGCTTACGGCCCAATCGCCTGCCGCGCGGAACTGCGGAGAGTTGGTGAGGCGCGGACCGTAACGATCCGTCAGGTTGTACATCGTCTCCATAACCGGGACGGCGCCGCGGCGTCCACCTCCACCGAATTCGCCGCCGCCCCGGCCTCCAGTGCCGAACTCGGCAGTCTTGATTTTGTGAATGACGTTCAGGTCGATTTTCTCCTGTTGTTGAGCGAGCGACAGGAGCGGGAACACGAGGGCGAAGACCGCCGTGGTGAGACTGATTTTTCGTAGCATAAGCGTCAGTTTTAGAGCATATCAAACGGCACAGGAACGCGGCGCGGCGCCAAGGGGCGCGTCCATGCACGGAACCGGGACCGTGGCGGAGCCCCGTGGACCGGGCGGCGGCAAGGGGGGAATCTGTCAGGTCCCTTAGCATCTGGTATATCGGAGTGGATTCGAAGCGCCGGCCCTTCGCTCCGGAGGCTTCCACTGACATTTCGAGTGAATCGCATAGATTGAAAACAACCAGGTCGGTGTTCCGGAGCGGCACATTGTCAGGACTAAACGAATCGACCACGCCATTCGGCGTTTTTTGTGGACCGCTAGGCGCGAGCGGGAAGTAACCGGGCCTAGTGACAGTAGGCCCGCGCAAACGGTACCCTGGTAGCTACGATGGGACGCTGGCCACACGCAATTACCGCACTGTGCCTCGCCGGGACGGTTTTCTCGTTCGCCGCGCTGCCCTATCAAACCACCCGGAGGAGAAAACCCAAGTCCCCTCCGGCTCCCAAGACCACCGCCGCATCTCGTAGCGCAGCCGCCGCGAAGGTGGAGCAATACCTGGAAGAATCCGCCGGCACGGCTCTGGTGCAGCCGGGCGCGCTGGTCCCGGTTTTCGAACAACTCGCCCGCATGAGCGCCGGCCAGGACCCCAAGACCGTCCACATGATGCACTTCGGCGACTCCCACACGGCGGCCGACGAATGGACCGGCGGCCTTCGCGACCTCTTCAAGGCGAGATTCGGCGACGGCGGGTCGGGCTTCTCCATGGCCGGACATCCGTTTCCCGGGTACCGCCGCTTCGACGCACCCGGCGGCGCTACGCCACTGTGGCACTCCTACGGCGGCCACATGGGAAGCGGCGACGGTTACTTCGGACTGGGCGGCGTCAGCATTTTTACCGCGCGCGCCGGACAATCCGTGTACCTCGACGCGGAGTGCGACCGGTTGGAAATCGACTACCTGCTGCAACCCGGCGGCGGGTCCATGGAGCTGTACGATAACGACCGGCGCGCCGACGAAATCTCCACCGCGGGCGAGGTCGGCCCGGGCTTCAGCGCCTATCAGATTTCGCCCGGCCCCCACCGTTTCAAACTGGTCACCCTGGATTCGCGCCCCGTCCGCCTCTTCGGGTGGGCGGCCGACAAGGGCGCCGGCGTCACCTATGAAGCGCTCGGCCTCAACGGCGCCGAGGCCGTGGTGATCGAACATTGGAACGAGGCCATGACGGCCACTTACCTGCAACATCGAAACCCCGGATTGATCGTGCTGGCCTACGGCACTAACGAAGCTACCGACTCGAGTTGGAGCGGGGACGCCTACCAGCGAATGTTCGGCGATCTGTTGGACCGCCTGCGCCGCGCCGCGCCCGCCGCCTCCATCCTGGTGGTCGGCCCCGGCGACCGCTGGCGCTATTCGCGCGGGAAATGGCAGATCGTTCCCGGCATCGACAACATCATCGCCGCCCAGCAGACCGCCTGCCGGGAGCATGGCTGCGCCTTCTGGAATACCCGCGAACGCATGGGCGGCGCGGGCTCCATGCGCGACTGGGTGTACGCCGGCATGGCCCAGTGGGACTACGTTCACTTCACCGTACCCGGTTACCGCCGATTGGCCGCGGTCCTGTTCGGCGACTTGATGCAGCAGTTCGACGCCTATCAAAAGACGCGGTCCGAAATTGGAGAACAGGCCCCTGGCGGGCAGACAGATCATGGACAAGCAGACAAGAATCGTTGAAATCGTCAAACGGGTGGCCGGCAAACCGATCGACCCGGCGCCCGATGAATCTCTTTTCGAGTCGGGCGCGCTCGACTCCTTCACCCTCGCCGATTTGGTCACGGCGCTCGAAAAGGAGTTCTCCATTAAGATTCCCGATGCCGATCTCACGCCGCGGAAATTCGATTCCGTGGTGCGCATCGAGGCCTACCTGCAGAGCCGGTCCTAGCATGGCCTACCTTCGCGCGCTGGGATCGTATGTGCCCTCCCGCGTGGTGGATAACGCGGAACTGGCTCCCCGGGTGGGTGTCGATCCCGCCTGGCTGCTGCACGCGACCGGCATTGAAGAACGCCGCTTCGCCGCTCCCGGAGAAACCGTCGCCACGCTGGGCATCGCGGCTGCCAAGGACTGCCTGGCGGCCGCCGGCATTGCCGCATCCGACGTCGGCATGGTGATCGTCGCCAGCGGTTCCGCCGAGCAGCGCTTCCCCGGTCCGGCATCCACCATCGCCGCGGCGGCCGGTATCGCCGGCAAGCCCGCCATCGACCTGCCGATGGCCAGCGCCGGCAGTCTTTTCGGGATCGCCCTGGCCGCCGAACTCACGCGCGCCTACGGCCACGTGCTGGTGGTGGCCTCCGAGATCATGTCGCGGGTGGTGCGCATGGACAACACCGGCCGCGATACCGCGATCCTGTTCGGCGATGGCGCCGGCGCGTGCCTGGTGAGCCCGGACGCGGGCTTCGCCGAGATTATCGACGCCGTGCTGGCGAGCGACGGCGATTTCGCCGAGGCCCTGCGCCTGGATTTCGACTCCCCGCTCTACATGGACGGCCGCAGCATCATCTTGCAAGCCTCGCGCAAATTGCCGCGCGCGATCTCGGAAGTGCTGGAGCGCAATCAGGTGAAGCCCACCGACGTGGGGACATACCTGTTGCACCAGGCGAACCTGAACCTGATCACGCGCGTGGCGCAAAGCCTGGGCGCGCCGAACGAGCGGTTCTTCCGCAACATTGCGCGCTATGGCAACACGTCGTCGGCCTCGCTGCTGATCGCCGCTACGGAGTGGTGGCGCGATGCCGGACCCACGCTGCGCGACCCCATCGTACTGGCCGCCTTCGGCGCCGGATTGAACTGGGGCGCGGTGCTGGCGAAGCCGCCGAGATAACTGTAGCCTGTTGGCCCTGGGCATTTGGCCCGCGAAAGCCGATGAAAATCCGAGCTTGCCGGGCGCTCGCGCGTTCGTGGTGCTGGAATCCTTGTCGTCCACCATCAGGGACCGGTACGGGCGCCGCCAATGGTAGACGCCCATATTCCCCCCGCCACTCTGACGGCCGTGCGGCTCAGCAGAGCAGCCATGAACACAACCGCAAGATTCACGAACGGGATATGCCAGACAACCCAATCAATTTGAGTGTGGATCCAGGAGTGTCCTTTTCCAAGAACAAACCAGGAGATGGGCGCGGCAACACTGAACGCCGACGCCGCCAGCAAAGCCCCTAGCGATCTATCCCAGATGGTGGTGCGCCAGAGACAAAGAGCCACCAGTCCGGAAGCCACGAAGAGCAGCAGGAAGCGACCATAACTAAAGCCCTCCAAAGTGAATGCGATGCGGCGTTGATAGCCGACGAAGGGAGAACCCTGGGGCTGGCTGGACGGCCGCGGGGGAATGAACCCGAAGGGCGCATCGATATACGTGTTCCACCACATATATTTGTTCACCACCGCTAGCGGCGATACTTGCAGGCTTTCCCGATACTCGGGCCCGAAGTCGCTTGGAGAACCGTAGGTTCTTCTTCGCGCGTCGGACCAGATCGAGGCGAGCCCGCCGGAGAGCGAAGGTCCCAGAAGCAGCGCTTGCAGAAAGACCGCGGCCAGAAAGCCCGCCGTGCCGGCGCATCCGATCCCCAGAACGTCGCCGGCAGTCGATTTCCACCTCCTGCCGGCCTTGAGACCGTAGTAAACAGCCGGTGTCGCCGCGGCGATCATAATGGTAGGGGTGAACTCATATCCGGTCGAGCACTTTGCAAAGACCAGCAGCCCTATCGACAGGAACAGTATCGCGTAAAAGTGCCGTGTCCCATGCCGGAAGCGGTTGAACACAAGGCCGGCGGCGAACATCGGCAGCCACCACATCCAGCTCATCCAGTCCAGGTTGCGGCCAAAGACCATCAGCCACGGCGATAGCACCATGGCGACCAGCAAACTCACAGCCGCAACCCACCCGAACTCCGCCCGCGCCCAAACCACGAGCAGCCCAAGCATCGCCGCCGCCAACAGCGAATTCGCCACGTGAAACACGCCCACGCTTTCGGGATGAAACAGCACGTCCAACAGGATAAACAGATAGGCTTGCGCGCCTGTCTGCGATCGATAGGTGTGAAACTCTTCGGGCGGTTCCTTCGAGGCTTTAAACTCGGCGGCCAGTGGCGGATTATCGGTTGCAAAGCGGCCACCGTAGGTGCCCAAACCCACTGGCGCGGGAATCCGCGACGTCGCCCGATGCCGGACCATGGAGTCGATCACCAAGTTGTCGTCGCCGCGCAGAAAAGTCGAAAACCAGACCGGCTCGCAGGTGTGAAACACGTTCCAGAACATTGCAAGAAAGAGAATCGGAACCGCCAGACCGAAAAGGAAAAGATCGCGGCGGGCGAACTTAGTACTACCCACGGGCGGGTCATGATCTTCGGGTTTGGGGCTGTCGGGCAGATCGATTGGAGCCGGCCGCGGCGCTGGGCCAATGGGAAGACGCTGCTCGAGCCGGCGCTGCCTGGTTTTGGACCTCTTCATGTAAGCGGCCATGTTACCATCCCGGGGACAACCGTGGAACCCTGTGGGGGACCGGGAAGTCCGGCTACTTCGTGGACCGGACCTGGCCGACAAACACATGTAATCCTCCAACGACACACTGCAGACTACGCGTGTAAGGCGTGATACCGTCCACAGGTCGAGATTACACGCCCGGTTGCAGCCGCCCGTTTAGCGGGGGCTTCGTATTTCCGTCTATAATGCTCTGTCGTAGCGCGAGCACCGATCAATCGAATCCGCTCTCCTTTCATAGTAAGAACCACCACGAGGAGTCTTGGCCTGCTGGACATCCCGATATGCCAGTCCTGGCATCCTCTTTGAACTTAGCTAGCCGTCGAGAGGGTGAAATGACGGGTCCCACGTTCGGGAACCGGATTTCCCGGGCGTTCGGTGGTGCAAAGGGGCGCGACTGCTACCGGCAGCCCGACTCTCGCCCTCGATCGTATTCCGCGGCCTCTCTCCTCCAGTCGGTCGCTTGCAGAATCGCCGGAACATCCTCGAAACCGTACGACAAGCGAAGTTGCCGCTTGCCTCGCGCCACCGGATCGCAGTGCGGGCGCCCGACGCTGCAGCGGCATTCCAACCGCGAAACCGCGCTATTCTGAGTTATCGGTCCTAAACACTTGAAAGGAGCACCGCCGTGATTCAACTTACTCCACTTCCGTTCGCCAAGGACGCGCTTAGTCCTCACATCTCCGCCGAAACGCTCGAATACCACTACGGGAAGCACCATCAAGCGTACGTCAACAACCTGAACCAGCTCATACCCGGCACCAGGTACGAGAACCTTTCGCTTGAGGACATCGTGCGCGCCTCCGAGGGCAAAATCTTCAACAACGCCGCCCAGGTCTGGAACCACGCGTTCTACTGGAACTGCCTCGGCCCGAATGCCGCGGACAGACCGGCCGGCGCGCTGTTGCAGCGCATCGAGAAACGCTTCGGGTCCTTCGAACAGTTTCAGAAGCAGTTCACCGAAACCGCCGTCGGCCTGTTCGGCTCCGGGTGGGCATGGCTGGTTCAGACGCCGGACGGAACTCTCGAACTGCGGGCGACCAGCAACGCCGGCACCCCGCTGACCACCGAGGACAAGCCTCTTCTGACTTGCGACGTCTGGGAGCACGCCTACTACATCGACCACCGCAACGCGCGGCCCAAGTACCTCGAGGCCTTCTGGAAGCTGGCGAACTGGGAATTCGCCGCCAAGAACCTCAACGCCTGAAGGGGACGCAAGATCGCTCCGGTTCCGAAACCCTCACGCCACCGGCGGCCAGCCACGCTGCGAAGTCCGTAACCTTTTCTCCGCCGCGAAGTATATAGGTGGATGGCCGCCACACTGCAAGATCTCCGGTATTGCCTGCGCAGTCTGCGCAAATCGCCCGTTTTTCTGGCCGTGGCCCTGCTTTCGCTGGCCCTCGGCATCGGCGCCAATACGGCAATCTTCACACTCGTAAATCAGCTCATCCTGCAGCCGCTGCCGGTGAAAGACCCGCAGCAGCTTGTGATGTTGGCCGGGCGCGGGAAACATTACGGCGGCAACAACGGGATGGACAGGATTTCGTACCCGATGTACCAGGAACTCCGCGACAAGAACCAGGTGTTTAGCGGCATGTTCTGCACCTATCCGAGTACGGTCGGTGCGTCGTTCTCGGGCGCCACCGAATTGATCGGGGCCGATTTCGTTTCCGGAAATTACTTCCCGGTTCTGGGGATCGGCGCGGCGGTGGACCGCGTCTTTACCTCTTCCGACGACCTGATTCAGGGTGGACATCCGCTGGCCGCGCTCAGTTACGGCTATTGGGGAGCGCGCTTCGGCGCGAACCCGGACATCGTCGGCAAGCGGATCGCGATCAATGGCAGGGCGTTGACCATTATCGGCGTCAGCCAGGCGGGGTTCGACGGCGTGGAGCCCACCGACTGGCTGACCATGGCGGCCGCCTCGCTGGGAATCGCTGCCGTCGCGACGCTGGGATGACCGCGTTGCGGTGCGATTAGCCGCCGGGCGGTTCGGCAGGGCCGCAAGCCTAAGTGGGACAGACCATCGCCTTTTGTGGTCTGTCGCGTCTCGCCCAGCCGCGAGGAACCCGACAGACGGCAAAATGCGATCGTCCGTCCCACCGCATCCGCTCCGCCCGGCCAGCCGTACAATCGAATGTAGGAGACCGGCGCGCTGCGCATCGATCTCACTTTCCGAAAGGCGTTTTGAATGGCCAACCAAGCCGGTTCTCCGGCGTTCCTTTTCGACCTCGACGGCACGTTGATCGACAGCGTGTACCAGCATGTCCTCGCCTGGCGCGAATCCCTGGAGCACGCCGGCATACGGCTCGCCGTGTGGCAGATTCATCGCCGTATCGGCATGAGCGGCGGTCTGCTGGTGAACGCCCTGGCGCGCGAGACCGGAGGGAACCTCGACGCCGCCGACGCGGAGCGGCTGATTCAGGGCCACGGCGAGGCCTTCGTCAAGTACCGCGAACAGGTCCGCCCGCTTCCGGGCGCCGTGGAATTGCTCGACTTCCTCTACCGCGCCGGTGTGCCGCACGCCATCGCCACCAGCGGCTTGCGCCAAAGCGCCGCCCGCTCGCTTGAAATGCTGGGCGTGCGCGACGACCTGGTGGTGATCACGCGCGACATGGTCCGTTATGCCAAGCCCGATCCGGACCTGTTCCTGGCCGCGGCCGATGCGCTGGGCGTGTCGATTCACGACTCCGTGGTGGTCGGCGATAGCGTCTGGGATCTATTGGCCGCGCAACGCGCACGAGCCATCGGCGTGGGATTGTTGTCCGGCGGTTATGGCCAGGAGGAACTGGAACGCGCCGGCGCCTATCGCGTCTATCAGGACCCCGCCGATCTGTTGGCGCACCTCGACGAAGTCGGCCTGCGCGTGGGTACGGCCGCCGCGAAGAGCTGACGGTAAACAACCAGTTCCCTTACAGGCAACCGCTCCCTGAGAAGCCGCGAAATATTCGGCACGCCGACGTGGCGTACGCACTCGTGCGTGCCGCGTCGCCACTCTTCGAGACGCCTGGCGAGCCGCCTACTGAGGCTGGGCATCCCGATGAGTCGGGATGCGGCGCGCACGAGTGCGCACGCCACCGATTACTGCACTACCAGGTTGGCCCGCGAGAAGGCGAATTTGCGGCCTATTTCGTCCACCACGTTGAGTTGGCAGACGTAGTTGCCGGGCGCCAGGGTCTTGAGCGGAACTTGCAATTGTACCGGCGTGGCGTTGGGACGCGTGGAAACCTGCCCGGTAGCCATCACAGGGCCGGCTTCGAAGGCCTTCAGCCCCTTCTGGTTGAAGAGGCTCATGGTCACGGAGACGCGCCGGTTGGCCGGTTGTGCGGGGTCGGGCGCGGCGTCGTAGACGTCGAAGGCGATGTACATGTTCTGGCTGCGCCGGAAGACCCGCGTGACGCTGGGAACGATCTTTTCGTTGCCCAGGATCAGAGGATCGGCTTCCACGGTCTTGCGGTCCTCCTTTTCGGCGGAGCCGACGGCGGCCTTCAGCGGATCTTTCTGGCCGCTCCAGATCACCGAACTGGTTTTGAGCGTCATGGAATCGGCCGCCAGATCGGGGACCACGAAGCGGGTGTCGAAGGTGCCCATCTTGCCCGACTGGTTCTCGCGAACCAGAAAACGGAGACGATAGCGGCCCGGCGCCAGCGTGAATCCGGCATCGTAATGGAAACTGCGCGACGCCAGGCTCTCTTTGCTGACGGCATCCAGGTGGACCTTGATATTGTCGCGGACGTAGCCCACCTGCGCCTTGCGTTCATTGAGCACGTTGCCGATGAAATCGAACTCCGTCTCGCCGCCGTTCTTCAGGTCCTTCAACCCGATCAGCGATCCCGGCACTTTGACGGAGATGGGGACAAAATACGCGGTCGGGGAAATGCGGAAGTAGTCGATTTCGAGGGCCAGCGGAATCTCGGTCACCGGGTCGGCCGCCGACAGCGCTTCCTGCAGCTTCATTTCCTTGTCGGCGCCGGTGAACTTGCCCCAGACTTTGTCGGCGTAATAGCCCGGCCGCGCTTCGATCCTGGCGGTGGTATTGTTGTTCAACTTGACGGTGATCTTGCGGTATTTGCCGTCGAGCGCCGGATTGGTGGTGTAGTAGCCGAGGATGTAATAGCTGCGAAATTCCTGCTGCGCCTGCACGATTCCGAGCGACAGATCGTTGCTGTCCAGGAAGGCCTTGCCGCCGGTATCGGAGGCGAGCGTGACCAGCGTCTCCTGGGAATTGTTGATGCCGGAGCGTTGCGAGTTCCACTGCGAGCCGGTATAGACACCGTTTCCGCGCGACGAAGCGCTGGATGCCGCCCCGCCGGGAGGGTCGCCCATCAAGCCGCGCGCGTCGATGGGGAATAGCGCCACGTTGGCCTTGACGGCCGCGTTGATGGAGGCCTCGAGCTGCGCCTGGTTATCCACACCGGTCTTGCTGATACCGCCGGTGATATAAATCATCACCTTCTTTTCGGGCAGTTTCGCCAGCTTCTTGACGGCATCTTCGATGGCGGCCAGCTTGCGGTCGGTATTGAAGATATTGAATTCGGTTTCGTCGGCCACAAACGCGGCCCCGGTATCTTCGCTATCGTCGTCGCCGGTGTCGGCCATGGCGGCCAGATCGGCCATATCGCCGATGGGCAGGTTTTCGATGACGGTCTTGAGCTGGTCGCGGTCGGCCGTGAAATCGGTCTTCACCTGGACGGTGGTGGTGAACAGCAATATGGCCACCATGTCGGAGGCGGTCATTTCCTTATCGAGGAACTTGAGGGACGCGTCCTGGGCGCGGAGCTGGTCGTTAATCGCCATGTTGGAGAAATCGAAGAACAGCACCAGCAGGCGCTTGTCGTGATACTGGACCTTGGTGGGCGCATTGCTCCCCGGCACGGAGATGGTGGTCTTGGGATCCTCCGGCAACTCCTTCTGGTCTTCGAGAGTCGGAACGTCGGGAGGCGGCGCCGGTTCCAGGCTCAGCTTCTGCAGCTCGAACACCGAGATCTTCTGCGGCTTGCCGTCCTCGAAAACGCTGAAGTCGTTCTGCTTGAGGTTCTCGATAACGCCGCCGGTCTTGTCCTTGACGGTCACGTCCACAATCACCAGGTTGGCGGTGGTGGTAAAGGTGGACACTCCCGGCTGCGGCGCCGGCTGGGCCTGCTTCGCCGCGGGTTGCTGGGCCGGCGCGGGCTGCCTGGCCGGCTGCTGTTGTCCCAGCGCGGCCACCGCGAGAAATGCGACGATACCTT
>Ga0181529_10003307_pt1 | contig 18457 bp, 19 predicted proteins | sample PEATcosm2014_Bin_36_FD_119763 | JGI IMG/M metagenome (GOLD analysis project Ga0181529, IMG submission 119763) | Peatland microbial communities from MTU Mesocosm Facility, Houghton, MI, USA - PEATcosm2014_Bin10_30_metaG | ecosystem: Environmental > Terrestrial > Soil > Wetlands > Peat | place... | reverse complement strand
GGACGTGATCGGCATGACCAATCTGCAAGAGGCCAAGCTGGCCCGCGAGGCGGAGATCTGCTACTCGACCATCGCCATGGTCACCGACTACGATTGCTGGCGCGAGGGGCACGATTCAGTCACCATCGAGGAGATTGTGCGCGTGCTGCATCAGAACGCGGAGAATGCCGCCAAGGTCGTCAAGGCTGCCGTCGCCGCCATGCCGCACGAGAGAAATTGCGCCTGCGCCTCGGCGGCCAAGTACGCCGTGCTGACCGCGCCGGATGCGATTCCCGTGGCTGCTAAAGAGAAGTTGGGTCTGCTGTTTGGCAAGTACTTTGGGTGATAAAATCTCCGGTTCCGCTATCGTAATTGGGATTATAATCGGGGTATGCAGGAGTTGCACCCAGGGAGGTCAAGATGAAAAAAGACATTCTGAAGGAAGCCGAATACTGGTATAACTTCGACCGGGACATTTTTTACAACCGTAAGGCAAAGAAGGCCTTCAGTCTTGAATTTGTCGACGATCATCGCGAAGAGGAACTGCGTGAGCACATTCAAGAGCCTATCGACGGCAATGGATGGAAATTCTACTTCAATGTGACTCCATCCGAGAGCGTGAAACAGATGCTGGAACAAGTGCTTGGATGAAGCTCGATAGTCTAGACAACGAACGTCCGATTGTGAATCTGCTCCGGGAAGAGTATTTCGATCTTCTTCCCGATATTCGCCGGGTTGTGTGGCAACTTGAAACAGAGATACGCTATCTTACTCTCCCAATCCTGCACAGTTTGAAACGCCATGAGCAGTTGGTTGTCAAGTCGCGTATCAAAGAGTGCGAGAGTGCTGTGAAGACTCTACGGAAGCAGGAAGGCCGATTCTTTGACCCAGAAAAGCCTGGAGGTTATTCATTATTGGATTTGCCGGATTTGGCAGGGGTGCGCGTCCTGGTTTTTCCGAACAGTAAATTGGTCGAGGTTGACAATGCGCTGCATGAACATTTCCGCGAGTGGACATACAAACCCGTGAAAGACGGCAATACCGTTTTAGCGCCTAAGTATTATGGTTTTTGCGATGAAGTTAGCAGCAAAGTGCGAGGCGAATATCAAATTGTCCCAATGCTGATTGGGCTATTTTGGGATGTTGAGCACTCCGCGATGTATAAATCCAGAGGTGCTGCGAATAGCGGTGAGATGAAGAAGTATCGAGCAGATGTATACGACGCATTGTTCCGCTTCGAAGAGGGTATCGAGACCTTCGAGCAGACTTATACCGAGCCACCTTCCAATGCTTCAACCCAAGTCTAAAATTTCAATTGAGGAAACAAATGGCCATTACCGTAGTAGGCAGCGTTGCGTACGACACGATTGAAACACCGGCGGGCAAGCGCGAGCGCTGCCTGGGCGGCGCGGCGACGTACTTCTCGCTGTCGGCAAGTTTTTTTACCGATGTGCGCGTGATTGCCGTCGTGGGCGAGGACTTCGGCAAGCGGCAAGAGGCTGTTTTTGAGGCGCGCAAAATCGACACGCTGGGCATCGAACACACCGCCGGCAAGAGTTTCTTCTGGGAAGGCTCGTACCTCGAAAATCTCAACGAAGCCAAGACGCACAACACCGAATTGAATGTCTTTGCCACCTTCGAGCCGAAGATTCCCGCGGCTTACGCTGACTCTGAGTTTCTCTTTCTCGCCAACATTGATCCGGTCCTGCAGCGGCGCGTGCGCTTGGCCATGCCGGATGTGAAGCTAGTGGCCGGCGACACCATGAATTACTGGATCAAGGACCACCGTCCTGCGCTTCTCGATGTCTTGAAAGGTCTCGACATTCTGCTCATCAACGACACCGAGACCAAGATGCTCGCAGGCAATAACAATCTTGTCCAAGCCGCGCGCGCGGTGATGGCGCTGGGTCCGAAGACGCTGGTGGTCAAGCACGGCGAGTACGGCGCAACGCTCTTTCACGGGAGCAAGATTTTCCGCGCACCGGCCTTGCCTCTCGAAGAGGTCATCGACCCCACAGGCGCAGGCGACAGCTTTGCCGGAGGCTTCTTCGGCTATCTGGCATCGCAGCCCGAGCAGACTCCCGCCGCCTATCGCAGCGCCATGTTTTACGGCAGCGTGATGGGGTCCTTTGCCTGTGAGCGCTTCGGTACCGAGCGGACGCAGCAGCTCACGCGCGCTGAGATCGACGCGCGCTTCAACCTCTTCCGCGAGTTGACGCACCTTGACTAACAAGCCCATCGCGCGCGCGGAGTGGCTCGCCGTCCTTGCCTCCTGCATGACGGCTTCCATCATCGCAATCCTCTGGAGCTGGCGCAACAACGCGATGCTCAACTACGGCGACGCCGTCGCCCACCTGCACATCGCACGGCGCGTATTGGATTCGCACCGCCCAGGATTTACGCAGTTGGGTTCGGTCTGGCTGCCGCTGCCGCACCTGCTGCTGTTGCCCTTCGTGCAGATTTACAGTTGGTGGGCCACTGGCTTTGCCGCCGTAATTCCCTCGGCTCTGGCTTACATTGCCTCCTGCGTGGGCATCTATCGGCTGGCGCGCCACTGGCTCGCGCCCGCTCCCTCAGCGATGGCGCTGGCCTTCTTCGCGCTCAATCCCAATCTTCTCTATCTGCAAACCACGGCGATGACCGAGCCGTTCTTTCTCTGCGAGATGGTGTGGGTTGCCCTCTGGCTCGTCGAGTGGCGCGCGTGTTTGGACACGAACCCGCAAAAACTCTGCCGCCTGCAATGCCTCATCGCCGCCGTGCTCGTCGCCGCCATCTTCACGCGCTACGATGGCTGGATCATGGCGCTCGTTGCCTGGTCGTGCATGAGCCTTGCCCTTCTTTGTCGCGGCCGGTTGCGCTCGCTGAACTTCTGGATCGCCAGTGCCTTAATCATTGCCGCGCCTCTTGCCTGGTTCCTATACAACGCCATCGGCTTCGGCGACTGGCTCTACTTTCTGCGCGGTCCCTTCTCGGCCAAAGCCATCGAGATGCGCACCTCCGTGCCCGGTTTTCCGCCGCATCCCGGCTGGCACAATCCCTGGGTCGCGCTGATCTTCTTCGTCAAGACCGCCGAGTTGGACGCCGCCACGGCCGCCTGGGGCAACGCACTACTCATCGTGAGCCTGCTCGGCACGACGTATGCGTGGCTCACGGCGCGCCGCCAAGCCTTCACCTACGCGCTGCTGCTCTGGTTTCCCGTCGCCTTCTATACGTACTCGGTCTCCTACGGATCGGTGCCGATCTTTCTGCCTGTCTGGTGGCCGCACTCCTTTTACAACACGCGTTACGGAATGGAACTCCTGCCCGCCCTCGCTCTCGGCCTCGCATTCGCCGCGCACTTCGCTTTCAGTGCAATGCGCAAGTTCAAGCATTGCACAGACAATCCAGCGTGGACGCGATTCGCCGCCGCTCTTCTCTTCGCGCTCGTATTCCTCGACACCGCGCAAATGCTGCGCGAGCATCCACAGGTCTACGTCGAAGGCGTCAAAAACATCGAGGCGCGCCGCTCCTACGATCTTGATATTCCTATAGCGCTCCGCACGCTCCTCGCCAAGCGGCCTCATGCCGTGGTGCTGATGAACACATCGGTCTTTCCCGAGCTGGTAGCCTTTACCGGCATTACCCTTCGCCAAACCATCAACGAGAGCGACAAGGAGTTCTATCAAGCCGCATTAGCCGCGCCCGCCTCCCATGCCGACCTCGTGCTCGCCTTCGACGGCGACCAAATCGACCTAGCCGTAAAAGCCCACCCCCAGGGCCTGACACAGCTCCGCTGCTTCACCACATATGGTCAGCCTGCCGGAACAATTTATACTTCGGATACGGCAATGAAATCTCCGATTATGTCGACGTTTTGAAAGGGCACGACTTCAGTCGTGCCAAAAATGCTGCAAATCGATGCGGGCTTTAGCCCCTGAGGGAATTTGCCCGCCCGAAGCTGCAATGAAACACCCGGAGGAAGATTGATACCATTTGCAAAAGCGCACGCCTGCGGCAACGACTTCCTGATCGTCACCGAAGAGGCCGCGGCCAATCACGACTGGCCGGAGTTGACTCGCCGCCTCTGCGCGCGCTCCACCGGCATCGGCGCCGACGGCGTCGAGTTCTTTGCCTGGACCGGCCCGCGCTCCGGTCGCATCCGCCTGCACAACGCCGACGGCTCCATCGCCGAAATCAGCGGCAACGGTACGCGTTGCGTCGCCGCCTGGATGGCGCTGGAACGCGGCCTTTATTCCGGCGATGAAGTAGAGATTGCCACCGACGCAGGTGTTCGCCTTTGCCGCGTCAATGCTCTAAAAACCAGCGGCGAATTCACCGTCGAAGTCACCGCCGGCATGGACGTTCCCACGCTGGCTTTGAAATCCGTCACGCTTCTCGACGGCCTTGCGGTCGAAGGCGTCGAAGTCTCCACTGGCAATCCCCACTTCGTCATCCTTGTAGACAACGAGGCCTTCACTGTCGCGGGCCGACCCTGGCGGCAGGTGGGCGCGGAGATTTGCCTCCACTCGGATTTTCCGCAGCAAACCAACGTCGAATTCCTGCGCATTGTCAGCCCGCACGAAATTGAGATTCGCATCTTCGAGCGCGGCGTCGGCCCCACCACCTCCTCCGGCACCGGCTCCAGCGCCACTGCCGCTGCGGCTCTGGCCTTGCACGGCTGCCAATCGCCGCTCACCGTCGTCGCTCCCGGCGGCGCGCAGACCGTCGCATGGGACGGCCCTGGAAGTGAGCTGTATCTCACCGGCCCCGCATCCATGATCGCGCGCGGCGAGGCATGGCCCTTATGAGCGCCCTCATTAAACCCCGCGCTGTTCCAGCCGACGCCCACGTCGCCGTCCTCTCGCCCGCCTCCACGCCGCAGCCGGAGCGCGTCGAGCGCGGACTCGCTGTCCTGCGCGCACTCGGCTATGCGCCGCAGCCCTCCGAGCACATCCTTGCGCGCGGCCCGCTCTACTTTGCGGGCACGCCGGCGATGCGCCTCAGCGATCTCCATCATGCCTACGCCGACGACGAGGTGCGCGCCGTCTTCTCGACGCGCGGCGGCTATGGCTCCAATTATCTGCTCGAAGATCTGGACCTCGACCTCATCGCCGAAAATCCCAAGCCGCTCATCGGATACAGCGACCTGACCGCGATGCACCTGTGGATGCTCGATCAGATTCAGTTGCCCGCCTTCCACGGCCCCATGCTCTCGGCGGATTTTGCGCGCGAGGACGGCGTACATCTGGCCAGCCTGCAAGCGGCGCTCTCCGGCAAGCCTTACACAGTGGGCGCAACGGAGGGCATGCGCGTCTTGAATCCGGGGCGCGCGCGAGGCATTCTGTACGGCGGCTGCCTCAGCATTCTGTCGGCGTTGATGGACACGCCCTATGAGCCGCAGACCGAAGGCAAGCTGCTCTTCCTCGAAGACGTAAACGCCAAGCCCTACCAGATCGACCGCATGCTCTGGCAACTGCGCGAGGCTGGCAAACTGGAAGGCGTGCGCGGCATCATCTTAGGCGAAATGCTCAACTGCGCGTCACCCGGCGCGCCGCCCGAGTTGCTCGATGAGGTGATCCTGCGCGCCTTCGAGGAGTTCAAAGGCCCCATCGCCATCGGCCTGCGCTCGGGCCACGTCTCCCACTCCAACGTCACGCTTACCTTCGGCGTCGAGGCCGAGCTGCTCGTCCACGATGAAGCGCGCCTGCACTTGATCGAACCCGCGGTGAAGCCATGAGCGCAACGCCCCGCCACATTCACCTCAGCGGCATCTGCGGCACGGCGATGGCATCGCTCGCCGGACTTTTGCAGTTGCAGGGTCACCGCATCACCGGCTCCGACAAGGCTGCTTATCCGCCGATGAGCGATCTGCTTCGCTCGCTCGGCATTCCCATCCTTGAGCCATACGCCGAAGCAAATCTCTCGCCCGCGCCCGACCTTGTCGTCATCGGCAACGCCCTCTCGCGCGGCAATCCGGAGATCGAGCGCATCCTCGACGAGCGCATCCCATTCACCTCGATGGCCGCTCTGCTGCGCGAAGAATTTCTCGCGGGACGCGAGTCGCTGGTCGTCGCGGGAACCCACGGCAAGACCACCACCACCAGTATGCTGGCTTGGATCTATCAATTCGCATCGCGCGAAAACCCGCTGCTGGAGCCGTCGTTTCTCATCGGCGGCGTTGCGGAAAACTTCGGCACCAGCTTCCAGCTTCGCCCCTCGCGCACCTTCATCGTCGAGGGCGACGAGTACGACACCGCCTTCTTCGACAAGGGTCCCAAGTTCCTCCACTACTTTCCCGACGCGCTGATTCTCACCCACGTCGAGTTCGACCACGCCGACATCTACGCCGACCTCGAAGCCGTGAAGACCGCCTTCAAGCGCCTCGTCAATCTCGTTCCGCGCCGCGGCCTCATCGTTGCCTACGACGGCAACGCCAACGTCACCGAATGCGTCAGCCGCGCCCTCTGTCGCGTTGAGCGTTACGGCTTCGCTCCGGACTCAACCTGGCGCATCCAGAATCTGCGCCACGCAGACGGCCTTACGCGCTGGGAGCTTTGGCACAACGGCGCGCTCTGGGCCGAGCTGGCGATGAGCCTCGCCGGAGAACACAACGCGCTGAACGCCACCGCCGCCGCCGCCCTCGCCTTCGGACAAGGCCTCAGCAAAGACGCCATCGTCGCCGCGCTCGCCGGCTTCAAGAGCGTCAAGCGCCGCCTCGAAGTGCGCGCCGTCATTCGCGGCATCACCATCATCGACGACTTCGCTCACCATCCCACCGCCATTCGCGAAACCCTCCGCGCCTTGCGCTCCGTTTATCCGCAATCGCGGCTCTGGGCAGTGCTGGAGCCGCGCTCCAACACCCTCCGCCGCAAGGTTCTTGAAGCCAGCCTCATCGAGAGCCTGCGCCAAGCCGATCGCGTCATCCTCGCCGGCGTCTATCAGCAGCAGCTTATCTCCGACGCCGAGCGCCTCAACCCCGAAGTGGTTGTCCGCGCACTCAATGCCGCCGGAACCGAGGCCGCACTCTGCCCCGACGCCGAAGCCATCGTCAACACCATCGCGCCGCAGCTCGCCTCCGGCGATGTCGTTGCCATCCTCTCCAATGGCGGCTTTGACGGCATCTATGAGAAACTGCCTGCGCGGCTCAAAGAACGATAATCGGTCCAAGGATAACTCGCATGATTGCCCTGGCTGTATTGATTTGCTCGCTTGTCGTTCTCCCAGTTTTTGCAGGGTTGATCTTCATCTTCAGGGCGAAGATTAAGGGTAATGCGGATAAGGAAGACCTGTTTAATTGGCGGTTACTGGTATATGCCGCAGTTGGTACGTTGATCCTCTTTTCCCCAGTCATGATCTATGGCGGAGATTCCGATATACTGTACATCATTCTCATTGCCCTGTTTAGCATCATTGTGATTCTAGTAGCTTTGGTTCTCACGTTTTTTAAAAATTGGACTGCGGTTGTAACGATCTTCTCATTGTTGTTGACCAACTGGGCAATTTCATGGTGTCTGCTCAAAAACGTCGACGAATTGCATGGGTTTACAAAATGGCATCTTCATTCGAATGCGTTTCGATCTCAATTGATGGCGCAACCTAACCCAGCTAACGGGGAATTCAAGCATATCGAATGGGATGTTTCGGGATTTGCTGGAATGGAAACTGTTGTGTATCTTGTCTTCGATCCAACGGATTCACTTGCAACTGCGGCCAAAAGCCATTCTTCTGGAAAATTTAGAGGCATACCGTGTGAAGTCGATCGTGTTTGGCGATTGGAGAGCCATTTTTACACCGTTTTGTTTTACACCGACACCAGTTGGGACAGCTGCAATTATTGATGTCATGCTGAATCCTTTACCCTTTAACGCTTGAGTTTTTTGACAGGTTAGAAACGCATGATTCCATTTTTCATCTTCATGGCCACCATGGTCGTCACCGGAATTCCCACGGCGCTGCTGTTTATTCCCTGGTGCGCGCTCACCGGCAACGTGCTGCCGCTCTACAAAGGCACACGCTTCATGCTCTCTTCAAGTTGTTGGATGGCTGGCGTGCGCTTCCACGTCACGGGCCGCGAGCGCATCCCCCGCGACCGCGCCTGCATCTTCATGGCCAATCACGTCTCCAACCTCGATCCGCCCGCGCTGATCTCGCTGATTCCGGGGCGCACCTCGGCCTTCATGAAGCGCTCGCTGATGCAGCTGCCCATCCTCGGCACCGGCTTCCGCCAGGGCGACTTCATCGCCGTGGACCGCTCCGGCAGCCCCAAAGACGCGGAGGCCAGCGTTACCGCGGCCAGCGCCGTGCTCGCCAAGGGCGTACACATGACCACCTTTGTCGAAGGCACCCGCTCCAAGGACGGTCGCCTGCTGCCCTTCAAAAAAGGTCCCTTCTATCTCGCCATGAACTCCGGCGCGCCCTGCATTCCCGTCTCCATCCACGGCACGGAAACCATCCAGGGCAAAGGCAGCCTGCGCATTCATCCCGGAACCGCGCATATCATCTTCCACGCGCCCATCGACCCCGCCCGCTTCGCTACGCGCGATGAGCTGATGCTGGCCGTGCGCGCCGCCATCGCCTCCGGCCTGCCGGAGTGGATGCGCTCGTAGGAGCTTAAATGTTTGTTTCGCTGCTCGTTCTCGTCACCATCCTCGCGTTGAGCATTCCCTCGGCGATCCTTTTTATTCCGTTGGCCGTCGTCACCGGCAAAATCGAGCCGCTCTACTCCGTCACCTGCTTCATCGTCCGCGCCGGTTACTTTGTCGCCGGCATCCGCATTCGTGTCGAAGGCCGCGAGCTGGTTCCCGCCGACACGGCTTGCATCTTCATGGCCAACCACGTCTCCAACCTCGATCCGCCCGCGCTGATCGCACATCTGCCCGGACACACCTCCGCCTTCTCCAAGCGCTCCGTCTTTGAGATTCCCGTCTTCGGCTACTGCCTCAAACTCGGCGAGTTCATCCCCGTCGACCGCAAAGGCGACACCGCCAGCGCCAAGGAGAGCGTGGCCGCGGCCCAGCGCGCCCTCGCCAAGGGCCTCCATATCACCACCTTTGTCGAAGGCACCCGCTCCCGCGATGGCCGCCTGCTGCCCTTCAAAAAAGGCCCCTTCTATCTCGCCATGCAATCCGGCGCGCCCTGCATTCCGGTGTCGATTTACGGAACCGAATCGCTGATGGCCAAAGGCAGCTTCGCCATCCATCCCGGCACCGCGCACTTCGTCTTCCACGCGCCCATCTACCCCGGCAACTACGCCACCCGCGAAGAGCTCTCAGAGGCGGTGCGCGCCGCCATCGCCTCCGGCCTGCCGGAGTGGATGCGAGGCTGAGGAATTTCTACTGTACAGGAACCCGTGAAACCGCAAATCTCTTGGTGCCCAAGCGCCGTACGCCTGGACGGCAACTCCCTACGGCTGCACCACCGCGTTGTACCCGTCGCCGTTCAGCTTCTGCCGCATCTCGTTGGCGAGTGTGCGGCTGGTGAACGGGCCAACCCGCACGTGAAACAGTCCGTCCGTGGCGTCGCGGCTGACGCTGACCGCATAGCCCCGCTGGCGCAGCGCCCCCACCAGCGCATCCGTATCCTCCTGGTGCGCGGCGGCGGCAATCTGAATCATCAGCATTCCGGCAGGCGCCTCTTCCTGCGCCGCAACGGGTTGAGCGGAGGTGCCCTGCGGCTGCGCGGTCTCCCCGCCGCCCATACTCGTCGCGCTGGAAGCCTCTGCCACGGGCAGGACAGTCACGGCGTCCGGTGCCTTCTGCGCGGCGACAGGCTTGGCTTGCCCGTTGGCCGCGCTTGCGGCTGCGCCCTGAGGCTGGCCGGCTGCCGCGTCGCGCCCGCCTCGGCCACCCGCCGAGTAGCCCAGCCCAAAGCACAGGCCGCACAGCAGCACCAGGCCAAAAAACAGCCCCAGCAGCAGCATCGGACCCAGCGTCAGCTCCCGGTCGCGCCGCCACACATCCTGAGATAGCTCTTCTTTATCCATCACTTCGCTCATGCAACACTCTCCGGCCTCAGCCCCGGCCATCGGCCTCCCACCCTGCTATCTTCGCATTTCCCCACGGAAATTCCGATAGAATCAGAGGCTCATTTTTCATGCAAAAATACTGCTCCTAGCCCTGCAACCTTTTTCGAGTTCGTGCATCTATAACAGTAACTAGCAGAGGCACCTCGAATTTAGCCCCGCCAAAGAATGGTATCCACTCCTTCTAGAAGGTCTTGCACAGGCCTCTTCTCAAGAACTTCCCCTCTGAATCCTCCCCCAAATGCCTCTCGAGCGGGTCTACCGGAAGGTGGACCCATGCGCTCTAGCGCCTCCCATATAAAATCAAAGCGAGATGCGCTCTTCCCCCTCACGCGCGAGCTTCCATGACTCTGAAATTCTCGCCATCGACGCGCTGTTTGCCCGCGCAGGACTCCAACGCAGCCTGCGCGGCAAAGCTGCCGGAGTTACCACGCGCATGAGATTCGAGCGGATGGAGCGGCTCGATCTCACCCCCGCCGCGCCCCTTCCCCGCATCGCCCCAAATCGCGTCGAGTGGTTGGACGTTGCGAGTTGGCAGAAGCTCGACTGGCTGTGGCACGGCTTCAGCAGCCGTCGCGGAGGCCTCAGCACCGCTTACTGCGCAGAGGATGCGCCCGGCGAGTTGAATCTCGGCTTCACCGACGCGGACGACCGCGAGACGGTCACGCGCAATCGCCGCCTTCTCGCCGAGGCCATCACCGGCAAGCCCGCCACGCCTCTGGTCGCGCTCAAGCAGATTCATTCCAGCGTGATTCGCGTTGCCGACGTTGCGGATGCCAGCCGAGCGCTGCCATGGAAAGCCGACGGCCTGATGACCGCCGAGACCGGCCTGCTGCTCGCCATCCAGACCGCCGACTGCATCCCCGTCCTCGTCGCCGACCGCAAGCAGCGCGCCGTCGCCGCCTTCCATGCCGGCTGGCGCGGCACGGTACAGCGCATCGTGGAAAGCGGCATTGGCCGCATGAGGCTGGAGTTCGGCTCGCGGCCCGAGGACCTGATCGCCGCCATCGGTCCCGGCATCGGAGCCTGCTGCTACGCCGTCGGCGAAGAGTTGCTCTCGGAGTTCGAGTCGCAATTCGCCTACGCCCGCGAACTCTTCCGTGAGGTGGACGACGCCGATGAGGTGCGCAGGAAATATCCCATGCTCTTTTTGACGCAGCGCGCTCCCGGCCACTCGGCGATCGGACCCAGCCTGCATTTGGATTTGGTGGAAGCCAACCGACGCCAGTTGCTCGCGGCAGGAGTCAAGCCGCGCGCGATTCAAATCGTCGGCGGCTGCACCAACTGTCACCGCGAGCTGTTCTTTTCGCATCGCGGCTCCGAGGGCCGCGCCGGGCGCATGATGAGCGTGATCGGAATCAGAAAGGACAGGCAATAAACCAGACATCCCAGCCAAGCGAGGGTTTGTCGCCGGTGTTTACCAGAAAATTACCTGCAAGATTTAAAAATATAAAAAGGGGGGGGAGGGGGGTAGGCGATAGGGAACAGGGAATAGAAAGGCCCGGGTTTGGTTGGCGGTCATGAATTGATTGTGCGCGCCGGCGAGGAAATAATCTGCAAAAGAGGGGAATAATTTAGCGGGTCGGCGAGTCGGCGGGTGGGGTTTCGTGGGTTCTCCGGTGGCCGGTAGCTATACTCCTATCATGATAGGTGCGCGGAGGGGGACGAGCCGCGCCGAGCTGCGATGTGGGGGGTCTCCCCGGTGCCCGAAGGCGAGAGCTGGGAATCCAGATTTACGTGTGGGAGATCATGAACGAATCCAACCCCGCCGTCAAAGCGCTTTGGCTTCCTGGGGATTGACCAGGTCGCGCAGCTCCTTGGAGGGCTTGAAGTAGGGCACCTTCTTGGCCGGAACCTCCACGCGCTCGCCGGTCTTGGGGTTGCGCCCGATGCGGGGATTGCGCTGGCGGATGCGAAACGATCCGAAGCCGCGAATCTCGATCTTGTCTCCGCTCTTGAGCGCGCCAATGACCGCCTCGAAGATGGTCTCGACGATGACCTCGCCGTCGCGGCGCGTCAGGTCGCCCCCTGCGGTCACCTTATCCACCAGGTCTGCCTTTGTCATATCCTCTAGGCCCTCTGCTCACAGCATAACCGGATTCGCCCGATCCTGCATGAAAAATTCCTTCTCCGGCCAATTATAGCCTTTTCCTGTCAACAGCTTGGCTTGCCCCCAAGGTGTCGGCAACCTCTGCCATTCCGGCAGACCCTCCGCCGCGCCGGAAAATCGCAGCGCCCCCGGCGAACGCTTTGCCCCTAGGTCCGCTCTTTATCGGGTAGTGCTACCTGCTATCATTCAGCCGTTCCGGAGGTTTTTCGTGTCCATCCGCAAATATGCCGCCCTGCTTCTTCTCGCGCCTGCCCTGCTCGTCTCGCGGCCGCTTCCCGCGCAGACGGCCCAGCCTGTCGCAAACGGTGGAGATGCAGAGAACGCCGCCCCGGACGTCGTCTCCGATCCGGAGGAAAGCGTTCTTGCCGATCCCGAACAGCCCGGTGCCGTAACCCACAAACTCAGCGGGGCGCGGCTGATCGCGTACAACCTCGTTCACGAAAAATTCGACGATCTGGACAGCATGGCCTCCCAATATCGCAGTGAAAAAAGCCGCTACGTGGGCGGAGGATGGAAGCTGACGGCCTTTTACGGCGCGCTGTATGCGCCGCATCAGACCGACAAGGACACCCGCGAACATCTCGAGCACCTCAAGCACTGGATCGAGCAGCGCCCCGACTCCATCACTGCGCGCGTCGCCCTGGCCGCCAGCCTGCATCGCTGGGCGTGGGTGGCGCGGGGCAACGGCATGGCGGATACCGTGACCGATGAGGGATGGAGGCTCTTCAATCAGCGCATTGAGGCCTCCCTGACCGTCCTCAAAGATGCGGCCAAGCTGAAGGAAAAATGCCCCGGCTGGTACTCCGAGATGATGATTGTCGGCCTTGCCCAGGGTTGGAACGGCAAGCGCATGAGGGAGACCTTCGAGCAGGCCATTGAATTCGAACCCGGCTACTTCGATTTCTATAAGCTATATACGCACTACCTGCTTCCCAAGTGGGAGGGCCAGCCCGGTGAGGCGATAGCCTTTGCCGGCTCTGCCGCCGACAAGGTGGGAGGCGCGACGGGCGATGAGATCTACTTCCATATCGCCTGCGAGATTATCGGCAAAAACGGCGCGGAATATGGAGTAAAAAAGATGGATTGGCCGCGTATCCAGCGGGGCTACCAGGCGCAAATCACGCAGTTCGGCAGCAACCGCTGGCTGAAAAACAAGATCGCGTTTTTTGCCTGGAAGTTCCAGGATGCGGCCTTTGCTCGGCAGCAGTTCGATGTGATCGACAATCACTGGTCCGCCGACGTGTGGCACAACCGCCAGCAATTCGACCGCGCCCGCGACTGGGCTCGCGGCCACTCCTAGCCTCTGGCTCACGGCCAACTTGACCGGCGGCATTTATCATGTCCAGAGTCATTCCCCGCGGATTGCGCGCCAGATGTTCAGCGCCGGCCAAAGGGAGGGGACGGGGACGTGACCGAAAAAGCCAGCCACATCGCAGCGCCGAAGTACAGCATCGTGATTCCCGCCTATAACGAGAGCGCCCGCATCCCGGCCACGCTCAACTCGGTGGTGAAATGCATCCGCGAGCGCGGCTGGAATGCCGAGGTCATCGTCGTCAACGACGGCTCGACCGACGCCACGGCCCAGGTGGTGCGCGACTTTGCCCGCACCGCTCCCGAACTCCGGATGCTGGAAAACCCTGGCAACCGCGGCAAGGGTTACAGTGTGCGCGCCGGAATGTTGCAAGCGCAGGGCGAGATATTGCTCTTCACCGATGCCGACCTCTCGGCAGGCATTGGGGAGGCCGAAAATCTCTTTGCCGCCATACGCAACGGTGCCGACATCGCCATCGGCTCCCGCTGGCTGGGGAGCAGCCGTCAGACCCATCGCCAGCCCCTCTACCGCCAGTTTTTTGGCCGCTGCTTCAACGTAGTCACGCGCCTGGTGATGCGTCTGAACTTCGCCGACACCCAGTGCGGCCTGAAGGCCTTCACCCGCAAGGCCGCACATTCCGTCTTTCCCTTGCAGACTATCGAGCGCTGGGGCTTTGACCCGGAGATACTGCTCATCGCCCTCCGCCGCGGCCTGCGCGTCGTCGAGGTGCCGGTCAGTTGGGCGCACGACAAACGCACCCGCATGAGCTATCTCCGCGACGGCCTGCGGATGCTTCAGGAGATCGCGCAAATCCGCTGGAATCTTTTCTGCGGACGCTATAAATAGGGCTTATTCCCTGCTTTTTTTTCGGCTGCCCAGCAACCCTTCCAGCTCTTCCTTGAACTCGCGCACATCCTTGAAGTCCCGATAAACCGAGGCGAAGCGAATATAAGCCACTGTGTCCAGACCCTTCAACTGCTTCATAATCAGTTCGCCGACCTCGCTGGTAGTGCGCTCCCGCTCCGGCGCGTCCATCAAAAACGCTTCCACCGCGTCTACAATCGCCTCCAGATTGCTCGATGGCACTGGCCGCTTCTCGCAGGCACGCAGCAATCCGCTCAACACCTTCTGACGGTCGAAGCGCTCCCGCCGCCCGTCTTTTTTCACCACCATGTAGGGAATCTCGTCGATCCGCTCATAGGTCGTAAAGCGGCGATTGCACCGCTCGCACTCCCGCCGCCGCCGGATCGAGTCGGCCTCTTTGCTTTCCCGCGAGTCCACCACCCGATCCTGCCCGAAGCCGCAATATGGACACTTCATCTTATGGCGATTCTACGGCATGGAAGAAGCCAGAGACCAGCGATCAGGGAATGATGCGGTGGGTCAGTTTGAAAAAAGCAATCCCTCTTTCGATTTCGGTGTTTACAGAATCCATGCTCTAAAGTGGATTTTTCCTCAAGAAAAAGCCACCTTCTATGGAGTCGTAATGTTAACTAGTGAAGCGAAAATGCTCTATAGCCCGTACCCCTTCAAACTGACCCACTATTGAAATACGCAATCTTGCCGCAAGATCAAGGACGCGACGAGGATGGAGCGCAGCAAAACCAATCATGACAGGATTACAGGTTATATGCAGATCCCCACCCTTGCGCCAGGAATAAAGCGCAAGGATGGGGGCACGGAGTTCGTGGAAATTACTGCCCGCCGCCACCGGGCGTGGTGGACTCGGCGGTTGCATCCTTTTCCGCCTGGTCTGCCTGATCGGCCTGCTGCTGAATCTCAGTGGCCGCGTTGGGGTCGGGCGGAGGCGCGATGGCGTCATAAGGAGCCTGAGCGGGCTGGCTGGGCACCGAGGCCGGTGGCGCCGGAATGCCCTCCTTGCCCTGCTTGGCCTGCAACTCCTTGATGCCCTGGTCGATGGTCTCGCGCATATGGTTCTGCATCTCCTGCATATCGGTCAGCGCCACGGAGACCGTCGCTTGCTTCTGGCACTCCTGGCCGCCCTTGCTGGCCAGCACCACCAGATCAGCGGCCTGCGCGTCGGCGGGAGGGGCCGACTGCAAGGCGAGCACATCACCGTCGCTGAGCGAGCACTCGTTCTGCGACGAGTCCACCACATCCAACGGCGCGCCCACCACGAAGATGTGGCGCTTGCCCTTGGCGGCGTCGCTGAGAATACGATCGATGCCGCTGGAGCCAGGGTCGATATCCTGTTTTTGCGAGATTCGCTGCGCCTCCTGGTTCTCCAGCGCCAACTGGTTCTTCACCTCGTCGGCGATCATCTGCTTCACCTCCGGCGTGAGCAGCGGAGCACCGCCCGCGGCAGCCTGAGGAGCGCCGTCGATTTCGCCCGCCTCGGTGTGCGCTGCATAAGCGGCCTCCAAATCCGAGGAGATCATGTAGTCGGTAAGCCATGCCGAAGCCGAGGGATACATGGGATAAGGCGCGAAGTAGTAGCCGTAGTAGCCGTACCAGGGATCGCCGGCCCATCCCCAACCATAGGCAAAGGGCGCCCAGGGGTTGTAGAGCCAGCCATAGTAGTAGGGCGAATAGAAGAAGCCGGGAGCGTAGATGCTCAGATAGAAGCCGCGATAAGGGAAGCCCATGTAGCTGCGGCCGTAAATGTGACCATGGAAGAAGTAGGTACGACGGCCAAAGTCGCGGCCGCCATAGCTGTAGGGGTGCTGCACGTAACCGGCGCGGCCTCTTGCGGCAAAGACGCGCGAGTGGTCGGCGCGATTCACCATTACGCGGTTGCCGCCGTTCAGGCCATGCTGCACGGTCATGCCGCGCCTTGCGTCATGAATCTCGGCTGGTCTGCCGTTGGCGTGTGTACGGAATGAGCTGCCGCTTGGGGCCGTGCGCACAGTAGTGCCGTGGGCTGCCGGACGGTTGAAGGAGGAAGGCCGCGAGGGTTGCATCCCAGGCCTATTGACCGGCGCGCCGCCGCCGGGCCGCATGGCGGGTCCGGAGGGACGGGAAGTCGGCGCAGAAGGATGGTACGCCGGCGCGGAGGGCCGTGGTGCGGAGGGGTGGTACGCCGGCGCGGAAGGATGGTACGCCGGCGCGGAGGGATGGTACGCCGGCGCGGAGGGCCGGGATGGCGGCGGAGCCGCATTTGACCTGACCGCAATCCCCATGACTCCGGCGATCATCAACACCACCGAACCAACTCTCAACGCTCTCTGAACAAAGCTAGTTTTCATCAGATTCTCTTTCCTCTCTCAATCTTCGGTTGCTGCCAATTGCATAGACACGGAATTCCGCAAGAAGTTTCTCAGGATTGCGGCGGCGGCGGCGGCGCAATGTTCTCATAGGGTTGCGTCCCCGGCGGGGCCGGCGGCGGTGCCACATCCTCGTAGTCCTTCAGCGGCGGGGCGGCGGCATCGGCGGCTGGCTCCGGCGCGGCAGTCGGCTCCGGCGGCACCACCTTCAGCACCTCGGCAACCAGGCTCAGAGCCGCGTCCATTGGAGGCAGATGCTTTTTGTCGGGAAAGAAAATCTTGAGGTTGGCATGATAGGCCATGCCGGTGACGCTGGCATCCATATAGAGTTTGAAGTTGACTCCGTCCTTCTGAACCTGAATCGCCTCAACCCAGCATCTTTCTCCGGCCTTCAATGTGTGACCGGGAGTCATGTCGGGGACAACATTCGCCATACCCGCCAACATGGCCACGCCCAGCCCGCCCCAGACTCGCTTAGCCGTACCGCCGCCGATCTTGCCGTCCTTGTATGTGCTCGATTCCATGGGGACGGTGGGCAGGGCAGACATTTTGAAGCCATCCTTTTGCAGCTCCACCATATCGCCAGGTGTAATAAGCTGCGTCTCGTCTCTTGAAACCGCCGAGAGTTTGAAGGACGCATTCAGTTTGTCTTGCAGCGCGGTCATCTCCGCGCCCTGCCCATGTGCCAATGTAATCCCGCTCGCAAGCACTGCGGCGGCTATCCAACGAACTGCCAGCTTCATAGAGTTCCTTTCCCGGTCGCAAATTATTGCATTCGGATGATACCACCGGCGGTTGCCGCCGATACCATTCTCCACCCATGCCGCGCATTGTGGGCTGGATCACATTTTATGATAGGGTCCGTTGGTGTAAACTGCCGCACAAGTTCAAAAAGACAAAACCATGCCTGTTGAAGAAAAAATTTGCTCCCTGAGCTATACGCGCGGCCCCAGCCGTACGCTCCTCGATCTGACCATAGGCGGCCTGCTCGACCGCACCGCCAGCCGTTTTCCCGACCGTCTTGCCGTCGCCAGTTGCCACCAGGACAAGCGCCTCACCTGGGCTGAACTGAGCGCCATGGCCGACCGCGTCGCTCGCGGCCTTTGGGCGCTGGGCATACGCCACGGCGACCGCGTGGGCATCTGGTCCACCAACTGCATTGAGTGGACGATGCTGCAGATGGGCTGCGCGCGCTCTGGAGCTGCGCTGGTCAATGTAAACCCCGCCTACCGCTCGCACGAGCTGCAATTCACGCTGCAACGCTCGCGCATGAAGGCGCTGTTTCTGTGGCACAAGGACAAGCACGCCGACTACGAGGAGATTCTGGGCCGCGCGCGCCACGGCCTTGACCTGGAATTGGCTCACACCATCTACTTAGACTCGCCGGAGTGGCTGGCACTGTTGGACGCCGAAGGCCGCCTGCCGGATCATATCGACCCGCAGGACATTGCCGATATTCAATACACCAGCGGGACGACGGGCCTGCCGAAGGGCGTTCTGCTGACCCATTACAACGTCGTCAACAACGGGCAGTTCCTGGCGCAGGGCTTTCATTACACAGAGATCGACAAGATCGTCGTTCCGGTGCCGCTCTTCCACTGTTACGGCTGCGTCATCGGGAGCATGACTTCGCTCAACACCGGCGCAGCGCTGATCCTGCCCAACTGGACCTTTGATCCGCGCGCCACGCTGAAGGCCGTGCATGACGAGCGGGCAACGTCGGTCTATGGCGTTCCCGCCATGTACGTGGCGGAGTTCGCACTGCCCGAGTTCCCGTCCTACGATATGACCAGCCTGCGCACCGGCATGATGAGCGGCGCACCGTGCCCCAT
>Ga0181529_10003305_pt1 | contig 18473 bp, 14 predicted proteins | sample PEATcosm2014_Bin_36_FD_119763 | JGI IMG/M metagenome (GOLD analysis project Ga0181529, IMG submission 119763) | Peatland microbial communities from MTU Mesocosm Facility, Houghton, MI, USA - PEATcosm2014_Bin10_30_metaG | ecosystem: Environmental > Terrestrial > Soil > Wetlands > Peat | place... | reverse complement strand
GTCGAGCGGGTGGCGGGCGTCGTATTCGGCGACGTAGGGCGGCGGCCGGCGGACCGGCCCGTTGTGCTTGGCCAGGCCCTCCAGCGTTTCCCAGCTCAGGTTCAGCCCGTCGAAACCGGCGTAGCGGGCCTCCAGCAGGGTCACCACGCGCAGGCTCTGGGCGTTGTGGTCGAAGCCGCCGAACCGCTTCATGCCGGCCGCCAGCGATTCCTCGCCGGCATGGCCGAAGGGGGGGTGGCCAAGGTCGTGCGCCAGGGCGAGGGCCTCGACCAGGTCCTCCTCGAGCGCGAGTTCGCGCGCGACGGAGCGGGCGATCTGCGCCACTTCGATGCTGTGGGTCAGGCGGGTGCGGTAGAAATCGCCCTCGTGGTTGACGAAGACCTGGGTCTTGTACTGGAGCTTGCGAAAGGCGGAGCAGTGGATGATGCGGTCGCGGTCGCGCTGGAAGGGCGAGCGCGTCGGCGACTCCGGCTCCGGGTGGAGCCGGCCGCGCGCGGTTTCCGTGCGGACCGCCCAGGGGGCGAGGGGGAGGGGGGACATGGCCGCGCCCTTACACCCTTCCGGGGCGCCCTTCAAACGCCGCCACGCCGCCCCTATGTTGTCGGCATGGACCAATTTCGCCTGACCGCGCGCGCCGCCGCGCGCATCGCCGAGGTGCTTGCCCCCCAGCCGCAAGGGGCGGTGCTGCGCGTGGCCGTGCTGGCCGGCGGCTGCAACGGTTTTCAGTACCGGTTCGACCTCGACCGGGCGGCCGACGAGGACACCGTCATCGAGCACGCGGGCGCGCGGGTGGTGATCGATCCGGACAGCCTCGCCCTCCTGGCCGGCAGCGAACTCGACTACGCCGACGAATTGATCGGCGCGCATTTCGCGGTGAAGAACCCGCAGGCCCGATCGTCCTGCGGCTGCGGCACCAGTTTTTCGGTGGACTGAGCGCGCCGTGCGCATCGCCACCTGGAACGTCAACTCGATCCGCCAGCGCGAGGCGCATGTGTGCCGGTGGCTGGCGGCGCGGCGGCCCGATCTGCTGTTCCTGCAGGAGATCAAGTGCGAGGAGCCGGTCTTTCCGACGGTCGGCTTCGAGGCGCTGGGCTATCGCTCAGCGGTGGTCGGGCAGAAAGCCTATAACGGCGTGGCGGTGCTGGCGCGGGTGCCCTTCGCGGTGACGCACACCGCGCTGCCGGGACTGCCGGTCGACGACGCGCAGGCCCGCTATATCGAGGTGACGGCGGCGGGCATTTCGCTGATCGGCATCTATCTGCCGAACGGCAATTCCGGCGGGCCCGAGGGTTTTGCTTACAAGCTGCGCTGGATGGAGGCGCTGCGCCGGCGCGCCTCGGCGCTGCTGCAGGCGGACACCCCGCTGGTCATCGCCGGCGATTTCAACGTCTGCCCCACCGACGAAGATGTTGCTCCCGGCGCGTTGGCGCCGGACGATGCGCTGGTGCGCCCGGAAATCCGGGCCCGGTTTCGGTCGCTCATCTGGATCGGACTGACCGACGCCGTGCGCACGCTGCACCCCAACGGGAAGGTTTACACGTTCTGGGACTACCAAGCCGGCGCCTGGCCGCGCGACGCGGGCCTGCGCATCGACCACGTGCTGCTGTCGCCGACGCTCGCCGAGCGTCTGACCGAGGCGGCGCCCGACCGGCGGGAACGCGGCGAGGAAAAAGCCTCGGACCACGTCCCCGTGGTGGTCGGGTTTTAGGCGCCTAGCGCCAGTAAGGCTCGATCCACACCCAGCGACCGCCGCGCATCGCCCAGTGGCCCTCCACCCATTCGTGCCAGCCGGGCCGGCGTAACAGATAGACGCCGGGCACCCACAGATAGGCGCGGCCGTCCCACCGCCAGTGGCCGGGTCGCCAGATATAGGCGCCGCGCGGCGGCGGTGGCATCGGCTCCATCCGTGGCGGCGGGATCGGCGGATAGCCGGGCTGCGCCACCGCCGCGCCGGACAGCGCGGCGAAAGCGGACGTGAGCAGAATTCGACGGGTCGGCGAAGCCATGGCGACGTCTCCGTTCGGGTTGCGTCCCCCCAGTATGAGCAAAAAATAATAGGCGTGCCCAGCGGGCATGCGGGCGGCGGTTAAGCAGGGGTCGGGCAATGAGGGCGGAACTGCGCGATGCGGTCGTGCGCGCCTCGACCTGCGAGGCGGCGGAAGAAAGGCCAGGGCTCTCGCAACGACCTTGCTTCAGTAACGGGTTCCAAGGGACCACTGTGCCTTGGCGGGGGGGCGATCGGAAACCTCTCCCACGGCCAAGTTTCTCATGCAATATCAAGGAAGTATAGACACACCCGACGCGGGCCGGATTGCCCGCTGACGGACGTTTCCTGCCCTGTCCACAGCAAAACCGAGGCATCACCGCTTGGCGTCTTCCCGCCAATCTGTCACATGTGCGGTGGGTACCCAGCTGTTTGCCAGGAGAAACATCATGAAAGTGCTTGTCATCGGGGGAACCGGCGTCATCAGCCGGGCAATCGTCCCTCAACTTCTTGCCAAGCAACACGAGGTCACCCTCTACAACCGTGGCAGCAAATCATTATCGTTTGCCGGCCGAGTGCGCCAAATCACCGGCGACCGGGCAGACCGCGAAACCTTCAAGACCAGTTTGCAGAAGGAATCGTTCGATGTCGTGATCGACATGGTCTGTTTTTTCGAGCCGGATGTTCACTCCACTCTTGAAACTTTCAGCGACCGCGTGCAGCAGATCATTGTCTGCTCCAGCATTGCCGCATACAAACGGCCATACCAGACGGTGCCGGTGAGAGAAGATGCTGAAACGTTGTGGGAAGATCCGATTTTTTCTTATGCCTTCAACAAGGCGGCCGTCGATCGCTATCTGCAGGCAATGATCCACGATCACGGCCTGCCGATCACCATTATTCGTCCTTCGCTGACCTTCGGGGCGGGGGCGGCCAATTTTGGCGTGCTGCGCCAGAATTACGGCGTGGTTGAGCGCATCCGCAACGGCAAGCCATTGTTGATGTGCGGTGATGGCAACAATCCATGGAGTTTCACTTTTGTGGACGATCTGGCAAAGGCGTTCGTGGGCGCTGTTGGAAACCAGCGTACCTATGGCCAGCACTATCACGCCTCGAGCGAAGAGCGCACCATGTGGAAGGACTTGTATTTGGAAATCGGCAAGATTCTGGGCAAAGAAGTTCATCTTTTCCACCTGCCGTCGGAAGTGCTCTATCACGCTGATCCCAATCTTTGTGCGCACCTGTATTATGAAAAAACATACCCTGGCCTGTTCGACAATTCGAAAGTCAGGCGCGATATCCCTGAATTCCAACCCACGATTTCACTCAATCAGGGCTTGCGTTCGCTGATTTCCTGGTTTGAGGCCGAATCCAGGGCGATCGACCCGGAAAAAGACGCGCTCGAAGACAAGCTTTTTGAGGTGCACCGCAGCCTGATGCACCAAGTCGACGGGGTGTTCGCGAAATAGTCGTTTGACGGAGGACTGAGAACGAGGCTGCGGGGACCGTCGAGAATCCGCGGTGGGTCATCGGTACGGATTGCCTGACAGGTTGGTGTGTGGCCGCTTACGTAGGCTGCTCCGGACCACCGGCATCCCGGTTCCCGATGCCGGTTGGTGGTCAAATCCAGCCGGCCTCTTATGCCGCCCGCATATCCAATCGCCGCCCGCCGAACCCGTGTGCCGCCGACGAATGGCTGGCCAGAATGACGGTGCGTCCGATGGTCAGCCGCCGCAGGCTGTCCAGCACCTCGGCCTCGGTGGCCGGGTCGAGGTGCAGGGTGGGTTCGTCGAGCAGCAGCAGCGGCGCGTTCTTGAGGAAGGCGCGGGCGATGGCGATGCGCTGGGCCTGCCCGCCGGACAGGCCGTAGCCGCTCTCGCCCACCTGGGTGTCCAGCCCCAGCGGCAGGGTGGCGGCGAAGCTCTCGACGCGGGCCAGGTGGGCGGCTTCCGCCACCTCGTCGTCGGTGGCCTCGGGGCGGGCGAAGCGGATGTTGTCGCGGATGCTGCCGGCGAACAGGGTCGGCTGCTGGCCGATCCAGGCGGTCAGGCGCGACAGGGCCTGCGGCACCAGGGTGGCGATGTCGGCGCCGTTGAAGGTGACGCGGCCGGAATCGGGGCGCACGAAGCCGAGCAGGATCTCCATCACCGTCGATTTGCCGGCTCCCGAGGGGCCGACGAGAATCAGCGTCTCGCCGGCGGGGACGCGGAAACTGAGCCCGTCCAGCGCCGGGCCGCGCGCCGCATCCCAGGTGAGGCACACGTTGTCGAAGGCGACGCTGACGCCGCGCGCCGCCACCGTGCGCACCGGCCGCTCGGGCGCCGGCGGCGGCAAGGGGGGCAGGGCGGTGAGCGCGGTGGCGGCGGCGGCGGCGTGGAAGCGCTCCTGATAGGCGACGGCGAAGGCGCGCAGCGGGGCGAAGAACTCCGCCACCAGCAGCAGCACGAACAGCGCGACGCCCGGACTGGCCAGGCCGCCGGAGAGGGCCTGCGCGCCGTAGCGCAGCGCGATCACGATCATCGCCAGCGCCATCGCCAGATCGAGCGCCACCGAGGACAGGAAGGCCACCCGCAGCACCCGCATGGTGCGCCGGCGCAACTCGTCGGCGGCGCGGGCCAGGGCGGCCGCCTCGTCGCCGGCGCGGCCGTGCATGACGATGGTGGCGATGCCGCGCACGCGGTCGAGGAAGCGGGCCTGCAGGTGGGCGAGGGCGACGAACTGGCGGCGGGAGGCGCGGGCGGCGCCGATGCCGGACAGCGCCATGGCGAGCGGCACCAGCAGCCCACAGCCGCCGAGCACGAGGGCGGCGACCGGGTCGGCGGCTGCCGTCGCGCCGAGCACCAGCAGCGGGGCGGCGATGGCGAGCGTGGCGGCGGGCATCCAGCGGGCGAACAACCCGTCCACCGCCTCGATGCGATCGACCACCACGCTGGTCAGTTCCGCCGAGTGGCGGCCGCGCAGCAGCGCGGGTCCGGCGGCGAGCAGGCGGGTCAGGGCGTCGGTGCGCAGGCGACGGCGGGCGGCGGCGCCGGCCTCGAAGGCGGCGCGCTCGGCGAGGATGGCCAGCCCGGCGCGCAGCACGGCCAGGCCCGCGAAGCCGGCGAGCAGTCCTAGCGGATGGTCGCCGGGGGCGGGCCGCAGGGCGGCCTGAAGGGCAAAACCGGCGCACCAGGCCTGGCCGATCGCCAGCGCGCAACCGACCAGGCCGAGCACCGCCACCGGCAGGGCACCGCGCCGACCCAACCTGGACTGCTCGCGCAGCCACGCACGGGACGCGGTTTTCGGATCGCTCATGCGCGGCATGTAGCAGAGCCCGCGCCGATTGACAGGCCCGATGCGAGGGAAAGGCGGCGTTAACCGCGGTGCCGCAGGCTGGCGCCATGTTTCGCCGCGGGTTCCTGATGTTCCTGTCCGTTCTCGCCTGGCCGCGCGCGCCGGCGCGCGCCGCCGACGGAGTGGCGGAGGAAAACGCCACCCTCGGCGGCATCGGCGTGCCGGCTGCCCGCGCGCGGGTGCTGGCGGCATTTCCGCTGGGCGGGGCGCCGGCGGTGGCGCTGGCCTTCGCCGCCGATCTGCCGGAGGGCACGCGCGACCTGCTCGGCGTGGCCGCCGCCGGGCGGGTGGTGGCGCTGGAGGTGCTGAGCTGGCACGGCGCGGATGGATCGCGGCTCTACACGCGCCTCACGGTGGTGCCGGACGGCAGGCGGCTGCGCCTGGAGCGCAGCGCCAGCGCGCCGCGCGGCCACGGTTTCCGCCGCGAGCAATGGACCGACTACCTGGCCTGGCAGGAAGCCGGGCCGATGGCGGACGCGCCGGTGCGGCCGGTGCTGGCGGGTACCTGGCAGGCCGGGCTGGCGGCGCAGCGGGCCGGCGTTCTGGCAACGCTCGCCGTCGGATTGCGCGGCGTGCCGCCGGCCCTGGTCGCCGCCTGCCCGCCGCCGTGCTTTCCGGTCTGAGCGGCGCAGTGCGGGCAGGCAGAAAAAAGTTCCACAGGGAGACGGTGAGACGGGGAGAAGCAAGATATCGGGCGCTTCGCGCCAGGAATCCTTCTCTTCGCCTCTTCGTCTCCCGGGCAATTTTCTGTTGTCCCGGCAGCACCCCTGGCTTTCCGTTACGGGCCCGGCTATGCTCCGCGGCAGGTGACGGTGGCCCGCAAGGGCTGAAACGGGAACGCGCGAAGGGCCCCAGCAGGGGTCAGGCCGCGGCTGCCCCCGCAACTGTAGGCGGCGATGCGACGCGCAAGCGTTCGCTGCCGGTTCCAACGGCCATTGCCCCCGAGTCGGGGCGAGAAGGCGGGGCCGGGCGCCGCGAGCCAGGAGACCGGCCGGCACCGAGACTGCGCGCGCGCGACGGGCGGGAGAGGCCGGCGCAGCGGGAGCAAGACCCGTAGGCGGCATTCGTCCTGAAGACCGGAGCCTTTCGAGGCTCCTTGCCGTACGGAGTCGCGCATGCGCCGCATGCTGCTTTGTTTCGTTTTCACCCTGCCGGCGATCGCCGCGCGGGCCCAGGACGCCATGTCCCCGGACATCGCCCTGCCCGAGCGCGTGGTGACCGCCACCCGCGTTCCCACCCTGGCCGAGCAGATCCCCGCCGGGGTCACCGTCATCGACCGCCAGACCATCGAGAGCCGCGGCTACACCACGCTGGCCGACGCGCTGGCAACGGTGCCGGGGCTGCATGTCGTGCAGTCCGGCGGACCGGGCAGCAACGCCAGCGTGTTCATCCGCGGCACCGACTCCAACCAGGTGCTGGTGCTGCGCGACGGCGTGCCGGTGAACGACCCGTCCGATCCCGACGGCGCCTACAATTTTGGCGTCGATACGCTGGCCGACGTCGATCGCATCGAGGTGGTGCGCGGACCGATGTCGGGCCTGTGGGGGTCGGGCGCGATCGGCGGGGTGATCAACCTGATCACGCGGCCGGGCAGCGGCGGGCCGCACGTGACGGCGGTGGCGGCGGGCGGCATGCCGCTGGCCAGCCTGTTCGGCGCCACGCTGTCGGGCGCCGAGGGGATGTTTGACTACAGCGTGGGCGCGCAGAGCCAGAACGACATCGGCTCGGACACCACGCCGCGGCGCGAGAGCGTCTATACCGGCGCGCGCAACGGCGACCGCACGCAGACCGCCACCGTCAACCTCGGGCTGACCCCGGTCGCCGGCACGCGGTTTTACGCCGCGCTGCGTTACCGGGTGTCGGTATTCGGCCTGGATGAACTCGGCGACCCCGCCTACGACGCCACCGACTACACGGGGCGGGACCGCAGCATCATGGGCCGCCTCGGGGTCACGTCGAATCTGTTCGACGGGGTGTGGGAGACCGGGCTGTCGGTTTCCCATCTCGACACGCTGCGCCGCTACGCCGAGCCGCTGGAGGCGGCCGACCCGAACCAGACGTCCAGCTATTCCCGCTACAACGGCCGCCGGACCGAGGTCGACTGGACCAACACGGTGCACATCGCCGACTGGGGTCCGGCGCGCGCCACCGCGCTGACCTTCGGCGTGGTGCATCGGGACGACAGTTCCAGTTCGTATTTGAACGGGGACTACGGCGGCTATCCGTATCTGTCCAACATCGACGCCTCCGACCGCTACGACGCCGGCAATGTCGGGCTGCAGAGCACGTTGTTCGGCCGGCTGACGCTGACCGGCGGGATGCGCGAGGAGAGCGCGACCTATGGCGGGGACGCCTTCACCTGGCGCACGGGCGGCGTGCTGGCGCTGCCGGAGGTGTGGTCGCGGCTGAAGGTGTCGTACGGCACCGCGTTTCTCGCCCCGTCGCTCTACGATCTGTTCGGCGTCGACAGCTACGGCTACGTCGGCAACCCGCACCTGCTGCCCGAACGCAGCCAGGGTTGGGAGGCCGGCTGGGCGGTCGATGTTCCGGTGCTCGGGCGGCGCGACGGCGCCACCATCGACGTCACCTATTTCGCCAACCACATCCGCGATCTGATCCAGATCGTCTATGCACCGGATTATTCTTCCTCGACGCCGGAGAACGTCGCCTCGGCGCGCACCAGCGGGGTGGAGAGCAGCCTCACGCTGCGCCCGGTGAGCTGGGCGGAGGCGGTGCTGAACTGGACCTACACGGAGGCGGTCAGCAACACCGGTGCCCCGTTGCTGCGCCGGCCGCGCAACCAGGCCAGCGCCGACCTGCGGCTGACCCCGTGGCCGGGACTGAGCATCGCGCCGGAGCTGGTCTATGCGTCGGGGGCGTCGGATTACCTGGTGGGCGACGACGGATTTCCGGCCGGCATCGGCATGACCAAGGGGGGGCTGATCTTCAACCTCACGGTCAGCTATGCGGTGAGCCCGAACGTCACGATGTTCGTCGATGCCCGCAATATCGGGGATTCACGGTACGAGCCGGCGAGCGGGTTTCAGACGCCGGGGCCGAGTTTCCTGGCGGGGGTGCGGTTGCGGTACTAGACGCGGACTGCCCCCTCCCACAATCGGGTCTGAGTACTTTCCGGGGCTGCTGGCGCGACGGGCTCATGCACATCTGTGCAGACGACCGGACCTTGATCAGGCCGTCGCCCTTCAGCCAGTCGGAGCCAGAGCTTCCCGGCGGGAGGTCTCGATGATTCCCGTGCGCGAGCCGGGTCACCGCAGCGGTGACCCGGCCGGCTGGGTATCTGAAATCTTCCCCGTACCAGTGAGGGTATGATGACCATTTCGAAATACGTGACTTTCAGGCGCCTGCTGCTTGCCGCCACCATTATGGCGAGTCCCCTGGCACTGATGGCGCCGGCCCCGGCGCGGGCGCAGATCGCGATCGGAATCTCGGTCCAGGTCGCGCCGCCTCTCCTGCCGGTCTACGTGCAGCCGCCGATGCCCGAGGTCGGGTATATCTGGACCCCCGGCTACTGGGCCTACGCCAACGCGGATTACTACTGGGTGCCGGGCACCTGGGTACAGCCGCCAGAGGTCAACGTGCTGTGGACCCCGCCCTATTGGGGCTGGGCCGAAGGCGCCTACCTCTTTCATGAGGGTTACTGGGGACCGCACGTCGGCTTCTACGGCGGCGTGAACTACGGCTATGGCTATGGCGGCAGCGGCTACGAGGGTGGCCGCTGGGATGGCGGCAACTTCTCCTACAACCGGTCCGTCAACAATTTCGGGTCGGTCTCGGTCCAGCATGCCTACGAACAGAATGTGAGCGGCGGCAACCGCACGAATGTCAGTTACGCGGGCGGCGCGGGCGGGGTCAGGGCCGAACCGACCGCCGCGGAACGCTCGGCCGCGTCCGAGAGACACGTTCCGGTGACCGCGGAGCAGTCCAGGCACGTCAGCGCCGCCGCCGCTAATCCGGCCTTCGCGGCCAGCCACAACAACGGCCATCCGGCGGTCGCCGCCACCTCGCGGCCGGCCGCGTTCGAGGGGACGGGTGCTGCCCGTGCTGAGCCCGCCACCGCGGCGGGACGGGCGGCGAGCCCTGCCGGCGTTGCGCGTCCGGGAGAAGCAGCTGCCAGGCCGGCCGCCGGCGCATCCACCGTCCAACACGCGGTGGCCCGTCCGGCCACGGCGCCCACGGCCCAACACGCGGTGGCCCGTCCGGCCACGGCGCAGGCGGCCCCGCATCAGGTAGCGGCGCACGCGGCCCAGCGTCCGGCCGCCGCCGCACGCCCGGCGGTCCAACACGTCACCGCCCGTCCGGCCGCGGCGCGTCCGGCCGCTGCGCGCGCAGCCCCGGCCCCGCGTCCGGCCGCGGCACGCGCAGCCCCGGCCCCGCGTCCGGCCGCGGCACGCGCAGCCCCGGCCCCGCGTCCGGCCGTGGCGCACGCGGCTCCGGCACGCGAGCAGCACGCGGAGAAGAGGTAACTCGAGGCGCCGACCCGGCAGGGCGACGCAAGCAAAGCGCGTGTAGCGGCGAATTGGAACGACGGCGGTGCCGGGCCGCCGGATCGGGGTTAACGACGGCGGGAGTGCCGCGGTACGTTGCGATGTCGGAATTTACTACGCTTTTCCGCCCCACAATTGTTGCAACGTACTACCTCCCCGCCCCCGGCACCCACAGCACGTCCGTTCCCGCCGCCGCGTTCAGGCGGCGGGCGAGGACGAACAAATGGTCCGAGGCCCGGTTGAGGTAGCGCACCAGCACCGGGTTCAGCGCTTCGGTTCGCGCCAGCGCCACCACCCGCCGCTCGGCGCGGCGCAGCACGGTTCGCGCCACATGCGCCTGCGCCGCCGCCGGCGCGCCGCCGGGAAGAATGAAACTGGTCAGCGCCGGCAATACCGCCGTCATCGCCCCGATCTCGCCCTCCAGCCGCAGCACCGGCGCCTCGGTCAGCCGCAGGCGGTCGCCCGCTTCGCCCGGCACGCAGAGATCGGCGCCGACGTCGAACAGATCGTTCTGGATGCGCCCCAACATGGCGTCGGCCTCGGCGTCGCCGGGCAATTGCGCCCGCAGCACGCCGAGCGCGGCATTGGCCTCGTCCACCGCGCCCAGGGCCTCGATGCGCAGCGTGTCCTTGGCCACCCGCGTGCCGTCGCCGAGCGAGGTTTCGCCCGCATCACCGCCCCGCGTCGTCACCCGGTCGATTCGCACCATCGCCGTTTCCCCGCTTTTCAGTTGAGCCGGAAACGCACCGGCAATACCTGTTCCGACGACACGGGCTGGCCGTTCTCGACCGCCGGCGTGAACCGCCATTTCGACAGCGCCGCCAGCGCCGCCCCGTCGAGTCGTGGATAGCCCGAGGTCTGCACCACATCGGCCGACGTGACAAACCCGTCCGGCCCGATCCGCATGCGCACCACCACGATCCCCTGCTCGCCAAGCTCGCCCGATAGCGGCGGATAGCCGGGCGGGAGGTTCCCCTTCTCGCCCACCGCCGGCAACAGCCGGTCGCCGATGATCTCGGTCGCGCCCACCGAGCCCTCGCCGAGCAGGACACTGGCCTGCCAGGAGGGCTTCTCCGGCGGCGCCGGAGGCGGGGCCGGCGCCTCGACCTGCGGCTGCGGCGGCGGCCTCGGCGGCACGGCCTCCGGCGGCGTTTCCGGTGGCGGCGGCGGGGGGGGGGACGCGGGCAGCGCCGGAGTCTCGGCCTTCGGCGGCGCGGGCGGCGCCGGCACGCCATTGGCCTCGGCGCTGTTGCCCATGACCACCTCCACCGTGGCCTGTCGGTCGGGCGGCGGCGGCGCGGGCGGCAGCAGGTGCGGCCATTCCAGCAGCGAGGCCGCCGCCAGCAGGTGCAGCGCGGCCGAGGCGCCCAGCGCCCAGCCCAGCCGGCTGGTATCCCGCCGGCGGATCATGGTCCGGGCGGCAACAGCCGCGGCGACGGGTCCACCCCCCAGGGCAGGCCGAAAGCCGCCGCCGCCGCCGCCAACACGGCGTCCGGCGGGGCGTCGGCGACAATCCGGCCGGCTTGCAGCACCACCACCCGGTCGGCGTAGCGCAGCGCCAGATCGAGCGCATGCAGCACCACCAGCACGCAGCCGCCCTGGCGCGCGATGCGGCGCAGCAGCGCCATGATCGCGTGCGCGGCGGCGGGGTCGAGGTCGGCGGTCGGTTCGTCGAGCAGCAGCACTTGGGCATCCGTCGCCAGCACGCGCGCCAGCATGGCGCGCCGTGCCTGGCCCCCCGAAATGCGATCCACCCGCTGCCCGCGCAAGCCGTCCAGTCCGCAGGCCAGCAGCGCGCGCTCGACCGGCGCGGGGTCGTTGTCGCCGTGCGGAATGCGGCCCAGCGCCGCCACCTCCGCCACCGTCATGCCCCAGGCGCAGCGCGCGCCCTGCGGCAGGTAGGCGACCCGGCGCGGGTCCGGCGCGCCGCCCTCGGGCAGCAGGCCGGCGAGCGCGCGCAGCAGGGTGGACTTGCCGGAGCCGTTCGGGCCGCACAGCGCCACCATCTCGCCGGCGGCGGCGGAGAAGGCGATGTCGTGCAGCACATCGTGCCCGCCCAGCCGCACCCGCGCCGCCCGCAACGCGATCACCCCGCGCCTCCCGGCGCCACGCGGCGCGCGATGCGGACCAGGAAGGGGGCGCCAAGCAGCGCGGTCAGCACGCCCAGCCGCGGTTCCTGCTGCAACGGCAGCAGCAGCGGCGCCGTCCGCGCCAGCAGGTCGGCCGCCAGCAGCAGCGCCGCGCCGCCCAGCAGAGAAGGGGCCAGCAGCGCGGAGGGCCGCTCGCCCATCGCCGGCCGCAGCAGATGCGGCACCACCAGGCCGACGAAGCCGATGCCGCCCGCCACCGCCGCGCCGGCGCCGACCGCCAGCGCCACCCCCGCGGCGGCGAGCCGCAAGGTGCGGCGGACCGGCACGCCCAGGCTGGCCGCGACTTCCTCGCCCAACGCCAGGCCGTCGAGGCCGCGCCCCAGCGCCAGCAGAACGCCGCAGCCCAGCACGATCGGGCCGGCGGCGAGCAGCAGATGGGTCAGCGTGCGGTCCTCGAGGCCGCCCATCAGCCAGAACGTCACTTCCGCCAGCGCGAACGGGTTGGGCGCCAGCGTCAGGGCCAGTGCCAGCAGCGCCGCTGCCAGCGCCGACAGCGCCACCCCGGCGAGAATCAGCGACGGGCCGCTCGCCGCCCGGCCGGCGAAGGCGAGCAGGAAGGCGCAGCCCAGCGCCGCGCCGGCCAGGCCGGCCAGCGGCAGCGCCGGCGCGAAGACGGCGGAGAGGCCCCAGTAGAACGCCACCACCGCGCCCAGGGCCGCGCAGCCGCCGATGCCCAGCAGTCCCGGATCGGCCAGCGGGTTGCGCAGCGCACCTTGCAGCACCGCCCCGGACAGCCCGAGCCCGCCGCCGACCAGCAGCGCGAGCGCCGCTCGGGGCAGGCGGATCTGCCACAGGATGAGCGGGTCCGGCACGCCCACCCCGGCCGCGCCGGTCAGCAGCGAGGCGACGAACAGAACCGCGACGGCGAGGCTCAGCCAGCGCGTCATCGTGCCAGCACCGTCACGGCTTGCGCGGTCCACGGTCCGCCGCACACCAGCAAGGCCGGCGCCACCTCCCGCCGCGGGATGCCGGCCAGGGCGGGGTGGCGCAGCAGGTCGGTGGCCATGGCGGGATAATCGGGGGCGGTCGCGGTCACCAGCAGGTCGGGCGGATGCGCCGCCAGGGTCTCCAGCCCAGGCTGGCCGGCGGGGCCGGCGGGGCGGAAACCGGCGGCGCGCAGGACCGCGCCGGCGAGCGAGTCCGGACCCGCCACGTAGCCGCGCGCCTCCAGGAAAACCACCCGTTGCGGGCGCCGCTGCGTCACCGCGTCCAGCCGCGCCCGCATGTCGGCCAGCAGCGCCTCGCCGCGCGCGGCCTCGCCCAGCAGCGCCGCCACCCGCCGCGTCTCGGCGGCGATGGCAGGGAAGTCCTGCGGCAGGCCCAGCCGCTCCACCCGCATGCCGCGCCGTTCCAGCAGCGCCAGCGTGGTCTGCGCCCCATACGGTCCGGCCAGCACCAGGTCGGGGTGCAGCGCCAGCACCGCCTCGGCGTCCGCCCGCACTGCCGCCACCCGCCGCGCCGCCGCGGCCACCACCGACAGCGCCGGGTCGGCGGCGAGCACGCTCACCGCCACGGCCTGCCCGGGCGCCAGTAGCAGCAGGTAGTCGTCGGCGCACAGGTTCAGCGACACCACGCGGGCCGCCCCGCCGGGTTGCGGGGCCATCACGGCCAGCAGCACCGCGGCGGCGAGCGCCCGGATCAAAGCACCAGAACGCCCTGGTGCAGCGCCATGCCCTCGGGCTCGACATGGATGATGATCTCCATGCCCTCCATCTCGGCCTTCAGGGCCATTTCCACCCGGTCGCAGATCAGATGCGACTCGGCCACCGTCATGCTGCCCGGGACCACCAGGTGGAACTCCAGGAAGGTGGTCGGGCCGGCCCGGCGCATGCGCAGCTCGTGCGCCTCGATGGCGCCGGCCGCGTGCATGGCGACCAGCCGGCGGACCCGCTCGACGATGTCCGCGGGGGGGGCCGCATCCATCAGCCCGCCCACCGAGTCGCGGATGACGTAGGCGCCGGCGCCCAGGATGTAGAGCGCGGTCAGCGCCGCCAGCAGCGGGTCCAGCCAGGGCAGGCCGGTGACCACCACCAGGCCCACCCCGGTCAGCACGCCGCTCGAGGTCACCACGTCGCTCATCAGGTGGCGCCCATCGCCCATCAGCGCGGGCGAGCGCACCCGCCGGCCCGTCCGCAACAGCACCGTCGCCCAGCCCAGGTTCAGCATCGTCGCCAGGCCGTTCAGCAGCATGCCGTAGAGCGGCGTCTCGAGCGGCGTGGGATGGATGTAGGCGGCCTGGGCGTGGCGCAGGATTTCCAGCGCCGCCAGCACGATCAGCACACCCTCGATGACCGCCGAGATGAACTCGACCTTGTGGTGGCCATACGGGTGGTTGGCGTCGGGCGGCATGGCGGACAGCCGGAGCGCGAACAACGCCAGCAGGGCGGCGGCCACGTTCACCACCGATTCGGCCGCGTCGGAGAACAGCGCCGCGCTGCCGGTGATGTGCCAGGCCGCCATCTTCAGGCTGAGCACGGCGGCACCCACCGCGATGCTGCCGGCCGCGATTCGTTCCGCCTGTCTCACGCGTTCGATCCCTACCAGCCGGTGTGCAACGATCTAGCAGAACCCCGGGCCCGCGCCCATGCCAGGCGCTATTGATGGCCGACGAAGATGCGGCGCGCGCCGTAGGACAGCCAGACCCGGTGCATGGCCAGGTAATCCATGCCCAGCAACACGTCGAAGGGAACCCCGCGCAAGTCCGCCACCACCATGACCGGGCTGGCGACCCGCTCGGTGCCGATGCGCGCGTCCTCGAACCGCCAGAGCCGCCCGTTGGCGGCGTCCGGCGACAGCCCCGCCAGGTGCATCACCGGCCCGTCTTCCAGCGCGGTGTCGGTCACCCCGATCCGGTTGGCGAAGGCGCGCGACACCACGCTGTAGCCGGCGCCGGTGTCGAGCATGGCCATCGCCGGGCGGCCATTGAGTTCCATCGCCACCAGCAACTGCCGCGGCCGGGCGGTCGCGGGCATCCCGGGCGGCATCAGCGCCTCGGTGCGCAGTTCGGCGGACGGCGTGTTCCAGGGCAGCGCGGCGTCCGGGCACATCGTGCCGCGGTAGAGGGTGATGTGACCGGCCGGGAAATCGATGTCGAGATCGACGTCGCCGAGGATATCCATGCCGATGTTGCCGTCGGCCAGCGGCACCGTCGGCATGACGGCCACCACCGCTGGCGTGACCGGGATATCGCCGAGCATCAGCCGCCCGATGCGGCCGGTGGCGTAGGTGCCGGTGCCACCGATGCCGGTGGCGCGCACCGTCGTGCGGGTGTCGAGCGCGAGCCGGGCGCGGTGCGCCGCGGCCAGCGAGATCACGGTTTGTCCGGCGCCGGTATCGACCACCAGCTTTGCCGGCGCGCCGTCGATCGTCGAGGCGACGGAGGCAAACGGGCCGACGTGCGCGATCGGCAGCACGCTATGAGCGACGAAGCCACAGGCCGGCGGCTTGGCGGCGGCACAGGAGGCGAGCAGCAACAGGACGAGGGCGAGGGGGAATCGCATGGAGTGACCATACAGGGAAGGGTGGGCGGGCACGACGGGGGCGGCGACAAGTGGAATATTCCCTTTACCGCATAACGTACCACCGTCAGCCGTCTACACGGAAAAATACTTCGCCCGCGGGTTGAGCACCACGATCGCGCTGGTCGATTGCTCCGGATGCAATTGCCACTCGTCGGACAGCGACACCCCGATCCGCTCGCCCCCCAGCAGTTTCAAGAGGGTCGCCTGGTCCTCCAGGTTCGGACAGGCCGGGTAGCCGAACGAATAGCGGCTGCCGCGATAGCCCTGGGCCAGCATCTTATCCATGTCGCGATCGTCCTCGGCGGCGAAACCAAGCTCGGCGCGGATGCGCTTGTGGGTGTACTCCGCCATCGCCTCGGCCATCTCGACCGACAGGCCGTGCAGATACAGGTAGTCCTGGTAACGGTTTTCCTCGAACCACAGGCGGGCGGTGTCGGACGCATGCTGGCCGACGGTGACCACTTGCAGGCCGATCACGTCGCGCTCGGCATCGTCGATGTCACGGAAGAAGTCGGCGATGCACTCGCCATCCTCGCGCGGCTGGCGCGGCAGGGCGAAGCGCGCCACCTCGGTGCGGCCGTCCGGCTCGAAGATGAAAAGGTCGTTGCCCTGGGCCGCGACTTTCCAATAGCCGTAAACGGCCTGCGGCTTCAGGATGTCCTGTTCCTCGCACAGACCCAGCATGCGCCGCAGCACCGGGCGCAGCTCCTGACGGGCCCAGCCCAGGAAATCGTCCAGCGAGCGGCCCTGTTTGCGAAAACCCCACTGCAATTGATAGAGACTGCGCTCGTTGATGAACGGCACGACCGCCTTCGCCGCCGCCGCGATGACGCGCGGCCCCCAGAACGGCGGTTGCGATACCGCGACATCGGCGGTGAGTCGGCGGCGGCGCTGCTGCACGGCCAGCACGTTCACCGGCCGGAAGGCCTGGACGTCCGCCTGGCCCAGGGTGCGGCGCGTGTTGCGGACCCGCCCGACGCGACGGGTCTGCACCGCCGCCAGATAGTTGTCGAAATCGTTGCCGGTCACCTTGTCCATCAGGCTCAGCCCGTCGAAGGCGTCCCTGGCATAGGCCACCCGACCGCCGCCGTAGGCGCGCACGCAATCCTCCTCGACATAACCGCGGGTCAGCGCCGCACCGCCCAGCAGGACCGGCAGATCGACCCCCTGGCGCGCCATCTCCTCGAGATTCTCGCGCATAACGACTGTCGATTTCACCAGCAGCCCGGACATGCCGATGGCGTGCGCCCGATGTTTGCGCGCCGCCTCCAACATGTCGGCCAGCTTCACCTTGATGCCGAGATTGACCACCCGGTAGCCATTGTTGGTGAGGATGATATCGACCAGGTTCTTGCCGATGTCGTGCACGTCGCCCTTCACGGTGGCAAGCACGATGGTGCCCTTCTGCTGGCTTTCCACCCGCTCCATGTGCGGCTCCAGCCAGGCCACCGCCGCCTTCATCGTCTCGGCGCTTTGCAGAACGAACGGTAACTGCATCTTGCCGGCGCCGAACAGCTCGCCCACCACCTTCATACCCTCGAGCAGAATGGTGTTGATGATGTCGAGCGGCTTGTAGGTCTTCATCGCCTCGTCGAGATCGTCGGACAAGCCCTTGCGGTCGCCTTCGACGATGCGGTCGCGCAGCCGCTCCTCGACGGTCTCCGCCGTCTTCTTCCGCACCGCGTCCACCGCCTTGCGGTCGGCGAACAATTCAAGCAGGCGCTGCAACGGATCGTAGCCGTCGCGGCGGCGGTCGAAGATCAGGTCGTCCGCCACCTGGGCTTCCTCGGGCGCGATGGCGTGCAGCGGCCGGATCTTCGAGACATGCACGATCGCCCCGGTCATGCCGGCGCGAACCGCGTGATCGAGAAAGACGCTGTTCAGTACCGCGCGCGCCGCCGGGTTGAGGCCGAAACTGACGTTCGAGAGTCCCAGGATGATCTGGATATCGGGGAACCGCGCGCGGATCAGCTTGATTCCCTCCAGCGTCCACTGGGCGAGTTTGCGGTCGTCCTCGTTGCCGGTGGCGACGGTGAAGGTCAGCGGGTCGATGAGCAGGTCGGATTGCTGCAGGCCGTGCCGGGTGCAGGCGAAATCCACCAGACGCTCGGCGACCGCCAGCTTGCGTTCCGGCGATTTGGCCATCCCTTCCTCGTCGATGGTCAGCGCGATCACCGCCGCGCCGAACCGTTTGGCGAGCACCAGGCGGTCGTGCGCGGCACCCTCGCCGTCCTCGAAATTGATCGAGTTGATGATCGGCTTGCCGCCGTGCAGTTTCAGCGCGCTTTCGATCACCGGGGTTTCGGTGGAGTCGATCACCAGCGGCACATTGACGCTGGCGGTGAAGCGGCGGATCACCTCGTCCATCTCGCCGCGTTCGTCGCGCCCGACGAAGGCGGTGCAGATGTCCAGGCTGTGGCTGCCCTCGCCGAGCTGCTCGCGCCCCATCGCCACGCAGCCGTCCCAGTCGTGCTTGGCCTGCAATTCGCGCCACTTCTTGCTGCCGTTGGCGTTGCAGCGCTCGCCGATGGCGAAGAAAGCGTTTTCCTGGCGCAACGTCACCTGCTGATAGAGGCTGGCGACCGCGGGAACCCACACGGCGTGGCGCGCGACCGGCGCCGGGCGCGGATCGCCGCGCCGGCGCAGCATGGCGTCCAGCGCCGCGATGTGGCCGATATCGGTGCCGCAGCAGCCGCCGATCAGGTTGACCCCGTCCTCGGCGACGAAGCGTTCCACCCAGCTCGCCATTTCGCCCGGTTGCAGCGGATAATGCGTGCGCCCGTCAACGAGTTCGGGCAGCCCCGCGTTGGGCAGCACACTCAGCAGGCCGGGCCAGTTGGCCGCCAGCCAGCGCAGATGCTCGGCCATTTCCTGCGGGCCGGTGGCGCAGTTCAGCCCGATCAGCGGCACGTCCAGCGCCTGCACGATGGTGGCGACGGCGGCGATGTCGGGGCCGACCAGCAGCGTGCCGGTGGTTTCC
>Ga0181529_10003304_pt1 | contig 18477 bp, 12 predicted proteins | sample PEATcosm2014_Bin_36_FD_119763 | JGI IMG/M metagenome (GOLD analysis project Ga0181529, IMG submission 119763) | Peatland microbial communities from MTU Mesocosm Facility, Houghton, MI, USA - PEATcosm2014_Bin10_30_metaG | ecosystem: Environmental > Terrestrial > Soil > Wetlands > Peat | place... | reverse complement strand
TGGAAGTTCGCGATGCCATCCGGGCCAGTTGGCTCACTAGAGGACTTTCGGAGACGGAGACCGACGTTCTCGCTCGAATCGCAGAGAGATGGTCCCTCGGACCCGGCACGCATCTCAGCCCTCGATCCACGCTCTATTTCATACTCGACGGCGTCGTCGCCGTAGACAGACTCGATGGAAACCCGGCGGACGACCTCTGCAAGGGAAGCACCGTCGGCGAGATGGTCCTCCTCGGCGACGACCCGAACCCCTGGACCGCCTGGGCAAGGCGGGAGGCATGCGTGGCCGCAATCGACGGACACCGTCTCGCCGCAGCGCTGCGCTCGGCGCCATCGATCGACGCGGCTCTCCTGCGCAACCTCTCGTTCGTCGTCTGCGACCGGGTCCGCGGTCTCACGTCTCAGATCGAGCGCGCGCTCATGGCGCCGCGCCCCGCAAAATACTACGCATCGCTTCCTATCGAGATCGATTTCAGCGCAGAGGCGAGCCGCGGGGAGGCCGCGCTGAGAGACCGGATCTACCAGTTTACGATGCAGCGGCGCGCCGCAGGTCTCATCCGCGCCAGCCATCTCGCGCACAATCTGTCGCGCCGGGACGTCGACCTTATCCTCGCCATTGCGGATATCCGCGTCTTTCAGGAAGGGGTGGCCATTCTGCGGCAGGGAGCGCCGGGAGGCGATCTGCTGCTCGTCCTCGACGGCAAAGTGGGAGTCTACACCGCCGATGAGCTCATCTGCGAGGTCCACGAAGGCTCGTTCGTCGGCGAGATCGCGATGCTGGATGGCGGAACCCGCTCGGCGTCGGTCGTGAGCATGGGAAGATCTGCCGTCGCGTTCATCTCCGCCGAGCCGCTCCACGCGCTCATGCAGCGAGACAGCCGGTTCGAGGCGACCCTCCTGCGCAACATACTCAATCGCCTGGCAGATGCCATCCGCCAGTCCGACCGCCCCGCGTAACCAGGCGCAGGAACGGCCTATCGCCTCCGCCACGCGCCGGACGGTCAGAGAGCGCACACAGGCTGATCCAACCGATGGCTCGACGTCTTCCTCTCGCGTTGCTCATTGCCCTGCTGATGTGCGGCTGCGGCCGAAAGCCCGACTCCAGGACGGAGCTCCGCTTCTGGAACGGCTTTACGGGCCCGGACGGCGTCACAATGCTGCGCCTCGTGCAGCGCTTCAACCGCGAAAACCCGGACGTCCGCGTGCTCATGCAGCGTATGGACTGGGCGACCTACTACAACAAGCTCTACGTCGCCGGCATCGGCCATCGCGCGCCGGAAGTGTTCGTTCTTCAGACGCACGCCGTGCCCAGATTCGCCCGGGCCCGCTTCATCCGCACCGTCGACGACCTTATCGGCCCTCGCGGAGGCCTTCTGCCCTCTCAGTTCGATCCCAACATCTGGCAGACCGACACGATCGACAACCGCCAGTACGGCATTCCCCTCGACATCTGGGTGATGGGGATGTACTACAACCGCAGGCTCTTTCGATCCGCCGACCTTATCGACGCGAGCGGCCGGCCCGTCCCTCCCGCAAACCGCGGCCGGTTCGTCGATGCGGCGCGCCGGATGACCGATCGAAAAGCCGGCACGTGGGGATTCGCCTTCACGAACTTCGAGTCCAACGTCTATTCCGTGATGCTCCAGTTCGGCGGATCGCTCTTCTCGCCGGACGGAACTCGCTGCACGCTGAACAGCCCCGAGAACGTCGCGGCCCTCCAGCTCTGCGTGGATCTCATCTGGAAGGAGCGCGTCGCCGCCCCGCCGGAAAACTTCGATTCCTGGATCGGATTCAGGCAGGGACGCGTCGGAATGGTCTGGGAGGGCATCTATATGCTGGCGGACCTTGAGAGCTCATCGGATCTCGAATATGCCGGCGCGCCCACGCCCACACTCGGATCGAGGCCGGCCGTCTGGTCCGGATCTCACAATCTCTGCCTGCGGGCGGATCTCTCGCCCCGGCAGGTTCAGGCGGCGTGGAGGTTCATCCGGTTTCTGTCGGACAACAGCCTGGACTGGGCCGCCGGAGGGCAGATTCCCGCCCGGCGGGACCTGCGCGCGCTGCCGCGGTTCAAGTCGATGACCGTCCAGGCCGAGTTCGCCCGCCAGGTTCCATATGCCGTCCCGATGCCGCGTGTACCGTTCGCGTTCGAGCTCCAATCCGAGTTCGATCTCGCCGTCGAACGCGCGCTCAGGCGCACGGTCACGCCGCAGCAGGCCCTCGACGCCGCCACGCGCAACGTCGACCGAGTCATGAAGCAATGAAACGCCTCAACGCCGATCGAGCCATAACGCAATGAGACGCCTCAACGTCGATACAGTGACGAAGCAATGAGACGCCTAAGCGGATACCTCTTCGCGACGCCCTACCTCATTCTCTTTAGCGCATTTCTCGTCGCGCCGCTCCTCTACGGGCTCGCCGTAAGTCTCTTTCGATGGGATCTGCTCACGACGCGGCCTCCCACCTTCGTCGCCGCCGGAAACTACGCCGAGGCCGTCGCAGATCCCTATTTCCGCAAGGCGCTCGCCGTCACGCTGGAGTTCGTCGCGCTCGCCACGCCGACAACAGTGGCTCTCGCTCTGCTCCTGGCCGCTCTTCTCGAATCGCTGCGCCGCCAGACGCTCTATCGGGCCGCTTTCTTCGTGCCCACGATGCTCACAATCTCCGTCGCAGGCATCCTCTGGCGCTGGTTCTTCAACACCGATTTCGGACTCCTGAACAGCGGGCTGGCGAGGTTCGGAGTCTCCGTTCCCTGGCTCACCGACACGCGCTTCGCCATGCCCTCCATCGTCCTGATGACGCTCTGGTGGACCGTCGGAGGGCCGACCGTCATCCTTCTCGCCGGCCTGCAGAACATCCCGAGGCAGTTCCTCGAGGCCGCATCCATAGACGGCGCCGGCGGTTTCACGCGCTTCCGTACGATCACGCTGCCTCTGCTCCGACCGGTGCTGCTCTTCGTCGTTGCAATGAACGTGATCGGCGCGTTCCAGGTCTTCGGCCAGACGTTCATCGTCACGCGCGGAGGTCCGGAGCTCGCAACCCGCGTGCTCGTGCAGTACATCTACGAGACGGCCTTCAATAACTATCGGATGGGATACTCGGCCGCGATGAGCTGGCTGCTGTTCGCCGTCATCGCGCTCGTCACCGCCGTGCTGCTCGGCCTGCTGAGGGAGCGATGATGCGTCGCCATGCCTATCGGATATCGACGGCAAAGCTCGGCCACGCGGCTCGCGAGGCGGCGGCCGCAGCCATCGCCGTCCTCTTCGTTTTGCCCATCCTGCTTCTGCTCGTGACAGCCTTCAAGCCGGACGCGGAGATCCTCCATTTTCATGGCCTGCTGCCCCGCGCCCCGACGCTGGTCAATTTCCGCCGGATCTTCGGCAGCCCGGAGGAGATTCCGATCTTCCGCTGGCTCTTGAACAGCATGCTCATCTCCTCGTCGGTGACGCTGCTTGTCCTGAGCGTCGATTCGCTTGCGGCGTACGCCCTCGCACGGCTGGACCTGCCCGCCAAACGGCTCGTGTTCGGCCTGATCGTCGCCACGCTGATGGTTCCGGGCCAGATCCTGCTCGTTCCCGTCTACCTGATCCTGAACCGGCTCGGCTGGCTGGATACACCGCTCGCGCTCATCGTTCCGGCCGGATCTGCGGCTTTCGGGGTCTTTCTGCTCCACCAGTTCTTTCTCACCATTCCGAAAGAGCTGGAGGATGCGGCCCGCGTCGACGGCTGCACACGGCTCGGCATATTCCGTCACGTGATCCTTCCGCTGTCGCGCCCGGCGCTCGCCACGCTCGCCATCTTCACCTTCATCGGCTCGTGGAACGACTTTCTCGGTCCGCTCGTCTTTCTCGACTCGGTGGACAAGTACACGCTTCCGGTCGGCGTCGCTCTCTTCCAGACGTCGTACTACGACAACTACGGCCTCACGCTCGCTGCAAGCGCCATCTGCACGCTTCCGGTGCTCGTGATCTTTCTCATCTTTCAGCGCAACATCATCCGCGGCATCGCCCTCACGGGTCTGAAGGAATAGGCAGTAGGGCCAGCCGCTGTCGAGGAGGCGGTAGCGGCCCTGGCCGCTGGTGGACGTGCCGCGCCCACGGACTCGCGGGCGGAAAAATCCCCGCCATTCTTCGCCGCTAAGGCGCCGGGTGGCGGGGATGCGCATGTCCACATGATTCAATTGCCGGTCTGTGCCGTCTGGTCCCGATCCCGGCCCGTCAGTCCTGTGTGTTAATGAGGAGCGACGGGCCGCTCGTCCGAAGACGTGCCCAGCGGCGTCAGCACGGCGTACAGATACTCGGGAACCGCCTCACGGTGACAGGCTTCGCATTCGACGGGAGAGCCATCGGCTGCAGCCGCGACCTCTCCGTGACAGTGGGAGCAGAACGCGTTCCGCTCCAACCATCCCTGTTTCAGACACTCCTCGAAGCCCTTTCGCACCGATTCGGCGGGCAGTTTTGTAGCGCGGCAAAGGTCGGAGAGGGCTGCCGTACCCTTGCCGCGGCCCAGAATAGTGGCCAGTACCTTCATCGCGACCGGAGAGAGCTCGCGGTTCGCCTCGGTAAGCAACTGGCGCAGGTCGTCCACGTTTGCGGAGGGTGTTTCCGGGTCCAGCCCGACCTCCGCGCTTTCAAACGACGGTATGAATTTACTGCCAGTCCGCTGGGCGCGTACCCTCTCAAGTACCGTCTTCAGAGGGTCGTACCCCTCCAGCTTGTCGAGCGGGTTCTCTTCAAGCCAGTCTTGCGGCTCAAGCGGTTTGCGACTCATGCTCGATCCCTTCGGCTCGTCGGACATGCCGAACCGATCACTTTACTATCTTAGTGAACTTGCCGCTCGCCGCCATGACGGCCTGGGGCTTAGCGACCGTTGTCTCAGTCGGCCTGGCGAGCGCTATGGGCGTCACCTCCGGCTTCGCGGGCGCAGGAGCAACCTCGGGAGCGGTATTCATGCGCGCCGCAGGCTTTGCCGGCTCACTCGCTGCCGCAACGGCGACCATCTCACGGACGGGCAGCGGCGTCTCTTCCTTCACGGCAACAACGGCCACTTCCAGAATCGGTTCAGTCGCCGTCTCGATGGCGGTAACTGGATTCTTGGCGGCCGGCTGCGGCTTCTTCTCCGTCAGGGCTGCGGCGGCTATCTCGATTACAGGCGCCTTCGGCTCGGCAGCCGTAACGGCCGGCTTCTCGCTCACCGGCATCGGCGCCGCTTCCGCAGTCGCCTTAATCTCCGGCGTCGTTGCCTCGTTGCGGAGCACGCGCGTCGTTAGCACCTCGCCAGGCTTGAGCGGCGCGACGACGACCTCCGGTGTTCTGGCGGGCGGATCGGCGGCTCGTTTAGACATCGGCGGCTTCGGAGCGGCGACGTTCGGCTCCTGCCGCACGGAGTTGCCGTTGGACTTGACCGCGGTTTCGACCTCGGCCTTCGGTTGGGGTGGGATCGGCGCCTTCTCGGCAACCGGACTCTTCTCCGGTGCGGGCGTCTCTTTAACTTCGACGACCGCCTGGACGATCTCCTCGATCTCTTCAATCACAGGCGGCTGCGCGATGATCGCCGGCTGCGGCCGAGTGGTTCCGTTGAGGACCTCGGCGCACAGTCCCGCGTAGTCCATCGCCGGTCCGCTGGTGGGCGCGTAGAGAGCGAGCGGGGTCTTGGCGTACTGCGCCTGTCCCACTATGGTGCTCTCGCGAATCGTTGTGGCGTAAACCTGCTCGGCAAATCCCGTGCCCAGGTCCTTCTGGATCTGTGCCGAGAGCCGCGTGTTTGCGCGGACACGGCAGGCAAGGAAGTGCGGAGCGGTCAGGCCGGGGTTCAATACCTTAAGATCTCGTATAACGTCGAGCAGGCGGGAGGTCCCGCGCAGCGAGAAGGCGCCCATCTCGACCGGAACGATTACTTCCGTTGCGGCGACGAGCGCGTTGACCGTGAGCGCATCCAGATTCGGTGGGCAGTCGATCAAGATGAACTTGAACCGACTCTTGACGGGAGCCAGCGCGTTGCGTAGGAGAGTTGCCCATGTCGGCCGCCCGGAAACCTGAAGCGTCGTCTGGGCGAGATCCAGATTGCTGCCGATGAAGGAGATGGCGCTCAGTGGCGCCGGCAGCGTCCGGATGATCTGGTCGATGGGTCTGCCGTTGACAAGCACCTCGTACAGGGTGGACTCCAGCTCGTCGGGCGATATGCCGAACGACTGGGTCATGTTGCCCTGCGGGTCTGCGTCGATCAGGAGGGTAGGACCCTGCTGGGAGAGCAGATAGCCGAGTGAGGTGGTGGTGGTGGTCTTGCCGGTGCCGCCCTTCTGGTTGGCAATGGCGATGATGCGAGGGTTCTCAGTGGAGCGATGCGAGCTCCGCTTCTTGGAGAAGACGGCGAGCAACTCCTCCTTGTTCACATAGAGGCGGCCCGACTTCTGGTACTCCATCAGCCGGCCTTCGCGCATGTAGTCCCTGAGCGTGGCGACGCTGGCGCCGACAAGCTCCGCCGCTTCACTAATGGGAATCAGTTCCATCTGACGGCTTTCCTCCATGGTATTGAATTATCCAGAAGTCTAGCAGATTGCTCGCCAGGTGTCAAGCACTATTTTCAGGTGCTCTAGAACTTCCGCAGGAATCGCAATTTTATCGCCGATCCCCGGTCAAGACCGATGCCGACGCTCGCCAAATGTTGCGCAAGACGTGACAACTTCAGCATGCAATCGTGGAGAAGTTACGCATTGTGACTGGCAAAAGATGCCGCGCACCGCCAATGCCTGCGGCCCGATCGCGCGCCCTCGCGCCCACGTGCGGCCGCACGTCGCCTCGTCAACTACAGGCCTGTCGTAACGTGCGCCCTCGCGCTCAAGAGCGGCCGGGATCCGCCGGGCGGGGACGGGCCGGCCGCCGTCGACCTAATCCGCTGCCCGAAGGGCCGGCATCACCTTCGTGGAGAAGAGCTCGACGTTCTTCCTGACCATCTCCTGCGGCATGTCGCCGCAGCTCGCGCCGGAAACCATGATGCCGGCGTGAAGCTGGTGCGCGTAGTAGTGCAGCTTCTCGATCACCGTATCCGGGCTGCCGACTATGCAGTAGCCTCCATCCACAAGGTCCTCCATCGTCAGCTCGTGGAATGGCTTCGGCATCGCCTTCAGCATGTTCGCCAGAGACCTGTCGGACACGTAGCCGGGCGGCATCCCGAACGGACCGGTCTTCAGGCCGTAGTGGAAGAGCCACATCAGGTAGGGCTCGGCCTCCTTCCGCGCGATCGCGTCCGTCTCGGCAACGTAGGTCGGAACGCAAAAGGCGAGCTGATCAGGCGTCGCCTCGTAGCCGTACTTCTCCTCCGCAATCTGCCGGTAGAGATCGTATGCCCTCTTCTGGAGCGCCACCGGCGAGAAGACCATCATAAAGGGATATCGCTTCTGCGCCGCATAGTCGACGGTCTCCAGACTTCCCGTCCCCGGAAGCCAGATCGGAGGATGGGGCTTCTGAAGCGGACGCGGCCAGGGATTGACGTACTGATATTTGTAGTACTGCCCGATCCAGCGGAACGGACCCGGCTCCGTCCATGCCTTCACGATCAGGTCGTGCGCCTCGTAGAAGCGATCGCGAGACTGGGTCGGATTGACGTTCAGCGAGAAGTACTCCATGCCTGTGCCGCGCACGAAACCGGAGATGATCCTCCCGCCGCTGATCACGTCCAGCATGGCGATCTCCTCCGCGATCCGCAGCGGATCCATGCGGAGCGGCAGCGCGTTGCCGATGATTCCGATCTGGACGCGCTTCGTTCGCTGAGTCAGCATCGCCGCGATGATGTTCGGGGACGGCATCGTGCCGTAGGCGTTCTGGTGGTGCTCGTTTACCAGCACGCCGTCCCAGCCCCATTTCTCGGCCGCGACCATCTCGTCGAGATACTCGTTGTAGATCCGCTCTCCCTTCTCCGGATCGTACAGCGAGTTGGGGAAGTTGACCCATGCCGACTCGTACTGCGCGTCGAAGTCGTGCGGCAGATGGGGCCAGGGCATCAGGTGGAAATAGTAGAATCTCATGCTGTTACTCTGTCCTTAAGTCTCAGGATCTCCTCGGCAAAGGTCTCCGGGCTCTCAAGCGGGGCCATGTGGCCGGCATCCTCGATGAGGCGGAACTCGGCGCTCGGTATCAGCTCCGCGAACCGTCGTCCGATCGCGATGGGGAAAAGACGCTCGTGCTGCCCCCATATCACGGCCGTTGGCGTCTGGATGCGCGGCAGACGGCGCGGCAGCTTCGCGTCGAACCACTTCTCCCACATGAGTCTCGCCGTCGACGTAAGCTCGCGATGGAACCGCAGCAGGTCCTCGTGCGTGGGAGGGTAATTGAAGTTGGCGGCGGCCACGTCGAGCTTGTTGAACACCATCTGCGCGAACTCCAGTCCGCCCCGGCCGGCCACCGCGAAGAAGTCCGGCACGTCGTCCTCGGCGGTGAACGGCATTCCCGCTGCGTCCACAAGCGCGAGCGCCGCGAGCCGATCCGTGTAGGTGGCGGCGAACTCGGCCGCAAACAGGCCGCCGAGCGAGTGGCCGACGAGGATCGGGCTCTTCAGCCCGAGCGTCCGCAGCAGCGCGTCCAGGAAGAGCACATAGTCCTGGATCTCGTCCATCCATTCCGCGTTGTCGCTCTTGCCCCAGCCCGGATTATCCGCTGCGTATACGGTGAAGTGCTTCGCCAGCTCGGCGTGGTGCGGATACCACTCCTCGCATAGCCCTGCGCCGTGCACGTATACCAGATCCGGTCCTCTGCCGCCGCGCAGTAGGTGGGTCTTGATTCCCTGCACGTCGAGATAAAGGGACTCGTGTTCGCTCACTCGCAAACCCTCCTTTTGCCGCGTCGGAGCGGCGGAATCGAATTAGCCGAACAGGCTTCCGCGACGGAGCGCCACGTGCGCGCCGGCCGACGATCCGCCGTCGATAGGCAGGGCCAGGCCGGTAAGGAAGGAGGCCTCGTCCGACGCCAGGAAGAGCGCGGCGCCGGCCACGTCGTGCGTGCAGCCCATGCGGCCGAGCGGGACGCTGTCGATCATCATCTGCCGCGCAGCCACGGGATCGGGAGTCATGAGGAGGCCGGCTTCGACCATCGGAGTGGGCACCCAGACGGGGCAGAGCGCGTTCACGCGGATGTTGTGGGGCGCGCCTTCCAGCGCGGCAATCTTGGTGAGCTGGACCACGCCGGCCTTCGCGACGCCGTAGGGAGCAAATCCGGGGGCCGCAAAGAGGCCCGCGACGGATGCGGTATTGAGGATCACGCCGCCGCCGTTGTCCAGCAGCGCCGGCCAGGCGAATTTCGTGCCGAGGAAAACGCCTTTGAGGTTGATGTCCATCACGACGTCCCAGGCCTCTTCGCTGAGGTCGACCAGGGCGCCGATCCCGCCGATGCCGGCGTTGTTGACGAGAATATCGAGCTTGCCGAAGCTCTCGACGGTGCGGGCGACCATACGCTCGCAGTCGGCCGGCCGGCTCACGTCCGTTTCGACGAAAATCGCGCTGCCGCCGCTGCGCTCCAGCTCGTGAGCGATCGCGGCGCCGCCATCTGCGTTGAAGTCCGCGACGACAACCGCCGCGCCCTCTCGCACGAACGTCCGTGCCATCTCGGCGCCGAGCCCGGACGCCGCGCCGGTGACGATCGCGGCGCGCCCCTCCAATTTACCTGCCATCGGTAACTCCTTCGTGAGAGTGGCCCTGTCGGGCGCATGGCGGGCAGATTATCCAATCGGTTCGGCGATTCCTGCTATCGTAAGTAACACTTTTTGGATCGATTGGACGTTAGCAAGTTTATGCTATCAAATGATGGCCGGACGGTTCGGTGAGCCGGGAGGTCGGGCTCGGCTCCAGAAGGAGCCGAACGGCGGGGAGCCGAATCTGCAGGCATGCCGACAGTTGCTTCTGAACAACCGGTCGCCGGCGCGCTCCAGGTCCGCATGTTCGGACCGATGGACGTTCGCATCGACGGAGAGCCGATCGCGCCGCTCCGCTCTCGAAAGGGATACTGGCTTCTCGCCCTGCTGGTGCTGCGACAGGGCGCGGAAGTGAGCCGGAACTGGCTGGCAGGAACGCTCTGGCCCGACAGCTCGGAGGAGCGCGCTCACGCCAGCCTTCGTCAGAGCCTGACGAACCTGCGCTCCACTCTCGGAGGCCACTCCGCCAGGCTTCGATCTCCCACGCCTGGAACGCTCTGCTTCGACCTGGAGGGCCTTGAGGCCGACGTGGCGCAGTTCGACGCCTGTCTGGCTCGTGGAGGCAGATCCGCCCTGGAGACTGCCGTTCGCCTCTACCGGGGGCCGCTGCTCGAGGGATGCACCGAAGAGTGGATCGTTAGAGAGCGCGAGCTGCGCGAGCAGGGCTATCTGGCTACGCTTGAGAGCCTGGCCGAGGAGGCCATGGACTCGCGGGGCTTCGGCGCCGCCATCCGCTACCTCCGGCTCGCCGTGACCGCCGATCCCTATCGCGAGAGCACGCACTGCGCGCTCATGCGCGCACTCGTCGCCGATGGAGACAGCGCCGCCGCCATGCTCGTCTATCGGGATCTGCGCCTCTTCCTCCATCGCGAGATGAATGCCGAGCCCACCGCGGAGACGACGCGCCTCTATCGCCAGCTCAGGGCCGACACGCAACGCAAAGCCGCCGCTGAGACGGACGGCAGGGACGGCGCCGCGGACAGGACCGGCTCGCCACACAACCTGCCCAGGCCGCTCACGCCGTTGATCGGCAGAGAGGCCGCCCTGACCGAGATCGCGGACCTGCTCCAGACCACGCGCCTCCTCACGATTACGGGCCCGGCAGGGATCGGCAAGACGCGCGTGGCCGTTGCCGCCGCCGAGCAGGTGGCCGACGACTATCCGGACGGCGCCTGGTTCGTGGACATCGGCCCGCTCGGCGAGCCGGAGGCCGTGCCCGCCGCCATTGCGCGCGCGCTCGGCGCTCGGCCGGACCCGACAAGGCCGATCCTGGAGGAGCTGGAGGCCGTGCTGAAGCGGCGGTCGATGCTTCTCGTTCTGAACAACTGCGAGCAGCTCTCCGACGCCTGCGCCGGAGCCGCCGAATACCTTCTCAGCGCCTGCCCAAGGCTCCGGATCCTGGTTTCAAGTCAGCAGGCCCTGGAGCTCGTCGGCGAGCGAACGTGGCGCACTCCGGCGCTCACGCTGCCGCCCGAGCCCGCCGCAGGCTCGGAATCGAGCGCCGCCGCCATGCTCCACTTCGAATCCGTCCGGCTCTTTGCGGAGCGCGCCGAAGCGGCGAGCTCCTTTGCCTTCACCCGTCGGAACGCCGCCCTTGTGGCGCAGATCTGCCGGCGCCTGGACGGCAATCCGCTCGCCATCGAGCTCGCCGCCGCGAGACTGCGCGCCCTGTCGCTCGATCAGATAGCGGAGCGGCTGGACGACAGGTTCGCGCTGCTGGTCGGAGGGGGAAGGACGTCGCTTGCGCGCCATCGCACGCTGAAGGCGGCCCTGGACTGGAGCTGGGACCTGCTTACCGAGCAGGAGCGGCGGCTAGTAGCCAGGCTCGCCGCCTTCGCCGGTGGCGCGACGCTCGAGGCCGCCGAAATCGTCTGCGGCGCGCCGGAGGACCCAGCAGCCGCCATTCCGGAAGTGCTGGACGTTCTCAGCCGCGTGATCGGCAAGTCGCTGGCCTCGGCGCAGGAGGTCGCCGGCGAGGCGGAGTACCGGCTAACCGAAAGCGCCCGGGCCTATGCCCGAGAACAGCTCCGGCTCATGGGCGAGGAGGCGGAGACACAGCGACGCCATCGCGAATATTTCCTTGCCCTGGCTCAGGCGGCCGCGCCGAGATTGTCGGGCAGTCCGGAGCAGGCGCGATGGCTCGCTCGCCTGCAGCGCAGCCACGCGGACCTGGAGGCGGCGCTGGAGCAGTTCCTGCGCCTGCCCGTCACAGGGGACGAGGACGACCACGCTCTCCGGCTCGCCGTCGCCCTTGCGCCCTTCTGGACGATCCGAGGCGACGTCGCAGCGGGAAGGGTCCGGCTGGAGCGACCGCTGCGCAGGAGATCGGACTCGACGCTGCTGCGCGCGCGCGCCATGGGCGCCGCCGGCCTGCTCGCCACGCTGAAAGGGGACACGTACGAGGCGCTCAGGCTGCTGGAGAGCGGCTTGAAGATCCACCGCGAGCTGGGAGACGTAACGGCAGTGCCCGGCGCGCTGGTGCGGCTCGGCATGGCCGCGGAGTTTGCCGCTGATCTGAATCGCGCGGCGTCCTGCTTCGAACAGAGCCTGCGGCTTGCCAGGGAACAGGGAGCGGATGCAGAGGCGGCGGCGGCGCTGGACCGGTTCGGCGCGATCGCCTACATGCGGGGCGACTACATCGCCGCGTACGATCACCATCATCAGGCGCAGGAGCTCCACGTGAAGTGCTGCGACGCGGACGGCCTGGCATGGTCCCGGGCGTACCTAGCCGCCGCCGTGCTCGCGCTGGGAAACCGCTCGTCGGCACGTTCTCTGCTCCGGCAGAGCCTCGCGCAGTTTCGCGAGTTGGCGGACGTGCGCGGGATCGCAGGCTGCCTCGTCGGTCTGGCCGCGGTGACGCTCGCGGCGAGCGACGCGCGCGCGGATATCAAGAGAGCTGCCCGCCTATTCGGCGCGGCCGAGAGGATCCGTCAGGAGTACGACCTCGGCGTATCGGCCTCGGATCGCGCAGACGTGGAGCGCAACGTCGGAATTCTCCGCTCCGCGCTGGGCGAGGAGTCGTATCTCTCCGCATCGGCGCAGGGAAGGGGACTCTCGCTGGACCAGGCCACCGACTACGCTCTGGAGATGCGTGTCGACGAGCCTGCGTGAGCCGCAAGAACGAATGAGCCGCAAAAAACCCGCGATGCGCTAAGAACGGACGGTAGCGGACAAACGCGGCGCGAGGCGCGCGGTCAGCTCAGCAGAGAGCGCAGGCGGCGGCGCGTCGCAAGGCCGATCTCGGTGAATTGGAGCGCGATCTGATAGCGGTTCGAGGGCCGATTCTCGTGGTCGGCCGGCGGCAGAGACTGAAGCCGCAGCACGCGGCCGCGGCCGCACATCGAATGGGGAGCGCCGTCGCGCAGATCGAAGATAACGTCCGCGCCGACCGGCAGGGGCCGATCCGCAATCACTGTGCATCCGCCCATGCTGAGATCCTCGGTAACTCCTGCTGCTCCCGATTGAGCCGGAACGTCGTCGGTCCAATGCCTGCTTGCCGGCTCGCCCGCCATGTCGGCAAGGCTCACAGCCAGACGCAGCGCAAGGCGCGGATACTTGCGGCGCTGCGATCTGCGAATGCTGCGCGGAAGGCTGAACTCCCAGGTCACAAGAGGATAGGAGGCCACGCGGATAAGGCGAGATTCGAAGCTGTAGAGAGCGTCCTCGCCGGGAATCTGCACGGTCACGCGCGCGCCCTTCGTGAACTCCGTCGAGACTGAAATGCGCGGAGGGCCGAGGACGACGAAGGAATCGGGATATCTGTCCAGGACGCGCGTCACGCACTGCCCGCCGGTATGGGCCAGCGTCAGGCGCTGTCCTACGCGCGACAGGTCCATCGTCGCCGTCGCTGCGGGAGGGGGCGGCGCCGTGATGGCGCGGTCTATCTGCTCGATGAGCGTATCCAGTCCGAACGGCTTTACCAGAACGCCGTGGACGTCCAGATGCTCTATCTCCGGATTGGACATCGGTCGGTCGTCCGTGGTCATCAAGAACAGGACCGCCTCCGGACAGAGAGCCCGGATCCGGGGCAGTAGACCGAACGTGTCGCGCAGGCGCATGTCCCACAGCACAACGTCGAAGTTGGTCTGGATGGCAGCCTGCAGTGCATCTGTGCCGGAAGTGACGCAGATAGTCCGATATCGCTCGTCCTTGGCGAGCCTCGCTTCCAACACGCGACAGATATAAAACTCCGCGTCCGCTATGAGTGCGGTTGGAGCAGTGCGTCGCGCCTCCATGGCTGTGACCTTCCTCATGTATTCGGAGCTTTGACGGCGAGACGCGGAGGAGTTCGTTACCGGGGGCTTGCGCACTGACACCAGCGCGCCGTCCGGCAATGCCGGGGATCGGAGGCTTCCAAGGGGGCCACGCCTACGGTCCGTACGGACAGCATGTGCGAGAATCGCCGACTCTCGCAAACTGTGATTGCAATTTTCGTGCCAAACTGTACGGATTCCGGGGCTATTTCGCTCTCTTTTACTTGCTCGCCTTGCGGACGCCGCCTGGAAGCGGCCGCGGCGCCGCAAAGGCTGCCCTATTCCTTCTTATTGTGCTTGCCGCCGGCGCTCGCCGCTGCCGGCATAGCCGCCTGGACGGGCATCGGCATCATGTCCGGCGTGATCGTGTCTACGCCCGGGTCCGCGAGCACGACGGCCCGCTCTACTGCGTTCTCCAGCTCGCGCACGTTGCCTGGCCACCGGTAGGCCTGGAGGCTTTGCCAGGTGTCCGGGTGGACCTTCTTCAGTTTGGGGCGGTTGTTGATCTTGGCGCTCTTTACCAGGAAGTGTTCCACGAGGGAAGGAATGTCTTCGGGTCGGTCCCGCAGCGGCGGCAGGAAGATCGAGACGATGTTGAGGCGGTAGTAGAGATCCTGCCGGAACTTCTCCTCTTCGACCTGCTTTTCGAGGTCCTTGTTCGTCGCCGCGATGAGCCGCACGTCCACCTTCACCGTCTTCGTGCCGCCGATGCGCTCGAACTCCCACTCCTGCACCACGCGCAGCAGCTTGATCTGCGTGGCCGGCGTGATGTCTCCGATCTCGTCCAGAAAGAGCGTTCCCTGGTTGGCCATCTCAAATCGACCGGCCTTCGCGGCAACGGCGCCGGTAAACGCGTTCTTCTCGTAGCCGAACAACTCGCTCTCCAGCAACGTCTCCGGCAGCGCTGCGCAGGAGACGGCCACTAACGGCTTCGAGGCGCGCGCCGAACTGAAGTGCAGCGCCCGGGCCACCAGCTCTTTGCCCGTGCCGCTCTCGCCGCGGATGAGCACCGTGGCTCGCGTGTCGGCGACGCGCTCGATTACCTTGTACACGTCCTGCATCTTGCCGCTGCTGCCGACCATGCTGTCGACCTTGTAGTTGGTCTTGAGCTGCTGCTTGAGCTCGATGTTCTCGGCCACAAGCGTGCGATGCTCCAATGCCTTCTTGACCACTACCCGGACCTCGTCCATGTCGAACGGCTTCTGGAGGTAGGTATAGGCGCCGTAGCGCATCGCCTCTACCGCGGACTTGATGGTGCCGTATGCGGTAACGATGATGGCGGCGCAGGAGGGATGAAGCTGCTTCACCTTCTGCAGCAGCTCGACGCCGTTCATATCCGGCATGATGAGGTCCGAGATCAGCACGTCAACCGGATTGCCGGAGGCGAGCGCGAGCGCTCGCTTGCCGTTCTCCGCCGTGAGGACCGAATAGCCCTCCTTGGAAAACATGGCTTCGATCACTCGCCGGATGTTGGGCTCGTCATCCGCTACCAGGATCGTGCTGCCCGCGGCGCCGTTCTGACTCATTTTGTTGTGGTACTCCTGATGCCAACCTGTAGGAAAAAGAGGCCGGCGAAGCGAGCCGGGCGCGACCGTCGTGAAAAGCGCTATTTGTCGGGGAACGGACCGTCGTGGCGCGCGCTGATAAGTGGAGCCTCTTCCATTGCAATATCGGCTTTATCTCGCGTCGGCTTGAGCGGCAGCAGCACGCTGAACGACGTTCCGTCGCCGAGACGGCTCTCGACTTCGACTCGGCCGCCATGGTGGTCCACGATCTTCTGAACGATCGGCAGGCCTAGCCCGGTTCCCTTCGTCTTCGTCGTGACGAACGGCCGGAAGATCCGATCCAGCTCCTCTGTCGCGATACCGGTGCCCGTATCGCGGAACCGGATCGCAAGCATGCCGGTCCTCGCGTTGAAATCGGCATGGAGGAACAGCTCTCCGCCCTCCGGCATCGCCTGGGCGGCGTTCATTACTATATTACGAACGACCTGGCCCAACTGCACCGGATCGGCAGTCAGATCCGGCAGATCGACCGGTACGCCCCATCTTACCTCCACGTTGTGCTCCTGAAGGAAAGTGGAGAGCGACTGGATTGCGCTCTGCAGAAAGTCGTGCACGGAGATGGAGCACGGATCGAGCGGCGTCGGGCGCGCAAAGTCGAGCATCTCGCTGGTGAGCCGGCTGAGATTGTCGACCTCGGCTACGATGATGTCGGGCCATTCCGTGGCGCCGTGCAGGGCCTCGGCCTCAACTCGCATTATCTGCGCCGCGCCGCGGATGGGAGAGAGCGCGTTACGGACCTCGTGAGCCATCTTGGCGGCGAGTTGACCGATGTCGGCAAGCCGCCGCATCTTCTCGACCTCGGCCTCGAGCCGCACCTCCTGCGTGACGTCCTCGAAGATAAGGACGACGCCGGCTCGCTCCTGATTGTGATCGGTAAGGCGCGACAGCATCAAGTTAATCGCCATCGGCGCGCGGCCCTTCGGGTGCAGCTTCAGCTTGTGGAGATGGATCCGCTCGCCCGTCTCCACCACGCGGTGGATAATCCCCAGCAGGTGGTCGCGCTCCTGGTCCGGCAGGCCGAGCCGCACGATGACTTCGGAGAGCTGCGCGTCGCGGAAGAGCGAGGAGGGATGCCGCAGCGTCTCTTCGGCCGCACGGTTCCATCGGGCCACGTAGCCTCGCGCGTCTGTGGAGATTATGCCGCCGCCGATCGACTGGAGTACGTTGTCCGTGTAGTTCTTGAGCCGGTGGATGTTCTGATAGTTCTCCTGCATCTCCTCGTAGAGCCTGGCGTTTTCAATGGCGATTCCCGCCTGGTTCACGAAGGCGGATAGCAGGCTCTTCTGCTCGCGCGTGATCGGCTCGCGCCTGCCCCTGTTGTCCGCAATCACGACGCCTATGCATCGGCTCTGCGAGGTGAGGATAGGCACGGCGACGAATGCGTCCGTTCCCAGCGAGCGCGCAAATCCCTTGAGCTGCAGATAGGACCGCTCGCGGATCCGGTCCGGCGACGCCGGCTCCCGCGCGTCGAACGTGAGGATTCCCCTGCAGCGAGCCGCCGCGCCCACCGCGCCCTCGCCCTCGCGCACCGGATTGCGCGATATGGCGTCCGGATAGCCCGGCCAGACGCTCGGCACGTATACGCCTCGGTGCGCGTCCCGCATGAAGAGGCAGCAGCGCTCGAATCCGACCACGGCCCGGATGTCGTCCGCAACGCGCGCAAGAAGGTCGTTGAGGTCCAGCGTGGAGATCAGCGCGCGAGAGAGCGTCGAGATCTTCAGGAGCTCTGCGGCGCTGCGCTTCAGGTCCGAATAGAGTCGCACGTTGGCGAGCGCGAGCGCAGCCTGGCGCGCAAACACGGAGGAGAGCCTCATGTCGTCCGGCGTGAACTCCGGGGCCGGAAAATGGCGCCGGATCGCGAGCACTCCCATGACGACGGCGTCCTGGTTCTTCATGGGAACCAGCATGGACGAGCAGACCTCGGGTCTTAGCTGCAGGCCCTCCAGGAGCGGATCTTCCGGATCGGTCGAGAGGCAGACCGGCTGCTCCGACTGGGCGACGCGGCCGGCGATGCCTTCGCCCATGCGCTGCTCATGCTCGAGAGCGGATTCAGGCAGGCCGTGGCTCGCAGCAACGCGCAGCGTGCGCGTCTCTTCATTCACCAGCATGAGCGAACAGGCCTGCGCCTCCATGAGCTGGGCCGCGCGCTCGGTGATGAGCTTGAGCAGATCGCTCAACTCGATCTGGTCGATTGCCTGGCCGATCTCATAGATCGCGCCGACCTCCTCGATGCGCCGCCGGCCCAATCGCTCAGCGGCCTCGAGCCTGCGAGCCAGCTCCTCTCGATCCAGCATGACGGCGATCGCGGCGAGCAGATCGCCTAGCAGCGCCTCCGGCAGGTCCGTATCCGCAGAAAGAAGCAGGATGATCCGCGCCGCCTCCGGCAGGCGGGCAGGGATGGCGAGCGTTCGAAGCTGTGCAGGCTGCGCGCCGCGCGCCGGCCGGCCAAGTGTGGAAAGAGCGAGGGCGAGCTGCTCCGGATCCCCGAACGTTCGCGAGACGATCTCCGAATCGCGCACCACCTCGAGCAGCAGAGCCTGAACGCCGAACAGATCTCGAAGTTGCGCGCAGACCGCCTCGAGCGCCTCCTCGCTGCTGGCGCTGCCGGCGACGGCGCGGACGACGGCTGCGAGAGCGTTATAGTCTCGCTCGGCGTCGTGGAAGGCGGAATCGCGGGCGGACGAGGATCCGTCGTGCGGCGCGATGCCCGAGTCGGGAATGGTGGTCATGTTGCGGCCGGTTCCATACGCGCAAACCTCTACGCACTCAGGGACAAAGCGTCTTGGAAGACGGCGATCCATTATATCACGCCCCGTACAAGACGCATACTCTCTTTAATGATAGGAAGGCTGCTCCCAAAAGAACAGTGCCGCAGACGATGGCCGCGCGCAGGGGCGAGACGAATTGGCCGCGAGAAAGGCGCAAATAGTGCAAAGAAGAGCGGAGTCCTCCGCTGTCAGGTTCTTGGAGGGCGTTCGG
>Ga0181529_10003303_pt1 | contig 18481 bp, 13 predicted proteins | sample PEATcosm2014_Bin_36_FD_119763 | JGI IMG/M metagenome (GOLD analysis project Ga0181529, IMG submission 119763) | Peatland microbial communities from MTU Mesocosm Facility, Houghton, MI, USA - PEATcosm2014_Bin10_30_metaG | ecosystem: Environmental > Terrestrial > Soil > Wetlands > Peat | place... | reverse complement strand
GGACTCGGATCACGGCCATAGATTGAGCGAAAGGCTGTATCGACATTCATGCAACAACCCCATCGAAGACCGATGCACACTCCTTTACCCAGCGGTTTACCTCTGCGCGATTTCCGATGGGCGCAACCTCGATTACCTTTTCAATCGTCAGTCGCTCGCTGTGCAACAGATCGGAGATGCGGTCCGCCACCTCTGGAAAATTGAAAGTCTTCCCCTGAGCCTCTACCGTCGCCCTGATCTTTGAATTGTTGTATAGCTCAAATTTGCGTTCCGGCCCGTGGTACAGATTGCGAAGAACATGAGTCGTGTGACCACCGACTACGTCCAGATATTCCTTCAAGAGCTGGAGGCTATCCCGCTGTGAATTGATTACCCACAGCGTTACCAACTTGCGCTCCAGTTCTTGCATGGACTCCGTGAGCAGCGTTCCGTAGAGTTTTACGCCCACTCCACTGCGAGCGGGTGTGTTGACGACCACGGTCTCGTCGGACTGCACGGCCAGACGATTCACAAGGTCCATCCATCCGTCCTTTTCGTCCAGGTTGATGTAGACGGTTTCGACTGACTTTCCATACGCCTTGCCGACATCAGGATTGGCAGTATCCGCGTCAATCAGCAACAGCTTCTCGTCGCGTTTCGAGAGGTAATGAATCAGAGACATCGAGACGATGCTCTTGCCGACGCCACCCTTTGAACCGCTGACCATGTACACAGGCTTTCCCATACTTCCTCCTCAAATTTCCTTGTCGTCTTCGATTACCGTGAATGTTCCCTTTTTCGTTGCAACTGTGTTTACCGGGACAGCACTTGATTTTGCGGGCGCAGCCGGAGCAGTCTTCGCAAGCAATTCCTCTTGGGTATCCAGTCGAACACCAACGCGCCCCTTGCTTGTTTTTCTTCCGGGTTTCAGATATTGCCGCGCGGTCGAGATTGTCATGCCGAGGCCAACACCCTTGAGATCATCGAGCACCGTTTCGAGAGTGTGTCCGGCAGCAAGTGCATCCTTTGCCTTTCCACGCAGCTTTGCAAATGCTTCTCTGCGCGAATACTTTCTCTCTGCGGGCAGTGGAGGCATTGCAATCCGTCTATCCAATGCCGCAATAGCAGCTTGAAGCATTGCCTCGGTGATTACTTCTCTTTGTGTCATCAAGTTCCTCCTGGAGTTTTTTGCAACGAGGAATAAATGTACAGTAGCACGAGATGAGGCGGACGAGTAATGTCGAAACCCCTGTGTTTATTGGGTGATGAGCAGTTATTCGAATGAGTGAGTAATGGGTCATAATAGTGCGTAACAAAATAAATCTGGCGAAGATTACCGAGTGCGATGTGACCTTGCGTGAAATCAGTTTCTCGGATAAGTTGTGAGTTGTAACGCGCTATGTGTGGGGAGAGCGGTACAGGATGCGGGTTGTCCGTACACATGGCTTCGCCATGTTTCGTCCAACCCGTCGCGTACGATGCTCCGCGCTGCGCTTGTCTCATCGAGGCTCATCCTGAACGTAACCGCGCACGCTTCGCGTAGGGAGAAGCAATGCCGTTCACATCACGAGTAAAAGATCGCGCTGCATCACGATTCGAAATGAGGCTAACGGCGTCAGAGCGCGTGCAACTCCGGGAGGATGCCGACCTTGCCGGAATGAGCATTAGCGAGTTCGTGCGCAGACGCACATTTGGCAAAGCGATCCACGCCGCGACGGACCTTATGATGATTCGCGAGCTGCGCCGTTTGGGCGGTCTTCAAAAATATGCGATGAATAAACTCGCCCTGCACGGCGAAGTCGTGGACGAGTGCGTCGCGACGATTCGCACATTACGCGCAGCTATAGAACGAGTCGCCAACAATGATCGTTAAGTACATCGCCAATCCGAAGACGCAATCGAGCAAGGCTGCGCGCGTTGGCAGCTTACTCGACTACATCGTGGCAAATGGACACGCAGACACACAGAAGGCCGAGTACATTGGTGCAAACGGCGACTTCTATTCTGACTCGCAGCAAGGGCAGCGCGCCGAAATGGTTGCTCTTGCAATGGAGGCGAATCGCAGTAAAGATCCCGTCGATCATTGGCTGCTAAGTTGGAAGGAAGGCGAGCAGCCGACGCAAGCGCAATGCAATGAAGCCGTCGCTATTCTGAAACGGCATCTCGGTATGAGCAGCGACCAGCTTGCCGTCTTTGCATTGCACCGCAACACTGAGAACTATCATCTTCATGTCGTTCTCAATCGCGTTCATCCCGATACGTTACGTGTGGAGGACAAGGGATGGTGCATCGACAAAGCGCACAAGGCCCTCGCAGAGATTATCCTTCGGCAGGGTTGGGAGGCAGAGAAAAACGCCCGCTATGTCGCTGTCCGCAGCGGTGAGGTCGAACGGGCCATCAGCGCGCGCGAGCCTCAGCCCCGCTCGAAAGCCCGAGACCATGAGAATGCGACGGGAGAGAAATCGTGCGAACGAATCGCGCAAGAAAAGGCCGGGCCAATTCTGCGTAATGCGAAGTCGTGGGCGCAGGTGCATGAGGGGCTGGCCCAGGTTGATATGCGCTATGAGAGGAAAGGCGGTGGCGCAATCCTATGGGTGGGAGACCAGCCGCTCAAAGCCTCTTGCATCGGACGTGAATTCAGCAGGTCTCGGATGGAAGAGCGGCTGGGTGAATTTCAGCCTGATAGCCGCAGCAATACAGTGCCGCAGCAGCCGCGCGCAGCGGAGCCTCTTCGCCCGGATATGCCAGCAAACTGGGCTGAGTATCGCAAGACACTCGGAGCGAACCGCAAACAAAAGGACGCTGCCCAGGTCCAGCAGCGCATGGATCATCTTGCAGAGCGTGAAATGCAGTCTGCGGAGTTCAGCAAAGAGCGGTCCGCGCTGTACCAGGGCGGCAAGTGGTCTGGCAATGCCTTGAATGTTGCCAGGAGCCTATTGGCAGCCGACCACGCCATGCGCAGAGCCGAACTGATGGAGCGGCAAAAGCGTGAGCGCGACAAACTCCGAGTCGGGTTCGGCAGGCGGAAGACATTCGAGCAATTTCTTGTAGAACAGGGAGAACCACAGCTAGCGGAGCAATGGAGGTACCGGGATTCGGAAACGCCCGGTACTGCAATTCTCGGAGACGAGGACGAGATACCGTGCAAGCGCGACATCCGCGACTTCACCGCGCAGGTTCGTCAGTCCGCGCACTCGCAGTTGACTGAAATTCACTATTCAGCACGTTCCGATCCAGGCCACGTCAGCTTCACGGATCGTGGCAAGCGCATTGACGTCTGGCAGGCGCAGGATGAGGCTGCCGTTTTGGCCGCACTCCAGTTGGGCATACAGAAGTGGGGAACACTGACGGTCACCGGTCCCGACGAGTTCAAGCAACTCTGTGCACAGCTTGCCGCGCTACATGGATTCAAAATCAGCAATCCAGAGTTGCGCCGGGAAATCGTTCGCGGTCCCAGCGAGGGCCAGCCAGTTCCGGTAACTCCGGTTGGAATGCCGTCGCCGAGAATGACGTATCAGTTGCACAAGGCCGACATCTTTAATCGAATCGAGGTGCGGAACGCCTCACAGCTTGATTGGATGATTGCGGTAAGAATGCGCGTAACGGGCCACAATCAACAGGCCATCACGCAAGCTCTGAAGGAAAACGCCAGCCAGGGGCGCGAGGCTGAGAACCGCAACTGGACCAACTACGTGGTGCGCACTGCTGAGGCCGTCTTTGGCCCACGCGGTGATCGGGAGTGCGAGAGGAGCAAGCAGCGCGCCGAAGCATGGGCACGAGTGGAAGGCAGAAACCTCGCGCACGAACGCCTTGTGCATCACAGCCAGCCGCGCGCAGTCCCAGCGCGTGGCCGGGGAGACTTTGAGATTGGCTGATGTTGACCAGACCCATTGCCCGCTGCTCTTTCTGCCGAACAGAAAGAGCTGAATGGGATGCCGAACGCCGTACGATATGTTTCATAGAATGAAAAAGATGGCCGACATAGGCTTCTCCAGCTTCGGGGCTCTCCGTGTGGGAGAGCGACGACCGAGAATCCTTCCCGGCGACATCGGCGTTCCCGTTACCGATCCTGCCTACAGGGTTTCCTGCGGCGCTGGAAACGTGCCTCGGCGATTTACCGCGATTCCAGCCTGAGATCTGGTTAGATCAGATGCACACCTCTCCGACAAGCCGGTTTTACGGCCACGTGGATTGAATTCGTAAACTCTGGCCGACTTTCCTGACAGCATTCCAAGGAATGTTTACTGAGATATAACTGACGAGTAGGCGACTGACGAGTAGGCGACTGACGGGTAGGCGACACGACCGGAGCTCGGAGAATCCCGAGGCTCGGCTCAATGAGTGCGTTGGCAACAGTTGAGTTTTCGGGTCCTGGCATTTCGCCGAGCCATATGCGGCTTCGCGTTACAAATCCCGGGTCGCTGGGTGACTCGTCCTTTGCGCTCGGGTAAGAGTGCCGCTGCGCGGCTAAGGGGGTTCTTCTTGGGCAAAATAGCTTTCAAGACACAAGGCTACCGGCAAAGCCTCCGAAAGGACCCCTTCTGGAACGTCACGGAGAGTCTGCAATTGGGCCAACTTCCCAATCAACTTCGGATGTAAAGAAAAACTTCGCGGCTTATGTTATGACGATGTCATTGATGCAGCTTCTGCTCTAAATCCGGCACATACAGCGGCTGGGCATCGGCTTCCAATCGATGCGCTGCCGCCAGCGCCAATTGCCAGGCGGCTCGTGCACTGCTTTTGTCGCCTAAGGCCATCTGGGCGTCGCCCAGGGCCGTTTGCGCGAGCAAATTCTCAGGCTGCAAAGCGACAGCCTTTTTTGCCGCAACCAAAGCCTCCGCGGGCCTATTTTCCCCCAGCAGGATATTCGCCTTTTGGACTGCTGCCAACGCCGCCGCTTCAGCGATATGGAAATCGCCACGGTACACAAACACGCTGTGATCGATCTGCTCCGCCATCGGCATCCACCGGAATCGCTCGAAGACATTCAACTGGTCGCTGGGCCAGTCACAGGCTTCCAGCTCGTCTGCGCTTAACAGGATGTTGCCATGGATGGTTTCTGGCACGTCGACCGGCAGCATCTCCCATGCGGTTTGGTCAGTGGGAAGCGGGTGGCAGGGAATGCCGTAGGCTTGCGGACGAAGTTCCGGATAAGCGGAATAGGCGAACCAGCACTCCTCGCCAGGATGGGCGTCAACCCATTGCTTGACGTGTGGCAGTTGCTGCGCCCAATCCACACTGGAGTCGCTCAGGTATTTGTGTGTGTTTGCCGTTCCGCCCCAGGCTTCGTTGCCGTACGCCATCTCTGCCGGAAACACAGCCATGACCGAAACGATATGACACGCCACCAATGCTCCACCGATCCAAATCCAGCGTCGGTTATGCTGCGCGAGCGCGATGAGACCTGCTGCTGCAAGCAACGCGGCCAGTGGATACAAGAACAGGACATGACGCGTGCCGATGTTCATACCGCTGGCGATCGCCGCGGCAAGATAGATAGCACCAGGCACAAACAGGTACGCCAGTTCTCTTTTCTGCGTGAGGCGCCTGCTGATGAGCGCAATACCGGCCACAACCAGCAGGCCGATCAAGCCGAGAGTGGTCTTAATGGACAGGGCGACTGGAAAGTACCACCAAACGCCATGCGCATAATCGTGCCCCAGCAGGAAGATGGCATACTGCTGCGCTGCATAGTGGATGTCAGTTAATCCCATCAGGTAGGATTCCGGCAGCAACCGCCAGTTGGCGGCATGCCCGATCACCCAACTATTGATTCCCTTGAGAGGGGCAGCGTATTCGCTCAGCGTCGGGTTCATCACCTGCCCTGCAGGTCTGGCCGCATAGCGAAATCCATAGAAAGCCCAGAGCACCCCAACGGCGAGGACCACGATGGCGGCAATTCCGCCAAACAGCGTCCCAGCCATCCGCTTGCGCCGTCCCCGCTCGGCACAGGCAATCTCTACCAGCGCCAATCCCAGCAGCATCGGAGCCAGCAAAATTCCGCTGTGCTTGGCCGACAGCGTGAGTCCAGCGGCCAAGCCGGTCAGCAAAAGACGAATCACCGATGGCTGCCTTGCAAAACGGTAGAAGCAATAGATTGTGGCCAAAAGGAGGCAAGCGACTCCCATATCGGTCGTCACCAGATCACTGTTGGCCAACACATTGGGCTCGAAGACCAACAGGAGCAAAGCCAGCAAGCCGGCGGACTCGCCAAAGAGCTCGCTCCCCATCAGAAACACCATCACAGAGAGGCCCACGGCAAAGACACCTGCCGCCAGGCGCATGCTAAAGAGCAGGCCGTGCGTTGGGCTATCATTCCGTTCCATAAAATCGCGGCCGTCCAGGTACGCCTCACCCTTGAACATTCGGTGTTGCAGCGTAGGCACCCAAAGGTCCTTGTGCAGCAGAGGCAGAGTCGCCACCAGCTTCACCAGCGGCGGATGCTCCGGATTCAAACCGTAGTCGCCGCTATGCCACATCATGTAGCCGGCGAAAATATGGTCGCCCTCATCGAAGGTGAGCGACTCGCCATGAACGATGATCGCAACCAGGATCATCTGCAAAATGATCAATCCGCCTGCAAGGGACCATGTGGACATTTTCAATCTATTCATCGAGCTTGCGTCTCCACAGATAAAAGGGTGTAGGGCAGTAGCTGATCAGCGCACTGCGCAATGATTCGCGGCTCAATTATAGGGCCTTCCGCGAAGCACCTTTTGCCGGACGGATTCCTCCGCACTCGGCCGTGTAACGGGCCAGCCGTCGATTTGCCAGGGGCTTGATTTTCGCGAACTGAGGAGCCGGTCAGGATTGGCATCCAACACGACGTAGTGGTTCTTGGCGGGCGCGATCGCGGTGGTGGAGGTTGCAGCGGAAGGAGTGTTCATCAGGCGGTCCGTGTTTCCATGACATTGAGCGTGTACAGGTTGTTTGGCGCACCCAGGGGCGCGGTCAGCGCGGAATAGTTTGCTGCGGCGTAGTACTCGACAGTTCCAGTGGAAAACGGACCCAACATGGCGCTGTATACGGACCGTCCGGCGTGTTCTGCCGCCGTAGCCTCCCAGGCTGAGCTGTTCTGCTTGCGGGTATACAAATGAACTTGCTGCGGCCCTTCTGCTCCTGGCAGAACAACAAAGAGCCGGACCTGCTCTCCAGCATCAAGGAGCGACGGCCTGGTCGGGACAAACAACCGCAGTTCATTTGCTTGATCGGGAGAAACAGCAGCCTTGTAGGCCGCATCCATGGAAGCAGGCAACTCGCCGAGGAACTCCTTGATCGAAAGTCGCATTCTCTCGAGCGCAATGCGAACAAACTTGTTCTGCATGGACGCCAACTGGCCCTGGTCATTGCGAGTCGCGATAATGGCATCGAAAGTCAGGATGGTCTCACGAACCATCGGAGCCATCTTTAACCAAAGCGGTACAGCGTTGTCCGCGATCAAGGCCCGGGCTTCGGTATCCTTCTTCTGATCACGCAGGGTAACCGCCTGCTTCAAGAAGCCGCCGATCTTGTGTGCGATCTCCAAAGCGTCGCAGTACGGCACCATGAGGTTGACGAAGCCGGAGAAGTACCCGATTCGCTCGCGCTCGAGCGGTGACGAGGCTTCCGACGTCAACTCGGCAAGCCGCTTCGCAACAACTCTTTGCGAAACCAGGACACCCAGTTCGGGCTCCACGTCATCGTAGGTGAAGGCTTCGTTGTAATCCCCCGTAATTTGATTGGTTCTGGCGAACCCCTTCTCGTCATAAGTTCCAAGAAAGGTAGATGAGATCGTGCGGCGGCGGTCGGCGTCTTCGAAGATAGAAGCTAGCTCCGCTGCGCGGCCTCCGACAGCCTGTGTATCGCAATAGTGTCGATGGTTTGCAGCTGAAGTGAGCTTCATATCCCATGCTGCGCGAGCGAAGTAAGTCGCCGTGGGATCGACCACCCGGTGCCGCCAATGGATACCCAGCATTCCCTGGCAGCCAAAGTTGCGGGCACGCTGCATGGCGTCTTGCACATGACTAGCACGGAATTGCGGAAGCCACATCGACGGATCGTCTTCCAGCCACGGAATCGGCCAGCGCTCACGCTTTCCGAGCTTGCCGAAGCTCTCTGAGATGGGGTCCCAGCCATTCGAATCGGCGAGAGACGAGAAGATGATGTCCTCGGGCAGGCGCTGGTGAAGGTCCTCAAACTGGTGTGCGACGCGACCCCATCCGCCAAGTACGAGCCGTTTGGTTGGAGCGTGCCTCTTCAGAAACTCGTGCGCCTGCACGAAGGGCGTCACGGATAGTCTGATGTACTTGTCTTTGCTGTCCCAGGCCTCGTCTTGCCAGAGCCATACATAGTCGACGGTCGGGTAACGTTCAAGAAGGTCAGAGAGTCGCCGTTCAAGAAGGTCTTTCCCAATCCGGGACTCGATCAGACCGCCTGGAAAAGATTTTGACTCGGGAGGCAATGCGGTTACGATCTCCGCGGGATTGTTGTATGGTTCAAACCCTATGCCGGTACGGATACCGAGCTGCTGGGCAAACTCCAGCGCCTTGCGGAAGAGCGCGGTAGTGCGGTCGGCTCTTTCCCAGTTGTCGGCCGCGAGACGGCTCACGTCGGCTCCGAAGGTCTCGCGGTCGAAGAATTCGGCGGCTCCCATTTTATAGGTGGACGTACGCTGTGGAAGGTAGCCCCAGGAGGTCATGGTCGAGTCTTCGAGTGCGGCGATATGCCCGCTTCCGGCGAAGTCGAACGAGAGATACGATTCGGCCAAAGGAGAGTTTTCCGTATACACGTGCATGCCGAACATGTTGAAACGCATGCGCATCATAGCGGCGAAATAAGCCTTGTAGTCTTCGTCGTTAAAGACGCTGATGCAGTTGAGGAAGTCGGGCCAGGGAAGCAAGCCTCGCGTGGTGAACTCCGGCGTTGCTGTCCAGGGGACCCAAGACTGCGGCAGACGCAGACCTCCCACTGGCTCGATCGGAGTCGATGTCCCATCGATTCCGAAGACCGTGCCTTGTCTCTCAAGAAACTCGAACACGGCATAGAGTAGCGCTTGTTCGCTACTGGCTCGTAATCGAATGCTCTGTTCCACAACAGAGATTTCGTAGTCTTCCGAACCTTTGAAGGAAGCATTTTCAATACTTAGTGTGAGTTGTAGACCGCGGGCGTCGTTCTCAGCGGTTTCGCGGACCTCCCAGGCATGATTCAGGGTGTGCAGACCGCTACAGAGTTCGCTCACCGCGAGTCTGGTTCGGAGAGACCTGGGCGCCAGCAGACGAACCCTGATTTGCTCGACGGCAGCAAGTTGGCCAAAGCCGCTATGCGGCAAGAATAAGCCACCGGCGGTGAGTGTACTGGTCTTCATGAAGTCCCGACGATCCATCATTCAAACTTCCCTCATTCTCCATCAACTGGAGATCCCCCCCAGCGAACGATTTTTCGTTTCTGGCGCCAAGGCCTGGACAAACCACCCCAGCACTATTCAGTTTGCATGAGCGTTCCTTTTACCTTGAGCGACCCTTCTACCAATGGTGCTCCCAAGGGTGCTGGAGTTTTGGCCCGTTCAAGGTGCTACCGCCTCCAGCGTAAATGCCGTACCTTGAAAATCGCCGCTCATATCCACATCGACGCCGCGCTGCGTCCAGAAGGAGCCGCTTGCAACGGCCGGTGTATCTGCCGAGAGATTGCCATCAAGTGTCGCGACCCGATACATCGTGTCAGGCTTCAACCCACGAAGCAGGACACGCGGAAACGGATACAGCATCTTGCTGGAGTGCAAGAAAGCAAATACAACTGCCTTCTGCTGATCTTGAGATACGGATTCCGTGACGGATTGCTCGCTCTCCTTCTGTGGCGAGATCAATCGATACAGGGAGCCACGCTGTACCGTCTCGCGAATCTCCTTGTATTGCGCCACCATCTTTTTTGCCGTCGCGAAGTCTTCCGGCTTCCAATCATTCAGATTGGCGCCTATGCCCAGCACCCCCTGCATGGAGGAGAGAAAACGGTATTCGAGTGAGAGCACGCGCTGATTGAACCCGGTCGGCGAGTCGGTGACCCACGCCGCCATCACTGCGGGAGCGTAGGCATAGGTGAAGCCGTCCTGTATCAGAAGACGATCGGACGCATCGGTGTTGTCCGACGGCCACACCTCGTCGCTGTAGCGCAAGAGCCCCAAGTCGACTCGGCTTCCGCCGCCGGAGCAACCCTCAATCTCTACATGAGGATGCTTCTCGCGCACCTCGGCAAGAATGGAGTAGAGATTCTGGACGTAATCGATGTAGACCTTTTTCTGATCCTCTGGCGCGACTGCCGGCCAACCCGGCTCTGACCAGTTGCGGTTATAGTCCCACTTGAGGAAGGCAATGTCGTTCTCGTTGAGTAGCTTGTCGAGAACCTGGAAGACATAGGCTCGCACATCCGGGCGAGCCAGATTCAGCACCAGCTGGTTGCGCCCTTCACTGCGGGGCCGGCCTGCGAAATTCAACACCCAATCAGGATGTTTGCGGTAGAGGTCGCTGTTCGGGTTGACCATCTCAGGTTCCACCCACAGCCCGAAGTCCATTCCGAGCGAGTGAACCTTGTCGATCAGAGGTTTCAGACCGTGAGGGAACTTAACTGGATTCACGTACCAATCACCGAGACCTGCGTGATCGTTCGCCCGCTGGCCGTACCACCCGTCATCCATGACGAATCGCTCCACGCCGATGCTCGCTGCTTTCTCGGCGAGTGCCTCCTGCCCTGCCTGATCGACTTTGAAGTTGGTAGCCTCCCAGGAGTTATAGATGACGGGTCGCAACTTCGGATTGGGCGCGTGAGGAAGGATGCTCGCGATCTCGAAGCGGTGCAGCAGCCGGGACGCACCTCCGATGCCATCGTGAGAGTATCCGCTGTAAAAGTCGGGCGAATCGAGGTGCTCTCCAGGAGCCAGACGATAGCCGAAGTCGAAGCTGTTCGGTCCCGCCGTAACCCGTACCTGCTGCAACTGATCCTGTTCGATACTCATCTGCCATGAACCGCTCCACGCAAGGGCGCCAAACCAAGTGTCTCCCGCATCCTGGTCGTTCGCGTCGTTTCGGTCGATCGCAAACCATGGATTGTTCTGGCTACCTGTCGATCCGCGGCGGCTTTCGAGAATTGTCTTGCCTGGCTGTACCAGTTGCTCATGCAGGCTCCATTCTCCTGCCCAGCGTCCGGTCAGATACCGCAACCTGTAGTCGGTGCCGCGCGGCAGATTCAAAGTACCGGATGAGATCTCTTCTATCGTAAAGGGCGCATCAGTCTTGTTCTGCACCTGTGCCGATCTTCTTAGAATCCCAGTTGCGCCATCGGCTTCGTACTGCAGCTCCACGTAGACTTCACGCGAGATATCCTTGAGCCGAAGGGTGAGCCGGTTGCCTTCGATGTTGTGGCTGACGTACTCGAGGACAAGATCACGATTGCCATCGGGGAAGGTGACCTTCAGATCGGGCTCAAGGTAGAGACCTCCTCCCCAGCCTACAAACTCTTGCTGGGTCCAATTGATGGATGTGTCAAGGCCCGAACCGTCCCCTTCAGAGTGTGGCGTGGCAAAGGTATCCGCTGCACTTAGCCGCTTACCCCAGTACAGTGTTTGCACCTGCTTCTTTTCATTGATTCCAAACACATACGACATGTCCGCGGCATCGATACGGAAGACTTGCGTCTTTTTATCGAAGGCAATCGACGCTAGATTCGCTTGCCCCAACGCGGATAGTGAAGTGACAGAGCCAATCAGGACGATATACAGCAGGATTGCCAACCGCTTCGACGTTCTGAGCAGACCTGCGCCAACGGCCTTTCCGAGATCACTGCACGTCATAACTGACTTCATCCCTGCCCTCATTTTTCTCTCTATCTTTGTCCGTACTTTTGTTGTGCGTACCCGCGCGATGAGCCCAGAGACGCATGAAGTTGCTTTCAAACACTGCAATAAGCGGCTGGGCTTCATCAGCTTCTATGACGGCCAGTTGTGTTTGAAATCGGTATCCTGATGGCATGAAGAAAATTGCGGCACACGACTCTGTCGCTTATCCACTCCAAAATGCCTCGGCTTCCTCTAAACGCATATTCCTGATATTCGGGACAAATGAGCAACGGCGTGTTGTCCGAGCTATTCCGATAGAGCGAACCCCCGCCGGTTTCGGTTGCACCGAAGCAAGCGCATTGAACGTCTTGAGCGCCTCATCGACCCGGCCATGGTCGAGAAGACTTTGAGCCTCTGCCGTCGGCGAAGCGCTCACGGGATTTGCCGTCTGAGAATACGCCGGGGGTAGTCCGGGCTGCGTGAGAATTCCAATGAATGCCGAGAAACAAATAAGGCGCCCGCGAAGCTTCACCATAGAAGTTCGGTCCAATTTAATACCAAAGGAAGGAAGAGAGGTTGCTTGCATTCGTTCATCTCCTCACCACTGAGACCACCGCGTTGTCGGGTCCGTTCCAGGCTGCAGCCCCCTCATGTTTCAGCTGATGCGTCGCATCATCCCAGGTCAGCTTGGTGATAGATCCGCCGCCCTTTTCGTACGCGTAGGTCTTGCCGTCGTCCTGAAAGAGGGTGAAACTTCCATCCGCTCCCGGATACACCCGCACGGACGCGATGGCCTGCGGTTGCTGTGTGTTCAGCACTTCAGATCCAAGAGGCACGATGCTTCCAGCCCGTACAAACAGCGGCAGCGTATCAATTGGAGCATCCGCCACAATCGTCTGTCCGCCACGCAGCCGCTCATTGGTCCAGTAGTTATACCAGTCACATCCCGCCGGCAAATACACAGTTCGCGAGGTCGCACCCTGTTCCGTAACTGGAGCCACCAGGAACGCCGGACCATACATATACTCGTCTGGAATATCCGCAACCTTAGAGTCTTCAGGGAAATCCATGAACAGCGCGCGCATGTATGGGGCGCCTGTCTGGTAGCTATGATATGCAGCCGAGTAAGTGTACGGCAGAAGCTGGTAGCGCAGTTTCAGATACTTGGTGAGAATCGGCTCTGCCTGCTTGCCGTATGCCCATACCTCGTTGTGATTTCTAGAACCATGGGCACGCATGACCGGCTGGAAAGAGCCCCATTGAAACCAGCGCACAAACAGCTCGGGAAAATCCTCATAGTTGCCAATATTGGCGCGGACATCCGATCCGTCGATCAGCGGCTTGTGGGTCGCGTGGTAATCCGGGGTAACCAACGGCGAGTAGAACCCCGCGATGTCCGTGTCCCAGTACGGCAGTCCGGTCGCCGTGAAGTTCAGTCCCGCGGGAATGGAGCGCTTGAGCACGTCCCACGTCGAATCAATATCGCTCGACCAAAACACCGTGCCGTTGCGTTGCGCCCCCAAGTACGCCGCCCGAGCCAGGATCATCACCCTCCGGCTGTCGCCAAAGTCCCGCCGAAAGCCGTCGTACACCGACCCTGTGTGAAACAGGGGAAACACGTTGAAGAAGCGTGTGCCCGAACCGACCGAAAACACGTCCTTGGCCGGGTCAAGGTCCGGCTCCGTTTCATCCAGCCATAAGTAATCGAAACCGTACGGTTTCACGTACCGATCGCGAATCTTCTCCCAAAACCACTTCGCCGCCTCGGGGTTCGTGGTGTCGATATTCGGCCCGATGGTATTTGGCTCGTCTCCCACATGCGGCTTGCCGTCCGGCGTATGGATCAGCCAGCCCTTGCTCAGCAGCATGTCGTAGAACTGGGTGCCGGGCGCATAGTGCGGCCATACGCTCAACAATGACCCCATACCCATCGCTTGCAACTCGCGGTTCATCGCTGCCGGGTCGGGCCAGCGCTTCGGGTCCAGGTCCATCTCGCCCTGCCTCGTCATGTTCAGAAAGTCCACTACCATGACATCGAGCGGCAAATTCTTCCGGCGGTACTCCTTGGCTACATCCAAGAGCTGTTCCTGCGTTGGGTAGATCGCCTTGCTCTGGATATATCCGTAGATGGCTTCCGGCAGCATGTGCGTCACGCCCGTCAATAGGCGGTAGCCCGCGTAAATCTCGTCGCTCCTCTCGCCGACGATCACGAAATACGAAACCCGGTCTCCGACCTCGGAGGTCCACACATTGCGCACGCTGAATCCCAGATCCACCGTCGTCTTGGATGGGTTGTCCCAGACCAGCCCGTAGCCGCGGCTTGAAACCATGAACGGCACACATACGTTCTGGCCGCCGATGGCGAAGTAGTCATGCCAGCAGAGGACTTCGTGGTTGCGCAGGTCCATCCATCCCTTCTGCTGCTGTCCCAGTCCGTAATAGTGCTCGTCTGCCGGCGAGTCGAACGTCGACGAAACCCGGTAGCCCTTGCGGCCCGCGTCCGCCTTCGCCACCTCCTCGCTTTCCGGCGCCATCGTCCAGGTTCGCATGTGCAGCAGCGTCTTGCCTTCCGGCGTTGTCACCAGCACTGCGTCGTTGTGCGGACCGCCCCCGCCGTCGTCTCCACCAAAGTATTGTCCGCGGAGCTGATTGTTCAGCGCATCAAGCGGCATCGGTTGCGGCAGCTTATCGTCCGGAAGGTCCCCTGGCGCGATGCGCGCGATCATCCGGGCGGACCGGTAAACGTCGTAGCCGGCGGCGTCGCGCTCGTGCGTCCATCCCTCGGCCTCGGGCTTTGCCGTAATGCCATATCCCGGAGCGCCGGTCGCCGCTTTGTCCGTGCTCATCGTTACCCGCAAAATGTTTGGAGCATAGGCCTCCAGCGAGATCACCCTCCCATCATGCTCGAGTACAAGCGGACCACTCTGAGCCAAGGCCGTTTGGCTATCCAAGCCAGCAAGCAGTGTTGAGAGCAGCAACAACAGCGGTAGCAAAATACCTTTTGTACGCATACGTTGATTCACCCGGAAACTCGCTGCAGCCATGAACCTTCTCTTCCTTCATAGATTGACCCGTAAATTGCTTGTGCTCGCGCTGTGTGAGCACCACCCACCAATCGATGCCACCGTGAGTAGCAGCAGAACACACCTGATAATTTTCTGGTCTCGGTAAGTCATCTGTTCCTCCAAAGAATTACAATCGCTTTGTATGCTTTCTGGCCGTTGCCGCCAGTTGTGGGAGTGGTGACCTGCCTTCCGCTCTCGCTTCGCGATCCGTTTTCGAGCACCGATCCTAAGGGACCCGCTTAACAGGAGCGAACGGTAGGCTTCCTAGCAGAGACGTGCAAGTAAGAAACGGTATAAATACCGTATAAACAACAGGCAACACTGTTACTTTGTGATATTTAGACTCGTGGCATCGGGCGCCACGGCGAATAAAGTATTGAGACTTTGACCGGCCCAACTCCATCGGAGATAATGATAGACAACGCATTGCTGGTGGCTGATCGAAGCAGCATTCGACGCTTCCGACAACCGAGTGTGCGGGGGATGGACGTCAAGGTTTCCGATGAAAGTAGTACCCGAGTCTGCAGGTCAAACCTCCCTCGATGGCGAGCAGGTTGAAGCGGTTCTGAGAGAACTCGAAAAGATTCTTGCAAGCCGCTTCTTCCGGAGCGCGGGACGCAGCCGGCAATTCCTTCAATACGTCATTCAAAGTAAGCTTGAGGGACACAGCGAACTCCTGAAGGAACGCACCATCGGGACTGAAGTGTTCGAACGGCCGACCGACTACTCCACGGGAGATGACCCGGTGGTTCGAGTCCAGGCCGGCGAAGTGCGACGAAGGCTTGAACAGTACTATCAGTCAACGCCAGGCGGCGGCCCAGGATTGATAGGACTTCCCGTTGGATCTTACGCGCCCACTTTCCGGTGGCCCGTCGACGCAGCGCCTTCGCCAGCAGCCGCGCCAGTCGCGCTCGCGGCGGAGACGCTGCAAGTTCAGCCGAGCAAGCGCCCTGCCTGGTCCTGGACCATCGCGGGGATTGCTGTGGTTTTCGTAATCGCCGCAGTAACCGGGATTGTGCATTTGCAGCGAACCCGTCATAAGCAATCAATCATGGAACAGTTTTGGAGTCCTGCCTTCGCGACCCAGCAACCCGTGCTGATCTGCCTGGCAAAGCCGGTAGCCTACTTTCCTTCTCAGGGACTGTATGAGAGGTACACTTACGCGCATCCGGGCACGTTTCAAACAGAAGTTGAAAGGTACAATCAACGGCTTCCTCTTGATCGCGCCGAAAAAATGACCTGGGGTGACATGACTGCTAACGAAGAATTTGGGGTCGCGCTCGGAGACGCATACGCAGCGGTGAGTCTCTCCAACCTGCTCGGCAAGCTTGGTAAGGTCGGCCAAGTGAGGATTGGCTCCAATTATTCTTTCGAAGATCTGCGAAACTCCCCGGCGATTTTAGTAGGCGCCTTCAACAATCGGTGGACGATGCACTTGACGGAGAATCTCCACTTTGCCTTTGTTGAAGAGAACGCAGGGGACACGATCCAGGAACAGACTTCCGGTGGCCGGATGTGGAGAGATCCCGCTGGGGACATAGCAGGGGAAGGCACGGATTATGCGATCGTTGCCCGTTTAGTGGACTCGAAAACCGGCCAGTTCACAGTGGCCGTGGCCGGGATAATGGGTGCCGGAACACAGGCTGCCGCCGAATTCGTTTCAAATCCAGAAAACCTGGAGGAAGGGCTTCGTGGTGCTCCCGCGGATTGGCGAACAAAGAATCTGGAGATCGTCCTGAAGACCGCTGTTACCGATTCGGTGGCCGGTCCGCCGCAAGTCGTGGCCGCGTACTATTGGTGAGGCAGGCGCCCTGATATCACGGGGCCAATGGCCGCAACGTGACCAGTACGATGTCATTGCTATTCATTGGAATTGTGAACTTCACGCTTCCATCTTTTCCGCTGCGTTCGGTCTGATCTTTCTGAGGCAGGTCCCGGGTCAATTCATTCAGGTGCGCAACTTGCGCCGCGGTCAGCTCCTTGGGTGCTCCCATCTCAAGGTAGGCTGTGTAAGCGTCGTTGGAGTGGTACCCCGTACGATGCACCTCGAAGTGATAGGGCGCCCCCGGAACGAGGTTAGCAACCGTCAACACCACGGGGGCGGCGGGGTGCGCAGGGATCACCTTGGTGAAGAAGGGCCGGTCGCTCACGTTCTGCTGCGGCTGTTCAAAATCCCACACCACAGCCTCGAAGCTCTTGCCATCGGTCGCAAGCATTGCCTGAGCATCGTCCGAAGCGATTGTATCTCCCTGAAGCGCATGGATGTACTTGTAGGCGAAGAACGCGGGTTTGCGAATGCCTTCCCGGTTCAGCAGGCCGAATCCTCCGTGGAACGGGGCCGGGGGCGGCCCCTGCTCCTCGAACAGATCGGTATAGGTCCAGTAGCTCATCCCCTGCAGCGATCCCTGGGAGTCTTTGAGGTTGCTCAGGATATACGGCGCACTGATGTATGAGTCGTGTACGGCATCGCTCGAAGAGTAGCTTGCACTCCACTCCGTGAAGTACAGCGGCAGGCCGGGAAACGCCGAAGCCGAAATGTTCCGGCGAACATCGAGAGCAGCTCCGGCGATTGCATCTGGTGACGGATCGAGCTTCGTATCGTCTTTGCCTTCTTCATCCAGAAAGCCCCCGTCCACCCCATACGAATGGGTTGTCACGAAGTCAACAGGAGCCCCGCTCTCCTTCACGTGCGCCAGAAATTCGGGCACCCAGTCGGCTCCCGCCGTCGCCGGCCCCCCCACCCGCAAAGCCGGATCGACCGACTTGAGGGTGCGCGAGGTCAGGTCGTAGAACTCAAAGTAGGCCTTCTGGTTAGCGCCGTCCCAGAAATAGGGAAGATTTGGCTCGTTCCACACTTCGAAATACCATGTGCGCACTTCATCGCGTCCGTAACGCTCTTCAATGTGGCGAGTGAAGGCCGACACCAGATCCTGCCAGCTCTGCGAGTTCGGACGTGAGACGTTGCCCTTCCAGTGGAAGATGATGTGTTCCGACGTCGCGAGCGCCTGGGGCGTAAACCCGAGCTCAACGAATGGCTTGATGTGCCTCGCCTGCAGATCATCGTAGAGTTGGTCTATCTTTGACCAGTTATAGACGGTCTTTCCGTTCTCGATGCGCACGGTTCCCAACACGTCGTGAAAGATGTCGTGGAATCGCAGGTAGCGAAACCCAAGCTCGTCGACTACAAGCTTGAGCTGCGCCTGACTGTCATCTCGAATCAGCGTGCCCGGGTAGTCCGACCCAACCGAGAGATCAAAGAAACGATCGACCGGTCCGCTCGTGTGTTTCATGTCCGCAACAATCGAGCGGGAAGCAGGTTGTTGCGAATAAGCAGCGAGGGAGACCGCGACTGCCAAAAACAATACATACACCGAGCGGGACTTCAGCCCTAAAATGTTGGACATGACCGGAGTCTAAACTCAGATGGCGAGGCTAGTCAATCGATTTATCAGAGCCCTGGAAGGGGTCGGGACTGAGTTGGACTACAAGGAACTTTCTCGATGAGTGAGTGATCGCCATAACCGGCCAATCTCTGCTTATTTTTATTCAGGTGGTTTTTAATTTACGTAATTCGGCCAGGATCTTTGTGAGCCGATTGGCGAGCTTATCGAGGCGATTGCGCTTGTCGCCGTTT
>Ga0181529_10003300_pt1 | contig 18489 bp, 13 predicted proteins | sample PEATcosm2014_Bin_36_FD_119763 | JGI IMG/M metagenome (GOLD analysis project Ga0181529, IMG submission 119763) | Peatland microbial communities from MTU Mesocosm Facility, Houghton, MI, USA - PEATcosm2014_Bin10_30_metaG | ecosystem: Environmental > Terrestrial > Soil > Wetlands > Peat | place... | reverse complement strand
CGCCAGGAGCGCCACGCGAAGATCGGAATCAATGTCGCCGCTGGGACCGGCCGCGATCAAAGGCAGCCAACCGTCTCTCAGGAGCCTCTTGCCGACCGCGCTGACCTTGTAATTTGTCCGGCCGCGGGGGCCGGGCTTTCCCTGGCGCACGAGCCGCGCATCCAGCAGACGCTGGAGCGCAGGTATCGTGGCGCCCTGGGATAGGCCAGCTGTCTTCTGAAACTCATACGGAGTCGATACCCCGCTGTCGATCAGCGCCAGGATGAACAAATCGAGGTCGGTCCGACGGCGCTTGTCATGAGTCTCAGACATATTGCCATTAGTATACGAGCCTCCATGGGCGATGATCGAGCACAACATTGGAACAGCGTCAACAGGCCGGGCCGCAGTCTGCGCGCACAGATGACCCGGCCATAATGACAAACAGAGCCAAAACGGGCAGAGTGGGAAGTGAGATGAGAGCGCCTCGATCCATGCGGGGTGAAGTGCTAGTACTACGATGTTAGTGCAATGACTTCGCGATCAGTTCAGCACAGGTATTTAGTCCCAGCGTGCTATTGACGCAAAGGTGATAGAGCCGGCGATCCTGCCAATCGCAGCCGAAATAGTGTTGCGTATAGTGTGCGCGATCGGAGTCCATGCGTTGCAACAGTGCCCGCATGTCATGCTCGCGCGGATGACGTAGTTTCATTCGCTCCATTTTTTCCGCTAGCGGTGCATACACAAGCGCGTGCAGCACATGTGGATGGTGCCGCAATACGCACTGCGAACCGCGCCCTATGACGACACAATTGCCCACTCTGGCAGCCTCTTGAATCACTCGCGCAGTGACCTCCTGCACTTTGTCATAATCCAGGGACGAAACAGGCACGGTCAAGGACATCTCGAAGCCTTGCAGCGCGTTCTTCCACCAGGAACGCGACTTTTCATCGGCAGCCTCGATCCAATCACACCGCACCTTCCCCGCCACAGCGGCACGCTCGATGATCTGCTTGTCCAGAAACTCCCAGCCCAGAAGCCCTGCTATCTTGCGCCCAATGTCGGCGCCCCCGCTGCCGTACTCTCTTGCAATCGTCAAAACGTTGAACATGCCGCCATCCTTTCCCACTTTTAGAAAACTATGCCGTCTGCTACTCTCACTCGCTGTTGCCCCTCAGAGTATCCTGCGAGCGCTTTCTCGCGCCATGAAATAACAAGACAAGCGGTACGCAGAGCAGCGCGAGATACCCCAGCCATCGAAAATTATCGATATAGGCGAGCAGAGACGCCTGTTGCTGCATGCTCTGGTAGAGCGCCCCCAGGGCCTTTTGATGGGCGGTGTATGTATCCGTCCCGCTCAGGGACAATTTTGCTTGCATCCCATGAAGCATTGCAACTACGCCGGAATTTCCCGCTGTGATGTTGGCTGCTAAATAATTCTGATGTTCTTGCGAGCCGCGTACCAGAAAGGTCGTGACGCTTGCGATACCGATGCTGCCTCCAATGTTTCGCATCAGGTTGTAGATGCCGGACGCATTTCCAATCTCCTGTTTGCGCAACCTGCCCATGGTCATGGTGGTCATGGGAACAAAGATAAGGCCGCCGGAAAATCCGTTGAGTACGTTTGGGATGATGACCGACACCATGGAGACGCCAAGGTTGATGTGACTCAACATAATAGTGGAGTAGCCGAGTATGGCGAAACCGGCTGCAACCATCAAGCGTCCGTCGACATATCTGACCAGAATCCCGGCCACGATCATGGAAGCCAGCGAGCCGATGCCGCGTGGACTGACGGCCAGGCCGCTGTCCAGTGCGGGATACCCCATCAGGGTCTGCAGAAACAAAGGTAAAAGGGCCGTGGTTCCATAGAGCACAAAGCCGTAGATGCCCGTGATCAGCGTTCCCACACAGAAGTTGCGGTTGGCGAGCACGCGCAGTTGCACAATGGGCTCGGGGTCCGTGAATTCGCGGATAATAAATACTACAAATGCAATTACGGAAATGGCAGTGATCCACCGGATCCAGGTTGCGGCAAACCAGTCGGCCTCCTGTCCCTTGTCCAGCAGCAACTGCATTGTGCCCAGCCATAGGGCCATCAACCCGAAACCGAGATAGTCGATTGCGCCTCGAAATGCCTGCTTGATGTAGGGAGGGTCTTCGATGTACAGGTTGACCATGATCAGGGCCAGCAAACCCACCGGAAGATTGATGTAAAAGATCCAGCGCCAGGAATAGCTGTCGGTGATCCATCCTCCCAGAGTCGGGCCGATCACCGGGGCAACCACAATTCCCGCGCCGTAAACCGCCATCGCCGTGCCATGCTGGCGCGGCGGAAAACTCTCCAGCAAAATGGACTGGGCCAAGGGCTGCATGCCGCCGCCGCCAAAGCCTTGCAGGACCCGCGCCAGGATCAGCATCGGCAGGTTGATGGCGATCCCGCATAGCAGCGAGGCCGCGGTAAACACCACGATCGAAATCATGAACAGACGCTTGCGCCCAATGCGCCGCGTGATCCATCCGGCGGCGGGAAGCATGATTGCGTTGGAGACGAGGTAGCTGGTCAGGACCCACGTCGATTCATCCGTGGAAGCTGAGAGATTTCCCGCGATATGCGGCAGTGCCACGTTGGCAACCGAGGAATCGAGCACCACCATGAAGGTCGCGATCATCACCGAAACCGCGATCATCCACGGATTCGCCGCAGGCTTCCACTCAGCCTGTTCACCCTCCGTATTTGTTGGGGCATTAACGATCGTGCTCATGCGGCCTTCCCAAGATATTGTTTCACCGGGCGGGCGTTGGCAGCCATGACGAGCATCACGGTTGCCGGCATGGCAAAGCCTGGATGGGATGATCGAACCCGGCTCGAACAGTCAATTCCATTTGAGAATTGGCCTGTACACCGTCGGCTAGCACGACACAATCTCGCAGCATTGCAGGTGAAGTTGTTGATAGATGTTGACTAAGTTAATGATATAGGAAGCCGCATTCGGACCGTTGCACCACCGTCAGGCCGGTTGAACGCGCGCAGGTCGCCGCCGTGCAGTTTCACCGCGCGGTCCGCAATGGCGAGTCCCACTCCAAATCCTCCGGTATGGGGGCTTCGCGCATGATCGACCCGGTAGAAGGGAAGGAAGATGGAGTTGAGATCGTTGGTTGGAATGCCAGGGCCATGATCGCTCACATCAAGTACGGCCATCCGGCTCCCCTGCTCCAGCGTGGAGGTGAGCCTGATCTCCACCTCGGAACACACCTTGGTGTATCGAATAGCATTGCGCACGATATTTTCGATGGCCCGGTGCAATAACTTCCTATTGCCAAGGATGAGGCACTGATCGCTGGCGCGAAAAACCACGGAACTTTGCCGCTGTCGGGCCTCATATGCCGCATCGGGAACCATCTCCTCGACTAGCACATTGAGAGATAGAGGCTCGAAGTTCGTTATCTTTTCAATTGCCTCCATGGACGACAGTGTAAGCAACTGACCGATCAACTGATTCAGGAGCTTGGCTTCCCGCTCGATACGTTCCAGATGTGCTGTCATCGCTGGAACCGCATCTTCGCGCGCCAGTTCCAGCGCGACGCTGAGCCGTGCCAGCGGCGAACGCAGTTCGTGAGATACATCCCTGAGAAGAAGCTTTTGCGCGTTCACCAGCAATTCCAATCTCTCCGCCATGTGGTTGAAGTCATGTACCAGCGCCTGAATCTCATCCCCTTCAAAGATGCGCACCTGCGAGTCCGGCCCAATCACCCGCGCGCTCAGGTTGCCCTGCGCCAGTTCATGCGCTGCTTTTCTCAACCGCACGACCGGACGAGTAACGAGGAGCACGAGTACAAATGTTGCGATTCCACCAACAACGATTGCGACCGGTAACTGTGGAAATGCAAAGTGCAGCAGATCTTGACCCAAGCTATATTTCTCCGGTGTGTGCGGCCTGCTCAGCAAAAAGACATATTGCTTCCCGCTGGCCGATGTAACCGGCACGCTCCATACATATTGGAGCCCCTCCTGCTTGCCGGTAATCAACCCGGGGACGGCATCCATTACCAAACCTTGCGCACCTGGCACGGCACATAAGTCTCTTCCCGCCCCATCTTTCAACGCAATCGCATGATCGTGTGCGCCGGCATACGCGCGCATCGCTTCGCAGCCACCGGTTTCAAAGGCGGCCGCACTCTCCCTGGCCTCATTGTGCAAGCTGCTATACAGTGCATCGAAGGCCACAAACGGACTGTCAAAATGATGCCGGACAATCAGCGCCGTCGAGATCACAAAGATCAGGCTCTGTGCAATCCACAAAATAATGAAGACCTTGAAAAAGAGGCCGCGCATTGCTTAGTCCTTTTCCGCCGGATGACTGCTATGTACAGCGAGCTGATATCCAGTTCCACGAATAGTTTTTACTCGATCTTCATCCATGCCATTTCCGCTCAATTTTCTCCGCAACCGGCTTATATGCATATCCAGGCTGCGATCAAAGGGATGGAACTTCCGTCCGAGCACGTTTTCCGCAAGTTCTTCGCGTGTGACAACTTTTCCTGGAGTCTGCATCAGTGCTTTCAGCAATTCGAACTCAACGTCTGTCAGATCGATTTTTTGTCCGTTCTGTAACGCTGTTCTTGCGGCGGTATCCAGTTCCAGCCCTTCCACTCGCAGCAGAGTATGCTCGATTGCGGCTTCGGTGCTGGCGCTTCTGCGCAGGATCGCGCGCATTCTGGCCAACAATTCACGTGGATTAAAGGGTTTGGGCAGATAATCATCCGCACCGATTTCCAGACCTACAATGCGGTCGACGTCATCTCCTCGAGCAGTGAGCAGTAATACGCTGGCCGACGAGACAGCCCGTATCCGCTTCAGCACTTCAAAACCATCCATCCCTGGAAGCATCACGTCCAGCAGGACCAGCGCATACTGCTTCTTCAGCGCTTCTTTCAGTCCGGTGTCGCCACGATGAACAGCGGAGACATGAAAACCATACCGCCCAAGGTAGTCGGCCAGCATCGAGCAAAGCTCGACATCATCGTCAATGAGAAGAACCTCTTCCACTCGTATCTCTCGCTCTCTTGAGCTTATGCTCCCTGTTTGTAAACGGCGAAGCAGAAATGTAACAAATGGTCACGGCAAAGGCGACACTTTATTACAAAATGTTACCCATCATGACCGCAAGGCGCCCCGAGTTGAGGTCTTCTGAATGTGGCAGTTCAAACAAAGCGAGCCATACAAAGCGGGCCATTATGACAAATCTCTTAATAACCAAACAAACTAGCTCCTTCGTTGATAACTTCGACAGCTTCTCCAAGGCCCGTATCTTTCGGGCCATTGTCGGGCTCGCCTTCCTTTCACTTCTGATTCCCGGCATCGCGGCGGTGGCGCAGAGCGCGGCTTCGAACGCGACGACGGAACAGAAGTCGAATGCACAGAGCGTGACAACTGTCGAAAACCTGACGGCTGCCGATACGGCGGCGGTGGCGCAGAGCGCGACGGCAACCAAGGCTGAGTCGCTTACGGTGGCCAGCAAAGAGTACGACGCCGCGAAGGAACTGGCGCGCATGACCAAGCGCTATGGCCTGAGCAAAGAGCAGAAGGCGAAGATCCAGCCACTGCTGTTGGAGCAGCAAAGGCAGGTGCATACGCTGGGTGAAGACGTGTCGCTGACAGATGCGGAGTGGACGTCGGCGGTGCGGAAGGTGCATCAACAGACCGTATTGAAGGTGAGGCGGCTGTTGACCGACGCGCAGTTGAGCAAGTACGCGAAGGACGAGGCGAATCGGGCGAAAAAGTCAGGGGATGATTCTGACGATGATGATGACGGGCCGCCGGATGGGCCGCCGCCGGATGGCGGGCCAGGCGGGGGCGGGCCGGGTGGCGGCGGGCCAGGTGGTGGAGGGCCGGGTGGCGGCGGGCCACCGGACTAGGGTGGGCTATCGGCGCTGGCGGATGAAGGCGGTGAGCAGTTCGCCGCACTCGTCCGCCAGCAAGACATTAATACAGGAGCCGCCGATGGGGCAACAGGATGATGGTTCGGCAAAATCGCCAGGTGTTCCGACGCGGCCAGGTACCTTTGCACAAATGTATTTTTCGATAGGAGTGAGGATGTATTTGCGATTGCGTCTGCTGGCAGTTCTTTTCTTTCTGGTTGTCCCGGTTGCATTGGCTCCGGTTGGGGCGATGGCACAGCAGCCGGCCTCGACCGCTGGCGCTACGACCAGCAGCGCCACTGTGCATGGCATGGTAGTGGACCCGGATAACGCACTGATTCCGGGTGCGGCGGTGACTCTGACGCCGGCCTCGGGCAAGGCGCAGAGCACCACATCAAAGAGCGACGGTACCTATAGCATCCGTGGCTTGGCCACCGGCATTTATACGCTGAACGTCACAGCACCTGGTTTCGCCAACTTTACCAAGCAGGCGGTGCGGGTAACGGCGGGCGCGAACCTGAACCAGGACGTCAGCATGTCGCTGGCGGAGCAAATACAGCAGGTAGACGTTAAGACGGACACGGTCTCGCTAAGCGTGGACCCGGAGAGCAACGCCAGCGCGACGGTGATTACCGGAGCAGCGCTGGATGCGCTGTCGGACGATCCGGATGAGTTACAGTCCGAGCTGACAGCTCTGGCTGGGCCGTCTGCCGGGCCGAACGGCGGACAGATATATATCGACGGATTTACCGGCGGGCAGTTGCCCCCGAAGTCGTCCATCCTGGCGATCCGCATCAACCAGAACCCCTTCTCGGCGCAGTACGACCAGCTTGGGTACGGGCGCATCGAGATCCTCACCAAGCCTGGGACGAGCGCCTTACATGGCAACTTCATGACTCAGTTTGGGGACAAATTTCTAAATACCTCAACGCCGTTCCTGGGCGCGGCCAACAGCCAGCCGGACTACCACACGCTGTTCTTTATGGGCAACGTGACGGGGCCGATCAAGGACGGGATGTCGTTTGCGCTGTCGGGATCGCACCGCACTATCGACAACAACTCGATCATCAATCCCACGGCTTTCTATGCGAGTTCCGCTACTTCGACGACGCTGTGCGCTCCTGGAGATTTGACCTGCACGAGCTATCCCTTCCCGACCACGGCACGGGCCTTGGCCGAGCCGCAGACGCGGTGGGACATAAGCCCTCGGTTGGATATGATGTTGGGCGCAAAGAATACACTGACGATGCGCTATCAATATATGTCCGGGAAAAGCAACGTCAGCCCCGCGGTCAACAGTGCGTTGCTAACGACGGGGTCTGACAGCAGCAACTCCGATCAGGCAATCCAGATCAGCGAGACGCAGTTGATCAACAGCAAGGTGATCAACGAGACGCGCTTTGAGTATGAGCACAACTCTTCGAACTCGACCCCACTGAACACAGCCCCGGGCATCTCCGTGCAGGGCTACTTTAATGTTGGCGGCGGCAGCACCAGCTCCGGCTCCGGGAACCACGTCGAGGTCCAGAACTACACCTCGGTCCAGTTGGCGAAGAACTTTGCCCGCTTCGGCGGACGTTTGCGGACGTCGAGCGAGTCGAACTACTCGAACGGTGGAATCAACGGCTCGTTCAGCTACACGGCACTGCTTGATCCATGCACGGATCCCAATGTCCCCATGGCCAACAAGCCAAGCAACTGCGTCTACACGTCTATTGCTCCGCAGTCGAGCGATCCGACGGGCTATATCTGTGCCACGAGCACGATCTCGTCGTACCAGTGCGGCTTTGTCAGCCAATTTGGACTTAAGTCCATATCTCCTAACAGTTACACAATCGGCGCGCGAGAGACCGATGTGGGACTGTATGCCGAGGATGACTGGAAGGCAAAGTCAAACCTGACCATCAGCTACGGAGCTCGACTGGAAGCACAGAATGTAATCAACAGCGGGCACGACTTTGCGCCGCGCGTCTCCCTGGCCTACGGAGTTCCGCGGAAGAGCGGAACGACAACGACAGTCCTGCGGGGCGGCTTTGGCGTCTTCTACAACCGGTTCAGCCTGGGCAGCATCCAGTCCCAGATCGCGAACAATGGACAGAATTCGGTGAACTATACCTACAGCAGCCCTGGCATCGGCTGCCAGCCGACCCCCACGGGTACGCTGCCCTACAGCAGCGGCTGCACAACGGGAGCCAAGACTGCTGCCACAGTCACTCCCACGCTGAATGATCCCAACCTGCGCAGCGCATATACCATCCAGTCCGCGGCGACGCTGGAGCAGCAGGTGGGCAAGTATGCGAGCGTGTCGGTGACATATCTGAATGCGCGCGGCCTTCACCAGTTCCTGACGCGCAGCATTCCGATTAGCGCGGGCAGCACGACGATCGACAACATCAACCAGTCGGAGGGCGTCTTCCGGCAGAACCAGATCAACGCCAACATCAACGTGAGGACGCCAAAAGGCATCAACCTCTTCGGGTTCTATTCGGCAAACTGGGCCGGCTCCAACATTGGCAGCATCACCAATCCGTTCAGCTCTTCGGTGGATTATGGCCGCGCCGGGTTCGGTGTGCGCAGCCGGATGATGCTCGGCGGAAGCATCCCGCTGCTGTACAAAATTTCGGCCAGCCCGATGATCTTTGCGCAGTCGGGTTCGCCGTACAACGTCACACTGGGAACTCCCGACGGCGTCACCCTCGGGTTCAGCGACCGGCCAGAGTTTGCGCCGGGCGTAACCGCCGCCACGGCGAACTGCCTCGTAGCAAGCAGCTTCAGCAACGGAAATTCGCTGGATTCTGCGGGCGCAATCATCAAGCAGATCCCGGGCAACCAGATTCCGGTTAACTTCTGCACTGGGCCGGCCAACGTATCGGTCCACCTGAGGCTGTCGAGGACCTTCGGCATAGGCCCGAAGACGGCTGCCGCGCTCGCTACCGCCGCTGCACAGGCGGCTCAGCAGCAGGGTGGTCCAGGTGGCCCCGGAGGAGGCGGCCCACCCCCAGGTGGTGGCGGCGGAGGTGGTGGTCGAGGCGGTGGTCCTGGCGGCGGCGGTCCTGGCGGCGGTGGCCCTCCGGGTGGCGGCGGAAGTTCCAGCTCGGACCGGAAGTACAGCCTGACCATCGGCGCGCAGGCGATGAATCTATTCAATGAAGTTCCGTATGGAAATCCGATCAGCAGCTTGAGCAACACACAGTTCGGTAAGACGACCAGCATTGCGGGCGGGCCGTTTGCCTCCCAGAACTCGGTGCGGAACATCACGCTCCAAGCCAACTTCAGCTTCTAAGAAGTACGCGCGAAGCGGGGCGTGGCCATCAGTCTGGCCGCGCCCCTTTTGCCAGGACAATCGCATGAACAGTTAATGGTTTGCTGGTTGGTCCCCCCCCCGTTGGTTAAGCGTAAAGTATTCAAAAAATGTAAGTTAAGCACGCGCTAAGCGCGCGAGACGTATAAAAGGCGAAGATCTGGCGGGTTTCGGTTGTTTCCGACATGCGAAGTCTCCTTTTGTGTGCAAAAAATCTCAAAGTGTTCAAAAAAAGCATGTTAAGTCTGGACTTGGTCTGAATTGAGTATGGACTCGGTCTGGACTTTATTGCGACTTGGCTGCGGAAGAGGGTTGATTGCCGCTTCTGGCAGATGGCCCGGGGCTAAATCCTCTTGATTCGATTGGCCTTATTCAGGAGGCTGAAGCCCCCTGCTCCCTCCGAAAGACAGCGATTTGACTCTCCCAAAGCCGGTTAAATACGAAGGCCCGGCGAGTTGGCCGGGTCTGTTTGGATTTGCTTACTGATTTAATTATACGGGATGGAGGGAAACTACTATGCCAAGTATTTTTATGAGGTAAGTGGTTGATATGACGTAGGTTATTGGGGATTTTTGGCTTCGAGGAGCTTGACAAGCGGATTTTCTGGGGTTTTCGAGGGAGATTCGCAGAAAGATTTTCGATTCATGCGATTGCCCTGGCCCTTTCGCAAGCAGCTCTATCCGCTTTATAACACAGCAGTATAGAGGGTTATGGCAGGACAACCAGAGGCGAGGGAGAATTTTTCCGTGGGCTGAAGTGGGGTTGGCTGAGGAGGGTCGGGGCGGAGTGTGAGGCGGTGCGGGTGAAGCGGCCTCCAGGGCCTTCGCCGACGGTGCGGCCGAGGCGCTCGATGCGGGCGCGCAGGCAGGTGTTGCATTGGGTGGCGTCCTCGTCGATGCAGGCCTTGCCGGGGTAGATCTGGTACATCTGGCGGTAGGGCGCGGGAGTGAGGATTGGCATGAAGACGTTGGCACCGCTCTGGAGGCCGTGCTCGCGGCCGTCGAGGGTGTTGATGGTGGCGAGCGCCGTGGTGCTGGGAAGGTTCGCCTCGGGGCAGACAAGACGGGTGAGGGCTACGGCCTTGAGGACCATCCACTCGCTGCTGGGGACTTGGTCCGGGCCTGCGGTTACGACGTTGGGCGAGCCGAGCGGCGTGTCGGGGTGGGCGAGGAATGGGCCGATGCCGATCATGTCGAGGTCGAGGGATTCGAAGAGCTCGATGTCGCGGGCGAGCATTTCATAGGTTTGGGCGGGGATTCCCGCCATGACGCCGCTGCCGATCTCGTAGCCGAGGGCGCGCAGTTCACGCAGCAAACTGACGCGGTCGCTGACGGCCGCTCCGCGCTGGGGATGGATGGCGGCGTAGAGCGCGGGGTCGGAGGTCTCGAAGCGCAGGAGGTATCGGTCTGCGCCGGATGCACGCCAGAGGCGGAGCTCATCGGGCAAACGCTCACCGAGGCTGAGGGTGATGGCGAGCGGGGTTTCTTTTTTTATGGTGCGAAGGATTTCGGCGAGCCATTCGGCCTCGATGCCGAAGTCTTCGCCGGACTGCAGGACGACCGTGCCGAAGCCGAGTTCGACCGCGGAGCGCGCGCCGGCAAGAATCTCTTCGCGCGACATGCGGTAGCGGGGCATGGTGCGCGACATGCGCAGGCCGCAGTAGTGACACTGGCGGACGCAGTAACTGGAGATCTCGATGAGGCCGCGCAGGTGGATGTCGTCGCCGACGTGGGTGCGGCGGACTTCATCGGCACGGGCGAAGAGCTGCTCCAACGCGGCGGGGTCTTCTTCGCGCAGCCATTGGAGGATCTCTTCGTGGGTCAGTCGAGGCATTGCGGTCGCTCCGATAGGTCGGGCCTTCAGCCCTTGATGGTTTTCTGACCGTCCTCCTGGGGCTACGGCCCAGGCTGGTATAGATTGCGCCTTCGGCGCTAACTGAGCTACACGTAGACGTCGCGCTTGCCGGAGCGGACGGCGGCGATCATGGGCTTGGCGATGCGCTGCTGTTTCTCGTCCATCTCGGCGATGTGGGTGAGAATGAGCTTCTCGCCGGCAGCCTTGGTGGCGGGGCTGGCGTAGTCCTCCAGATACTCGGTGAAGGTGGAGAGAGCGTTGGGCTCGCAGTGGTACTTGATTTCGCCGGGCTTGGCGACATCCATGAAGTCGGAGCCTGTGCGGCCGAGGCGGTAGCAGGCGGTGCAGAAGGAGGGGGTAAAGCCCATCTCGGCGATCTCGCGGACGATGTCGTCGGTGGGGCGGGTTTCGCCCACCGCGAACTGGGCCTTGTAAAAGTCGCCTTTTGAGCGCTCATACCCGCCCGGATCGGTGCGGCTTCCGGCGGACATCTGGGAGATGCCGATCTGTAGGCACTTGTGGCGAATTTCGGACGTCTCGCGCGTGGACATAATCATTCCCGTGTAAGGAACGGTGAGGCGCAGAATTGCGACCAGCTTGAGGAAGTCGGCGTCGGAGACCTTCCACGGCGTGGTGGCGGTGAAGTCCGTGCCAGACGCAGGTTCCAGACGGGGAACGCTGATGGTGTGAGGGCCAACGCCGAAGCGCTCTTCCAGATGATGGATGTGCTGCAACATGGCCAGCACCTCGAAGCGCCAGTCGTAGATGCCGAGGAGCGGGCCGATGCCTACGTCGTCGATGCCGGCCTCCATGGCGCGGTCCATCACCGTGGTGCGCCAGTCGTAGTCTCTCTTTTTGCCGTGGACGTGGACCTTTGCGTAGGTCTCGCGGTGATAGGTCTCCTGGAAGCACTGATAGGTGCCGAGACCAGTGGCCTTCAGATTGCGGAAGTCCTCGACCGGAAGTGGCGCGATGTTGGCGTTGACACGGCGGATTTCGCCGTTGCCGCTGTGCGTGGCGTAGATGGTCTCGATGGCCTTGTAGATGTAGTCCAGGCTGTTATGGTTCGGGTAGGCCTCACCGGCGACCAGAAGAATCCGCTTGTGCCCCAACTCTTCGATGGCTTTGGTCTCGGCGGCAATCTCTTCCTGCGAGAGGGTGACGCGCTTCAGTTCCTTGTTACTGGCTCTATAGGCGCAGTAGCTGCACTCGTTGGTGCAGCGGTTGCTGATGTAGAGCGGCACAAAGAGGACCACGCGGGAGCCGTAGATCTCTTCCTTGACGGAGCGGGCGGTGTGGAAGAGCTCTTCGGTCAGCTCGGGATCCTGCAAGGCGATGAGGGTCGCGACCTCGTCGAAGGTGAGGCCCTGCATCTCGCGGGCCTTGGCGAAGATAGCGCGGACGCGGGCGGGCTCGGGTTGTGCGGTATGGCTGAGGCAATCGAAGATTACCTGGTCGTTGATGTAGGTGGCCTGTTCGGCAACTGCTGTCATCGAAGCTCCTCAGCACGGTTGGACGGTGCTGCGCCGCCTGCGGATTGGCAGGCCAGTCACGGGGTTGTCTCGCGGCTGCAAGCGCGCTTCCATGGCCCAAGCAACGCTGTATTGAGAGATAACACGCGGCAAGTACCACGGGCGGTGACACTGGTCACAAGGGATAGGGCGAGAGGTTGCAAGAGTCTAGAAATGTTCCCAGTGGAGGAGGCCAGCGAGAGGACGCTTCTCGATGGAGGGGGACTCGGCGGGGTGTCCTACGGAGACAATGGTGATGAGGGTGAGGGTGTCGGGCGCGCCGAAGGCCTTGGCGACGACTGGGGCGTAGGGCTGCGGAGCGCCAGCCACCCAACAGGCACCGAGGCCGTACGCTTCGGCGGCGAGGAGCAGATTTTCGGTGGCGGCGCAGCAGTCTTCAACCGCGCAGGAAGAGGCGCGAGAGAGGACGAGGACGCAGAAGGCGGCGTTGGCGATGAACTCGGCGTGGCCGAGGAGCTTGGGAATGCTTGCGAGCGCCTGCTTGCCGGTGACGACGACGAACTCCCAGGGCTGGTCGTTCATGGCGGTGGGAGCGAGGCGCGCGCAGTCGACGATCTCTTCAATGATCTGGCGGTCGACGGGCTGAGGAGTGTAGGTGCGAATGCTGCGGCGCGAGTGCATGACTTCGATGGCGGTCTTCATGAGTGCTCCCTGGGGTTGTCGTTATCTATGTTAAAGGTTAAAGCAGAGGCGGAATGATTGTTGAGACGCCGGTCACAGCGGAAGATTGGCGGTTGGCGCAGAATAGATCGACAATAAGGAGTGCGGCAGCGGACGGGAGAGGACAGGATGAGCCAGCGCGAACGCAGCGAAGAGGATTCTCTGGGTACTCGCGCTCTGCCTGCGGAGGCGCGGTATGGCATCCACACGGCGCGGGCGCTGGAGAACTTTCCGCTGGCTGGGCGCGCGGTGCATCCGGCGCTGGCGCGGGCCTTTGGCGAGGTGAAGCTGGCCTGTGCGTTGACCAATCGCGCGCTGGGCGAGTGGGCCGGGGATGCAGCCAAGGCGGATGCCATCGAGCAGGCCTGCCGCGAGCTGAGCGATGGCGAGCTGGCGGGTGAGATTGTGGTGGACGCGCTACAGGGCGGCGCGGGGACCAGCACCAACATGAACGTCAATGAGGTGCTGGCCAATCGCGCACTGGAGGTTCTGGGGCTGCCGCATGGCGAGTACGCGCGCATCTCGCCGCTGGACGACATCAATCTGCACCAGTCCACGAATGATACTTATCCGACCGCGCTGCGGCTGGCGGCGATCCGGTTGCTGCATGAGTTGGAGAAGCAGGTTGTTGCGTTGCAGGAGTCGTTTCAGCGAGCAGAGCGGCGGTTCGCGCATGTGGTGAAAGTGGGGCGGACCGAGTATCAGGATGCGGTGCTGACCACGCTGGGGCGCGAGATGAGCGCCTACGCGGAGGCGGTGAACCGCGATCGCTGGCGCATATATAAATGCGAGGAGCGGCTGAGGGTTGTGAACCTGGGCGGAACGGCGATCGGGACCGGGCTGGGGGCGCCGCGCGAATTCATCTTCCGCGCCGTGGAGCAGTTGCGCGGACTGACGGGGATTGGATTTGCGCGCGCGGAGAATTTAGTTGAGGCGACGCAGAATGCGGATGTCTTTGCGGAGGTCTCGGGGATTCTGCGGGCACACGCGGTTTCTCTGATTAAAATTTGCACCGACCTGCGGCTGATGTCGTCGGGGCCGGATGCAGGCTTCGGGGAGATTCGTTTGCCGGCGCGACAGGCGGGCTCGTCGATCATGCCGGGGAAGGTGAACCCGGTGATTCCCGAGGCCGCGACCCAGGCGGCGATGCTGGCGATGGGCAACGACAGCGTGATTGGCGCGGCGTGCGCGGCGGGGAGCCTGGAGCTGAATGCGTTTCTGCCGCTGATTGCCGATTGCCTGCTGGAGAATTTGGAGGTGCTGGCGCGGGCGGACGATCTGCTGGCGCGACTCTCGGTGGATGGGATCGAGGCCGACGAGGAGCGGTGCCGAGCGCATGTGGAGAACTCGACCGCGGCGGCGACCGCGCTGGTTCCAGCTCTGGGATATGAGCGTGCGGGCGAGGCGGCGCGGATGGCACGCGAGCAGGAAAAGACGTTGCGCGCGGTGGTTGCGGAGCTGGGCTGGATGAGCGCGGCGGAGTTCGACGAGGCGATCGGGCCGGAGGCGGTCTGCCGGCTGGGTTCGCCTGGGCGGAAGGTTGAGCCGAAAGAGAAGGTCTAAAGAATGGAACAGGCAACGGCAAGAGCGAAATGCGGGGGGGCCTCCACTCCGCTTCGCTCCGGTCGGGATGACGGAATATTGAGTGGAATCGCGCTCCGGTTGGAATGACAGAAGCACGAAGCAGAGGAGAGATTGAGATGAGTACAACGCCGAAGGGATTGCGATTGCACATCGGTTTTTTTGGCCGCCGCAATGTGGGCAAATCGAGTTTATTGAACGCAATTACGCGGCAGCATGTGTCGATTGTGTCGGATGTGGCGGGAACGACGACCGATCCAGTGGAGAAGCCGATGGAGCTGCTCCCGCTGGGGCCGGTGCTGTTTATCGATACGGCGGGGATCGACGAAGAGGGCGGAGCGGGCGAGTTGGGCGCATCTAGCAAGCTGGGGGCCCTGCGCGTAGAGAAGACGCGGCAGGCGCTGGAGCGGACGGAGATTGCTGTGCTGGTCGCCGAGGCTGGAGTCTGGGCGGAGTTTGAAGACGGTCTGCTGGCGGATTTTGCCACGCGGCAGACGCCAGCCGTTGTTGTCTTTAATAAGGTGGACGCGGGTGATCCGGATGCGGCGCTGGTGGAGCGGTTGCGCGCAAGCAAGTTGCGCGTGGTTCTGGCGTCGGCGATTACCGGGGTGGGGCTGCCGGAGTTGCGCGAGGCGCTGTTGGATCTGGCTCCGGCGGACTTTATCGACTCGCCGGCGATTGTTGGCGATCTGGTTGGGCCCGGCGAGCTGGCGGTTCTGGTGGTGCCCATCGACAAGGAGGCACCCAAGGGGCGGCTGATCCTGCCTCAGGTGCAGGCGATCCGCGACCTGCTGGACAGCGATGCGATGTGCATGGTGGTGAAGGAGCGCGAGCTGAGGAGTGCGCTGGAGCGGCTGAAGACTCCGCCCAAGCTGGTGGTCACGGACTCTCAGGCATTTCTGAAGGTTGCGGCGGACACGCCGGAGGAGATTCCACTGACCAGCTTTTCGATTCTGATGGCGCGCTTCAAGGGCGATCTGACGGCGCAGGTGGAGGGGACGCTGGCAATCGAGCGGCTGCGCAGCGGGGATAGGGTCCTGATTGCGGAGGCATGCACGCATCATCCTATTGGCGAGGACATCGGGCGGGTGAAGATTCCGCGCTGGCTAACACAATATACCGGAGTGAAGCTGGAGTTTGAGACGGTGCAGGGGCGCGACTTCCCTGCTGACCTGAGCAGCTACAAGCTGGTGGTCCATTGCGGCGCGTGCATGTGGAACCGGCGGCAGATGCTGAGCCGCATTCTGCAATGCCAACACGCGGGAGTCGCCATCACGAACTATGGGTTGACGATTGCGTACAGCCTGGGCATCTTTGCGCGGGCGCTGGAGCCGTTTCCCGTGGCGCTGGCCGGATATCGCGCAATGGCTGGATATGCAGCGCGCTGAACGCGCAACGATGGGGATACCGGCGATGGGCCGATAATCGGACGGCGACGGAGAGTATCTCTGTGAATCAAAGGGATTACTCGGCGAATTGTGAGTTCCGCGGTTTCTCTAACACACATATTTAAATGGGTAGTATGACGGCCATCACATACACCATCCGCTCTCCACTGGTATGTTTCGCGCAGTCGCTTGCTGTTTCCAACAGGAGTGGCGCCTGGATTCGCGGGGAATACCGCTGGAACGTGCAGTAAACAGCGTTGTTTTTCTCCGCAATGGGCAGTGCGCCGCAGAAGGTACGCCAAGCTGGACATCCTTCCCTGGGGCGTAAGGCCTGAAAAGCGCGGCGGACGAGGAACGATGAGCACACCAATTGATGTGGCAACGACAGTGATGGTAGCGGCACCCAAGGCCGCGGCAGACCCCAAAGACGAGATCACCCTTATCGCAAACAAGTGGAAGAACAAGCGGGGCAGCCTGATCATGGCGCTGCACGACCTGCAAAGCAGGGTTGGCTATGTGCCGCGCGAATCGGCCATGAGGCTGGGGCGCGAGATGGGCGTGCCCTTGGCGCGCATCTATGAAGTGGTCACCTTCTACAACTATTTCAAGCTGGAGGCACCGGGCAAGTACGTCATCTCGGTGTGCCTGGGCACGGCGTGCCACATCAAGGGATCGGCCGATCTGCTTGCCGGAATGGAGAAGGAACTGAAAGTCCGGGAGGGTGAGAGCACGCCGGACAAGGAGTATCACCTGCAGGCCGTTCGTTGCCTGGGCTGTTGCGGTCTGGCGCCTTTGGTTTCGGTGAATGGCAAGGTCTACGCCAAGTTGAAGACCAATGACAGCCATCATGTGATCGAGCGCATCCAGATCGACAAGCCCATGGCCGAAGCCGACCATGAATCTCTCGCCGAATAAACTCCCGCCAGCGGAAGTTTTTTAATCGAACCGATCGAACCACAGGAAGATTATGAAACCTGAAGAACTTGAAGTAAAAACGGCCGCGGAGCTTGCCAAGCAGCAAGCCTTCGATGTGCGCCTGTTTACATGCTCGAGCAGAGGCTGTCAATCGTCCGAGGCCCTGGGTGTCATCACCGGGCTCAAGGCGGAGCTGAAGGCCAGACAGCTCGAATCCAGAGTACAGGTAAACGGCAGTGGATGCATGGGGCTTTGCAGCAAGGGCCCGCTGGTGCGCATGACCTCGAAGACGCAGAAGGACATCCTCTTCTCCGAGATTAGGCCGGAGATGGCGGGGATGATCGTCGACCAGGTTGTAGTGCCGGTGCTGGAGGGCAAGAAGATCGAGAAGCCGGGCGGCGATCTGGAACGTCACACTCTGGACCTGAGCGATCCGTTCTTCGCCATGCAGGTGTACTCGGTGCTGGAGAACAACGGCAAGATGGATCCGGAAAAGCTGGACGACTACATTGCTCGCGACGGCTACAAAGCGCTGCGCAAGGCGCTGACGATGAGCGCCGAGGATATATGCAAGGAGATGCTGGCCAGTGGTTTGCGCGGACGCGGCGGCGCGGGGTTCCCGACCGGGATGAAGTGGGACCTGACGCGCAAAGTGGAGTCGGAGGTGAAGTACATCATCTGCAACGGCGACGAGGGCGATCCCGGCGCGTTCATGGATGGATCGGTGCTGGAGGGCGATCCTCACGCGGTGATCGAGGGCATGTTGATTGCAGCTCGCGCCATGAACGCAACCAATGGCGTCTTCTACATTCGCGCCGAGTATCCGCTGGCCGTGGAGCGGGTGGAGAAGGCACTGCGCCAGGCACGCGCCGCCGGACTGATAGGCAAGAATGTACTCGATTCCGGCTGGGCCTTCGACTTTGAAATTCGCCTGGGCGCCGGAGCGTTTGTGTGCGGCGAAGAGACGGCGCTGATCGCGTCGATCGAGGGCAAGCGCGGCACGCCGCGTCCGCGTCCGCCATTCCCCGCCGTCAAGGGACTGTGGGACCAGCCCAGCTGCATCAACAACGTGGAGACGCTGGCCAATGTGCCGCCCATCCTGCTGAAGGGCGCGCAGTGGTTCGCATCCCGCGGCACGGAGAAGTCCAAGGGGACGAAGCTGTTCGCGCTGACCGGCAAGAGCAAGAACAATGGGCTGGTGGAGGTGCCGATGGGCATGACGCTGCGCGATGTAATCGAAAAGATCGGCGGCGGCACGGACAGCGGACTGAAGATCAAGGCCATCCAGACCGGCGGGCCCTCGGGCGGCATGATTCCCGAGCACCAGTTCGACACACCGGTGAGCTACGAGAACCTG
>Ga0181529_10003299_pt1 | contig 18491 bp, 17 predicted proteins | sample PEATcosm2014_Bin_36_FD_119763 | JGI IMG/M metagenome (GOLD analysis project Ga0181529, IMG submission 119763) | Peatland microbial communities from MTU Mesocosm Facility, Houghton, MI, USA - PEATcosm2014_Bin10_30_metaG | ecosystem: Environmental > Terrestrial > Soil > Wetlands > Peat | place... | reverse complement strand
CAGCACCAGGCGTTGCAGGCCGAGCGGGTGCGCCATCGCGCGCCACTGTTCCAGGGTCGCCGCGACGGGCGTGTAGGCGCGCTGCGCCGCCGGCGGATAGCGCGCCGGATCGCCGAAGACGTGGAGGTGGCAATCGCAGGCAAAAGCCGGTGTGTCGGTCATGGTTTCCTCGTTCAGTCAGCCCGCTTCCGGGAGTCGCGGGTCCAGTTTGTCACGCCGGCCCGGAGGATGCGCCAAAGGGCCTTGAGCGCAAGGACCAGCCCCGGCAACACTGCCATCCACCAGCGCCCGGTGGCGCGGACGGAGGTGGCAATGGATGTGCGAAACGCGACGATCGAGGGGCTGCTGGCCGAGCTTGCCGCCGGGCGCACCACCGCCGCCGCGCTGGTGGCCGCTTACCACGCCCGTATCGAGGACCACGACCGCGGCGGCCAACGGCTGAATTCCATCCGCATCGTCAATCCCGAGGCCGATGCCATCGCCGCCGCCAGCGACGCAACAACGAAGGACCGGCGCCCGCTCGAGGGCATCCCGATCCTGGTCAAGGACAACATCGCCACCGGCGACGCCCAGCCCACCACCGCCGGCTCGCTCGCCCTGGAAGGCGCCAAGGCGACGCGCGACGCCACCGTGGTCACGCGGCTGCGCGAGGCCGGCGCGGTGTTGCTCGGCAAAACCAATCTGACCGAGTTCGCCAATATCCTCGCCGTCGGCATGCCCTCCGGTTTTTCGTCACTGGGTGGGCAGGTGCTGAACCCCTACGCGACCGAGGTGGACGCGCGCGGCACGCCGTACGTGCTGCCCGGCGGCTCCAGTTCCGGCTCCGCCGTGGCGGTGGCGGCCGGGCTGGCGGCGGGGGCGATCGGCACCGAAACCTCGGGCTCGCTGCTGTCGCCGGCCAACATGAACGGGCTGGTGACGGTGAAGCCGACCGTCGGCCTGATCAGCCGCGCCGGCATCGTCCCGATCGCGCACAGCCAGGACACCGCGGGGCCGATGACGCGCACCGTGCGCGACGCGGCGTTGCTGCTCGGTGTGCTGGCCGGACCGGATCCGCTGGACGACGCCACGCTGCACGCGCCACTGGCGCCGGACTATCTTTCCGCGCTCGACCGCGACGGGCTGCGCGGGGCGCGCATCGGCGTGCCCAGCGATCCGTCCGACCCAGGCAACGACGTCTATTACGGGCCGCTGCCCACGCTGGCGAAGGCGGTGATGGAGCGCGCCATCGTCGCGCTGCAGGACTGCGGCGCCACCGTGGTGCGCGCCAGCATCCCCACCGAGGGCTGGCTGCCCGGACCCGCCTGCGAGTTTCCCGTCCTCAACCGCAACCCCGAGAGCCCGCTGCGCCATCAGGTCGCGCGCGTTCCCAGCGTGTTCGTCTATGAACTGAAACACGACATCGGGCTCTACCTGCGCGACTGGGCGCGCGAGACCGCCATGCGGGGCCTCGGCGACCTGGTGGCGTTCAACGCGGCCCACGCGGATCGCGCGCTGCGCTTCGGGCAGGACATCTTCCTGGCCGCCGCCGCCACGCGCGGCGATCTGTCCGAGCCGGAATACCTCGCCGCCCGCCGGCACGACCTGCTGGCCTCGCGCACGCACGGGCTCGATGCCTACATGGACCGCCACCGGCTGGACGCGGTGCTGTTTCCCGCCGCCGCGGGTGCGGCGATCGCCGCCAAGGCGGGCTACCCGAGCGTGCTGGTGCCGGCGGGATTCATCACCGGGGTGCAGGGACGCGCCACGCCGGACTACCCGGTGGGCGCCACCTTCGCCGGCCGCGCCTGGAGCGAGGCGAGCCTGCTCCGGCTGGCCTATGCGTTCGAACAGGCGACCTCGGCGCGACGGCCTCCGGAACCGTAGGCACGGCGGACAAAAAAGACCGGGGAGATGCCGCGGAACCTCCCCGGTCCCGTCAAGTCAGGGCGTCAGTCGGCAGCCGCGACCGCCCCCACTTTCGCCAGATCGATGACCTTGTCCCGCCGCAGGAACAGGAACAGCACGGCGGCGATGAAGGGCGCCGAGGCGAGCGTGTACAGCCCGGCGTTCGGGCCGAAATGCGCTTCGGCCATGACCTTGATGTTCGGGGCGACGAAGCCGCCGAGGTTGCCGATGGAGTTGATGACCGCGAGCGAACCGGCCGCCGCCAGACCGCCGAAATAGCCCGACGGGAAGGTCCAGAAGATCGGCTGCACGCAGATGATCCCCATGGCGACGAAGCAGAGCGCGACCATGGCGTAAACCGGCGGCAAATTGCCGGCGGCACTGAGGCCGATGGCGATCGACAGCATGGCGATGCAACCCATGCTGTGCCGATACCCGTGCCGGACGGCGTAGGCCGGATAGAACGTCGCCGCGATCACCGCGCAGATCCAGGGGATCGACGCGATCGAGCCGACCGCCAGGCCGATCTTCATGTTCATCAGCGCGCTCACCATGCTCGGCATGTAGAACGCGAAGCCGTAGCCGGCGAGCTGGATGCAGAAATAGATGGCGGTGAAATGCAGCAGGTTCGGGTCGAGCATGGCCTTGCCGAGCTTGATGCCGCCGGTGGTCGCCTTGTGGGCTTCCTCGGCGGTGATGGTGCCCTGCAGCACCGTACGCTCTTCCTCGGTCAGCCACTTGGCGTCCTTCGGCCGGTCGGTCAGGTACCACAACACGACGAAGCCGATCAGGATCGTGCCGATGCCTTCGATCAGGAACAGCCATTGCCAGCCCTGCAGGCCCAGCAGGCCTTCCATCTGCAACAGGAGGCCGGAGATGGGACCGCCGAAGATCATGGCGACGGGAGAGCCGAAATAGAACAGCCCGAGAATCCGGCCCCGCGACTTCGCCGGGAACCAGTAGGTCATGTAGAGGATGGCGCCGGGGAAGAAACCAGCCTCAGCCGCTCCGAGGAAAAACCTTACAATCGAAAAGGACGTATCGCTTTTCGTGAACAGCATCATGCTCGCGACGATGCCCCACGTGATCATGATGCGGGCCATCCACCTGCGGGCGCCGAAGGCGTGCAGGGCGAGATTGCTGGGGAATTCGAACAGGGCGTAGCCGATGAAGAAGATCCCCGCGCCGAAGGCGAATGCCGCTTCCGTCACGCCGGTGGAAAGCTGGAATGCCTGCTTGGCGAAGCCGATGTTCGCCCGGTCCATGTAGGACAATATGTACATCAGGATCAGCATGGGCAGGAGCCGCTTGGCTGCTTTTGCGATGGCGCGGTCCAGCACCACGGTATTCTTGTCGTCTGGAAGCGATCGTGAATCCAATGGCATGGTCCGGTCCTCTTCTATGTGTCGATACTTACGGAATTGCCGACAGACGCGGCGGCCTCACTTGCCGGGACGGGAACCTTTCGCCCGATGCCGGCAGGGGACTGCTCGCCAAGTATTGGTTTGAACAGGGAACGTCCTGGCCCGCCACACAGGCCCGCAGCGCCACCGCTGGAACCGGCTTGGACGATGACGAAACCGGGGCCGGTTCCGACGAATGGGCCTGGGCTGGGCGTTTCCATGAGTTTTGTTGGCGGTATCGCTATTCGTCTTGGCAGGCTATCGGCATTGGCCTCGCGGGGCAAGTTCAAGGGGAGGCCCGATAAAATTTCCGCGAGGCCCGACCCGGAGGCGCCGGGCAAGCAGGATCGCCGCCACGACGGCGGCGCCAAAATCGTGACGATGTCGGAGCCGAAAACAGGCTCTTCGGCTGGGTTGCCTATTCCTCGCCGGCGTCGGTGTGGCGCAGGTGCCACAGCCGTTCGTGGGCGGCCACCAGGCTTTCGATGCTGCGCCGGCGATTGCCGTCCGGCGTGTAGGGACGGCGCGTGAGCATGTTCTCCAGAATGTGCAGGAGTTGCTCCGCCACCTCGAAGTCCGCCTGATCGCAAGCATGATGGAAGGCGATCAGAATCTTGTCCGACAGCCGCCGGCTGTAGCGCGGCGCGCCTGAGCCGGAGCCTTCCCGTGCGGTGTCGTCGCCTTCACTCACGTCCCGGTTCGTCCCTTGTCCAACCCTGCCACGCGATCACGCTGCCCATCCCTCGTCGCATCCCCTTCAGCTCGCCGCCGACAGGCGCGTGCGAATCGCCCCGGCAATGTCCCCTGCACCGGTAGCCGGATCAAACAGCATCCGCAGCATCCCGTCCGGCCCCATCAGGTAGAGGAAGGAGGAGTGGTCCATCAGGTAGGTCGTCGATTCTTTCGGCGTCACCTTGGCGTAATACACCCTGTAGGCGCGGGCAACAGCGGCGATCTGCTGCGGCGTGCCGGTGAGGCCGATCAGCCGGTCGTCGAACAGCTTCACGTAGCCGGCCATCAGCTCGGGGGTGTCGCGTTCCGGATCGATGGTGATGAAGATCGGCACCACCCGGGCGGCCAGCGGGCCCAGCGCGTCGAGCGTGGCGGCGATGGTTTGCAGCTCGGTGGGGCAGACGTCGGGGCAGTAGGTGTAGCCGAAATAGACCAGCAACCAGCGGCCGGGCCAGCTCGCCTGGGTGACCGGCTTGCCGGTCTGGTCAACCAGCGAGAAGGGTCCGCCGACCTGCACGCCGCCCGGCATGGCGATACCGGTGGCCGCGTGAATGGCCCCGCTCAGCCCGCCCGGGCGCAGCCACAAGGCCGCCGAGCCGGCCAGCATGGCGATAACGAGTCCCATCGCGGTCCAGCGGATGATACGCGACATACGGCTCTATAATCCGCCGCGGCGCGGGCGGCAAACCGGCGCACGACGACGCCGCCAGATGTGAAGCCGCCCCCAAGGCGGCCCCGGTGGCGGCTCGTTCAGAGCGCATCCCAGGACGGCTCCTGCCACACCACCGCGCGCGGGCGCGGGCGCAGTAGCCAACGTAGCGCCAGTCCGATCAGGGGCAGGCCGCCCGCCAGCGCCAGGGCGAGCCCAAGGGGCAGCAGCAGCGCCTGGTTCGCCGCCGCGCCGCCGAGGCCGCACAGCAGGCCCGCCGACCACACCGCCAGTTCCCGCCCGCCGTTTGTCTGGCACCGCCGATTCCGCGCCCGGATATCCATGACCCGATCCCATTGGTTAATAGAACAAAAAGAGAACATAGGGCGTCGCCGGCGGTAGCGCAAGGGCGATCAGAGCGGACGGGAGGCCGGCGTCCCGGTTCGCACGAGGGCGCTTGATCGGCATTTACCGGCCCGGCTATGCACCGAACCCGCGGGTTGATGGGGTTCGGGCCATGGTCGTTCAGCGCTTTGCCCAGGCTTTGCTGGTTGTCGCGGCGCTGTTCGGCGCCGCCGGGGCGGTCCAGGCCGATGCCCTGGGGCTGTGGCGCATCGTGCACGACCAGTGTGTCGCCCACTTCATCGCCAGCCACGATCCGGCGCCCTGCCAGACCGTTCGGATCGACGGCGGCGAGGATCGCGGCTACGCGGTGCTCAAGGACCTGGTCGGCGCCACGCAGTTCCTGTTGATCCCGACCCGGCGGGTGAGCGGGATCGAGGACCCGGCCCTGCTGGCGCCGGGGGCGGCGAACTATTTTGCCGATGCGTGGCGCGCAATCGGCCTCGTCTCCGCGCGAGCGCACGCCGCCTTGCCGCGCGATGCCCTGAGCCTGGCCATCAACGCGGCCGCGGGGCGCAGCCAGGATCAGTTGCACATCCACCTGGACTGCGTGCGCGCCGACGTGCGCGACGCGCTGCGCCGTCAGGCCGGCGGCATCGGCGCCGCCTGGGCGCCGCTGGGCGAGGCGGTCGGCGGCCATCGCTACCTGGCCATGCGCGTCGATGGCGAGGGGCTCGACGCCGCCAACCCCTTCCGGCTGCTCGCCGACGGCGTGCCGGGCGCCGCCGGCGAGATGGGACGGCACACGCTGGTCGTGGTCGGGATGATTTTCGGCGGCGGCACGCCCGGCTTCGTCCTGCTGGACGATCGCAGCGACCCGCTGTACGGCGACTTCGGCAATGGGGAAAGCCTGCAGGACCACGATTGCGCCGTTGCGCGGCGGTAATCTCACCCGCCGAAGTCAGGAAAGGCCAGCGCCCTGCTCCGCTTCCTGCCACGGCGGCCTGGCCGCCAGGAGCCGACGCTGCCGCACCACCGATCCCGACACAACCCGTGCCGGTCACTCCTTTTCCGGTATCATCAACGGGTACTTGCGCAGATAGCGGCCCTTCTGGAACACGGCCATACTGTCGTAGAAGTGCATCGATATGGTCTCGCGCGTGAACGCCGTCGGCTCGAGCGCACCGCCGGTATAATCCGCGTTCAGTTCGTCGATCAGGCCTTTGCAAAGTTCGATGAAACTGCCTGGCTCGCGCAGCCCCCCGCCGAACTCGCTCCAGTACGCCGTATGCAGATCCTCCACCATGTACACGCCGTTGCGCGTCATCTGCGGGTAGAGCGTGCGGAAGCTGGTGGCGATATGCTCCATGACGTGGCTGCCGTCGTCCAGGATCGCATCGAACGGACCGAATTCCTCGGCAACCGCCGCAAGGAACGCCGGGTCGCCCTGGTCGCCGATGCGCACCTCGATCTGCGCCTCCTCGAAAGCGCTGCATTCCGGGCGGATATCGATCCCGACGATGCGCGCGTGCGGCCCGAAATAGCGCTTCCACATCTGCAGTGACCCGCCTGCCCCGCAGCCGATTTCGAGGAACACGATCGACTGGTTCACGAGCTTGCCGAAGTGCGCTTCATAGGAGGGAAAGAAGTGCGCCCACTTGTGGATCTGGCGCGCGTCGTTGGTCAGGAAATCGCTCCAAAGGCTCATGGGTTCCCTCCGAAGAGCAACGGCATCATCGGCCTGTGCCTTGTCCGATTTGCCATTGGCCTTTCCTGAGATTTTCCGTTTACCGGGCCGGGCCGGTCCAGCCATGAATGAGCGTAGCCTCCCGCCCCGCGCGAATGCAACGATCGTGGCGGCGAATGCCACCGACACGCCACAATTGCGATGTCGCAACGTTGCAATGGCGGATGGCCCTGCTCCGGTTGCGCGTGTCGCCGCGCCAGTCCTCGGGGATCACCCGTCCTGGCGAACATCCGCCACCGGCGCGCCGGTAATGCGCACCAGCGTCTCCGCCTCGGTGCAAAACACGTGGCTCGGCGAGCCGGCGGCGGCGTAGATCGGGTGCAGCGCCAGCAGGTCGCGATCGAACACGATCAACGGCGGCGCCAGATGGCCGACCGGCGCCACCCCGCCGATGGCGAAACCGGTCTGGTCCCGGATGAAATCGGCGTCCGCCCGGCGCACCGCGAGCCCCAGCACTGCCGCCACCTTGGCCGCATCCACCCGGTTGGCGCCGGAGGCGATCACCACCACGGCGCGGTCGCCGGCGCGGAACACGATCGACTTGGCGATCTGCGCCACCGTGCAGCCCACCGCCACCGCGGCATCGGCGGCCGTGCGCGTGCCGGCGGGAAATTCCGTCACCGTGTCGGGATGGCCGGCGGCCAACAGGGCGGCGCGGACCCGTTCGACGGAGGATTTCGGCGTCATGCTCTCTCCTGACCAGGCGTGCGCTATAGAAGCGCGGATGGAACCCCTCGCCCTCTATATCCACTGGCCGTTCTGTCTGGCCAAGTGCCCGTATTGCGACTTCAACAGCCATGTGCGCGAGCGCATCGACCTGCGCCGCTTTGCCGCCGCGCTGCGCGCCGAGCTGGCCTGGGAAGCGGCCCACCTCGGCCGCCGTCCGCTCGCCTCGATCTTTTTCGGCGGCGGCACGCCGAGCCTGATGGACCCCGCCACCGTCGCCGCCCTGATCGCCGATGCGACCCGCCTGTTCGTCCCCGTCGCCGAGCTGGAAATAACCCTGGAGGCCAACCCCACCAGCGTCGAGACCGCCCGCCTCGCCGCCTTCCGCGCCGCCGGGGTGAACCGGCTGTCGCTCGGCGTGCAGGCGCTGGACGACGCCTCTCTCGCCGCGCTGGGCCGGAAACACTCGGCCGCCCAGGCCATCGCGGCGCTGGAGGTCGCCCGTGCCCTGTTCCCCCGGCTCTCCTTCGACCTCATCACCGCCCGCCCCGGCCAGACCGTGGCGGCCTGGCGGGCCGAATTGCGCCAGGCGCTGGCGCTCGCCGCCGACCATCTGTCGCTCTACCAGCTCACCATCGAGCCCGGCACCGCCTTCGAGGCGCTGCACCGGCAGGGCAAACTGGCGCTGCCCGACGACGATACGGCCGCCGCGCTCTACGATGCGACCGGCGAGGAAGCGGCCCGGTTCGGCCTGCTGGCCTACGAGGTTTCCAACTACGCCCGCCCCGGCGCGGAGAGCCGCCACAACCTGCAATACTGGCGCTACGGCGACTACGCCGGCATCGGCCCCGGCGCGCACGGCCGCATCACGCTTGGCGGCGCCCTGCTGGCCACCCGCCGCCACCGCGCCCCCGAGCCCTGGGCCGAGCGCGTCGAACGCGACGGCCACGGCAGCACCGAGGAAACCCCCGTTGAAGCCCCGGATCGCGCCCGCGAGGCGCTGCTGATGGGCCTGCGTCTGTCGGAAGGCATCGACGCCGCCCGCTTCGCCGCCCGCACCGGCGTCGCCCTCGATGACGCGCTCGAGCCGGATACCCTGGCCCGCGCCATCGAGGCCGGCTACCTCGCCCGCGAGGGCACCCGCCTCAGCGCCACGCCGGAGGGCCGCAAGCGGCTGGACGCATTGCTGGCGGCGCTCGCCCGGTAGTTAAATCGGCCCATGCTCTTCCTGCTCCTGCTGGCCGCCCTGGCTCGGCCGGCCTGGGCCGATGCACTCCCGGTGTTCTCCCCCACCGGACCGGACGCCGCCGCCTATGGCGCGGCCGAGGGCTACCCGGTGCGCGCCATCGGGCCACAGCGCCTGCAACGCTACCTGGTCACGGTGGTGTGCATGGCCCCGCCCTGGACACTGCCAAGGATTGGCGATACTGACTGTTTTGAGGACGTTTTGCTCACGAGGCCCAAGTTGGATGGCAGACAATGATGAAAATACACGTCGAACCCGACAAAAAAGCAGTGGGAAATGCTGCGGCTGCACTTGGAGCAGATGCAATACGCTCCGCGATCGAATCGAAAGGCAGCGCCAACATCGTGGTTGCGACGGGCGCAAGTCAGTTTGAATTACTTGCGGCACTGGTACTGAGGCGCGACTTCGACTGGTCTCTGGTCAATGTCTTCCATCTCGACGAATACATTGGCATGCCGGATAGCCACCCGGCGAGCTTCCGGCGTTACCTTAACGAGCGCTTTACGCGCTTCCTGCCCAGGCTTGGCGGCTTTTACGCCATCCGGGGCGATGCTCTGGATCTCGGGGCTGAGTTGGCGCGCGTCGGTACGCTGATTACGCAGCACCCGATCGATGTCACGTTCGCCGGCATCGGCGAGAACGGCCATCTTGCCTTCAACGATCCACCCGCCGACTTCAACGACGCCGAGCCATTCCGTGTTGTTCCATTGGACGAACGTTGCCGCCGGCAGCAGCTTGGCGAGGGCTGGTTCGCGACCCTGGACGAGGTACCGGAACAGGCCATCTCCATGACGATCGCGCAAATCATGAAGAGCAGACTTGTCGTGTTGGCGGTACCCGACAGCCGCAAGGCCGAGGCTGTGCGCGACACTCTTGAAGGGCCGGTCACGCCGATGGTGCCTGCCAGCATCCTGCGGCGGCATCCGGCCTGCCACCTGTTCCTCGATCCGCTTTCGTCGGCACTGCTTCGGCACTTGCCTGACAGCGTCGGCGAATGATCGAGGGCGACCAGCTAGAAACCATAAACGTTGAGGAATGTCATGGGACAAATTAAGAATCACATCGTGACGACGCGGCGCGATGTCGTCATGGGCGCCGTGGCGATCGGAGTCACCGCGGCGCTGGTGCCGAAATTTGCCGCGGCTCAGACGTTTCCGAAGCCCAAGGCACCGCTGGTCATCAACGTGATCGATGTCGCCGGGGACCTGCAACTCAGCCAGGCCGCCCTGCAAAAGTTCGCCGATACACACAAGGATCTCGTCTCGAAGTTCGTCTTCACGGAAGGGCCGGCGCCCGAACTCGCCGGTAAGCTCAAGGCCGAGCAGGACGCCGGGCGGCTCGACATCGATTTCGTGCTAACCGGCAATGATGGCCTGGCCGCCGGCATGGAGCAGGGACTTTGGACCGAGATCCTTCCCAAGTATGCGGCGAAGTTTCCAGACCTTGAGAAACTCTACCTGCCCGGCGCCTACGCCATGCAAAAGATGGCGCGCGGGCAGGCCTTCGTCGACGACTGGTACCCCTCCGGTCCGCTTCTGGAATATGCCCCCGAACGCGTAAAAGACATGCCGGACACCGTCGACAAGTTGCTGGCCTGGGCAAAGGCCCATCCTGGGAAGTTCATGTATGCCCGGCCGGCGAATTCGGGGCCGGGACGCACCTTCGTCATGGGGCTGCCCTACATCCTCGGCGACAAGGATCCCCTGGAGCCGGTCAATGGCTGGGAGAAGACCTGGGCGTACCTCAAGGAGATCAACAAGTACATTGAGTACTATCCATCCGGCACGACCGCCACGATGAAGGAACTCGCTGAAGGGTCGCGCGATATCATTGCGACCACGACCGGATGGGACGTCAACCCACGCTTCCTTGGCATCGTGCCGGAGGAATACAAGGTCGGCACCCTGAAGGGCTTCCACTGGGTGGGCGATGCCAATTATGTCGCCATCCCCAAGGGTGTGTCCGGCGAGAAACTGGGTGTTCTCCTGGATCTTATCGCCTTCATCCTGCAGCCGGAGCAGCAGGCTTTCATGTTCGACCACGGCTACATGTATCCCGGCCCGGCGATAAAGAACGTGCCGATCACGATGGCGCCGAAGGAGAGCCAGGACACCTTCAAGCGATTCGGCCGACCGGAATACGACGCGTTGATCGCGAACAACCCGATCGAGCCGCCGCTCGATGCCAAGCCTCTCGTCGCGATGTTCGAGAAGTGGGACCGTGAGATCGGCACCACCAAGTAACACTGGATGGCGAAACGTCTGATCGTGCCGTCACCGTCCATCCGGGGCTCCGGCAGGGGGTTGCAGGTGTGGTAACCACCGCCTCCCGCCTCAGCCTCGGGTGGACAACCGCCAACGCAGCAACGGCTAGCCCGGGAAACCCTCCAGCACCAGCTTGCCGCGCGTCCGGCCGCTTTCGATCAGCGCGTGCGCCCGCCGCAGGTTCGCCGCCGTGATCGGGCCGAGGGTCTCGGTCAGCGTCGTGCGGATCACCCCGGCATCGACCAGCCGCGAGACCTCGGCCAGCAGGCGGTGCTGTTCGATCATGTCGGGGGTGGCGAACACCGGGCGGGTGAACATGAACTCCCAGTGCAGCGAGCCCGATTTGCGCTTGATCAGGCCAATGTCGAACGGCCCCGGATCGTCGATCAGGCCGACCCGGCCGCGCGGCGCCAGCACGGTGGCGATCGCCGGCCAGTGGCGGTCGGTGTTGTTGGTCGAGAACACAGTGCGCACCTGAGCCGCCCCGATTGCCGCCAGCTGGGCCGGCAGGTCGCCGTGGTGGTCCACCACGTCGTGGGCGCCGAGCGACAGGCACCAGGCCCGCGTTTCCGGGCGCGAGGCGGTGGCGATCACCCTGAGCCCGGTCAGCCGGCGTGCCAACTGGATGGCGATGCTGCCCACCCCGCCGGCACCGCCGATCAGCAGCAGCGCCTCACCGGAAGCGGCCTCGTCGCGCGGCACCTGCAGCACGTCGAACAGCATCTCCCAGGCGGTGATCGCGGTCAGCGGCAGCGCCGCTGCCGCCGCGAAACCGAGCGTGGCCGGCTTCGGCCCGACGATGCGCTCGTCCACCAGGTGCAACTCACTGTTGCAGCCGGCGCGGGCGACCGAGCCAGCGTAGAAGACGGCGTCGCCGCGCCGGAACAGCGTGCAGTCCGGCCCGACCGCCTCGACGGTGCCGGCGGCATCCCAGCCCAGCACTTTCGGCACCCCGCCCGGATCGACGCGGGTGCGGATTTTCGTATCGACCGGGTTGACGCTGATGGCGGCGACACGGACCAGCAGGTCGTGCCCCTCGGCGCGCGGCTCAGGCAGCACGACGTCCTGCAACGCGGCCTCGTCCTGGATCGGCAGGGGGTGCAGGGTGGCAACGGCGCGCATGGCGGAGACTCCTTGTGCGGGCAATGGCGGACAATCAAATCGCGCTTTGGCGCCCCGCCCGCAAGTCAGCGCCCGCCCAGCGCCAGCGCCCTGGCATAGACCACCCGCCGCGGCTGGCCGGTCGCCGCGGTCACTTCCGCCACCGCCTCCTTCAGGCTGTGGCCCTGCAAGGCCGCTTGCAGCAGGGCGTCCAGATCGGCTTCGGCCGGGGCTTCTTCCTGGGGTGGCGGGCCGACCACCAGGGTGATTTCGCCGCGCGGCGGAGCGTCGGCGTAGCGGGCGGCCAGCTCGGGCAGCGTTGCCCGTACCACTTCCTCGAACCGCTTCGTCATCTCGCGGGCGACGGCGGCGGGTCGCGGTCCCAGCACCTCGGCCAGGTCGGCGAGTGACTCGGCCAGCCGATGCGGCGCCTCGTAGAACAGCAGCGTGGCCGCCAGCCCCGCCCGCTCGGCCGCCCGCAGCTGCGCCAGCGCCGCCCGCCGCGCCGCCCCACGCGGCGGCAGGAAGCCGACGAACAGGAACGGCTGCGGCGGCAGGCCGGACAGCGTCAGCGCCAGCAGCGCCGCGTTGGCGCCCGGCACCGCCGCCACCGGCAGCCCCGCCTCCAGCACCGCGCGCACCAGCCTAAAACCCGGGTCGGAAACCAGCGGCGTGCCGGCATCCGACACCAGCACCACCCGCCGCCCCTCCGCCAGCCAACGCAGCACCTGCGGAATGCGCCCCTGCTCGTTGTGATCGTGCATCGCCACCAGTGTCGCGGTAATTTCAAACACGGCGCACAATCGCGCGGTGACGCGGGTGTCCTCGCACAATAGCGTGTCCGCCGCCCGCAGGGCGGCGATGGCGCGCGGCGACAGGTCCTGGAGGTTGCCGATTGGCGTCGAAACAAGCACAAGACCACCGGGCGGACCGGCCGCGCCCGGGTGGGCGTCGGGCGCCGTCCGACCGGAAGGGATTTGGCATGTTTCGTCGGGCATTTTTCTTCCTTGCCGGCACCCTGGTTCTGGCGGCCTGCGGCGGTACCGTCCCACCGCCGCGCCCGTTTGTCACCATGCCCGGGCCGACCCCCGCGCCGATGCCGCCGACCACGCCGTCGCCGCTGCCCTCGCCGGCCGCCCCGGCCGGACACGCCATCGCGCTGCTCGCCCCACTGACCGGCCCGAACGCCGCCCTTGGCCCGGCGCTGGTGAACGCCGCCCAACTGGCGCTGGTGCCCGAGGGATCGCCGGCGCTCGACGTGCGCGACACCGGCGGCACGCCCGACGGCGCGGCCGCGGCCGCCAGCGCGGCACTGGCCGCCGGCGCCGGGCTGATCATCGGCCCGCTGACCGCCGCCGAGACCGCCGCGGTGGTACCACTGGCACGCTCGGCCGACGTCGCCGTGCTGGCCTTCACCAACGACCCGATGCAGGCGCAGCCCGGCGTGTGGCCGCTGGGCATCACCCCGGTGCAGCAGGTGCGCCGGCTGGTCGGCGCTGCCATCACGCAGAACAAGGGGCGCTTCGCCGCCGCCCTGCCCAATTCCCCCTTCGGTCAGTCGATGGCCACGGCGCTGACCCAGGCCATCGCCGCCGCCTCCGGCCCGACCCCCGATATCCGCTTCTACGAAAGCAGCAACGCCGGCATCTCCGCCACGATGCGTGACCTCTCGAACTACGCCAACCGGCGCGGCCCGGTGGAGGCCCGGCGGCGGGCCGCCCTGGCGCTGCACACCGCGGAGGGGCGGCGCCAGGCCGCCGACATCTCGCGCGAGTCGATTCCGCCGCCGCCCTTCGACTCGCTGCTGCTGGCCGAGACCGGCGACCGGCTGGCGTGGCTGGCCAGTTTCCTGTCGTACTACGACATCGAGACGCCGACGGTGCAGGTGATGGGCCCGATCCTGTGGGCGGCGCCGGCCGCGCGCACCGGGGCCGACCTCAACGGCGCCTGGTACGCAGCCCCCGACGCCAGCGTGCGCGCCGGCTTTGACGCCGCCTACACGACGAAATACGGCGCCCCGCCGCCCGGCGTGGCGGACTTCGCCTTCGACGCCGCCGCGATCGGGCGGGTGCTGGCGGCGGAGGGACAATTCTCCTTCGGCGCCTTGTGCCGGCCGGAGGGGTTCGCCGGCGTCGACGGGCTGTTCGCCCTGCAGACCGACGGCACCGTGCGGCGCGGGCTGGCGCTGTTCGCGATCGACCACGGCGGGGCGAACATGATCGAGCCGGCCCCCGCGTCCGTCACCGCGCCCGGCATTTGAGGACCGACGACGATGCGCTTTGGTGTGTTCCTCGGGACTGCCACGGCGATCGCCGCAGTTCCCGCGGTCGCCCTGTTGGCGCTGCTGGCGACCGGCAGCGTGGCGCCGGGGCCGATGCTGGCGGCACTGGCGGCCACCGTGCTGGCGGCCCTCGCGCTGGCCGCGATGTTCGCCCGCGACATGCATCTGCTGGCCGAGACGCTGCGCCACGCCGCGCTGGAGACCGGCACGGAACCGTCGCGCGCCGCCGTCACGCCGCGCCTGGCCCCGATCGAGCGGGTGGCGCTGGCGATCGAGCGGCTCGCCCGCAGCCTGGCCTTCCGCGCCGCCGAGGTCGGCCGGCTGCTGCGCGCCAACGAGGCGATCATCGAGGCGCTGCCCGACCCGCTGCTGGTGCTCGGCGAGGACCGTCAGGCGCGCCGCGCCAACGCCGCCGCGCGCGCCGCCTTCGGAGCCGACATCCCGGCGGTGCTGCGCCATCCCGGCATGCGCGCCGCCATCGACCGCGCCTTCGCGACCGGCACCGTGCAGACCGCCGAACTCAGCCTGCCCGTGCCGGTGGCCCGCGAGGTGCACGCGGCGGTCATTCTGATGGACCCGCCGCTGCCCGACGGCGCGCGCGCCATCCTGGTGCTGTCCGACCGCTCGCACGAGCGCGCGGTGGAGCGCATGCGCTCCGACTTCATCGCCAATGCCAGCCATGAACTGCGCACCCCGCTGGCCAGCCTGATCGGCTTCATCGACACGCTGGTGGGCCCGGCGGCCGACGACCTGCCGGCGCAACGCCGGTTTCTCGCCATCATGGCCGAGCAGGCCGCGCGCATGAACCGGCTGATCGACGACCTGCTGAGCCTGTCGCGTATCGAATTGAACGAGCACCAGCCGCCGGCCGAGCGGGTGGACCTGGCCGCGGTGGCTGCCAAGGTGGTGGCCGCCTTCGAGCCGGCGGCGAAGGAGCGCAAGGTGACGCTGGACCTGCGGGTGGCCGAGGGGTTGGCGCCGGTGATCGCCGATGCCGATCAGGTGGCGCAGGTGCTGCAGAACCTGATCGACAACGCGCTGAAATACGGCCGCGACGGCGGCCGTGTGCGGGTCGGGCTGGCCCAGGCGCCGTCCGGCGGGCGCTGGCCGGCGCGGCCGGGGGTGCTGATGACGGTGGGCGATGACGGCCCGGGCATCGCCAAACAGCACGTGCCGCGGCTGACCGAGCGGTTCTACCGCATCGACGCGGGGCGGTCGCGCAAGGCCGGCGGCACCGGACTGGGGCTGGCGATCGTCAAGCACATCGTCAACCGGCACCGTGGGGTGCTGGGGATCGAGAGCGAGGAGGATAAGGGGTCGGTGTTTTCGGTCTGGTGGCCGGCGGGGGACAAGTAGGCCGGGGCGGGCGAGGCCCGGCGCGCGGCGCCTCCTGGCGACTTTTCGCGGCCGCCCCCCGGCCCAATATGCTGGCACGAACCGGAGAAGCGAACCGCCATGCCCACCGAAACCCGCCGCCTCGACTACCGCCCGCCCGCCTTCCTGGTGGACACCGTCGATCTGCGGTTTGAACTCGCCCCCGACGCCACCCTGGTGCGCTCCAGACTGACCCTGCGGCGCAACCCCGCCCACGGCAACGACAGCGCGGCCCTGCACCTTAACGGCGAGGCGCTGACCCTGCTCGAGCTGCGGCTCGATGGCGCGGCCCTGGGCGCCAACCAGTACACGCTGACGCCGGACGGCCTCACCATCCCGGACCTGCCCGACGCCTGCACGCTGCAAATCGAGACCCGCATCGCACCGGCCGCCAATACCGAGCTTTCGGGCCTCTACACCTCCGGCGGCGCCTATTTCACCCAGTGCGAGGCCGAAGGCTTCCGCCGCATCACCTTCTTCCCCGACCGCCCCGACGTGATGGCGCGCTACACCACCACCATCGTCAGCGACGAGAAAGTGCTGCTGTCCAACGGCAACCCCGGCGAGGAAGGCGTCACGCCGGACGGCCGGCGGTTCGCCACCTGGACCGACCCGCATCCGAAACCCTGCTACCTGTTCGCCCTCGTCGCCGGCGACCTCGTCGCGGTGCGCGACCACTTCGTCACCGGCTCCGGGCGCGACGTGCAACTCGCCATCTGGGTGCGCCGCGGCGACGAGGGGCGCTGCGGACACGCCATGCGGTCGCTCAAACACAGCATGGCCTGGGACGAGCGCGTCTTCGGCCTGGAATACGACCTCGACGTTTTCAACATCGCCGCCGTGTCGGACTTCAACATGGGGGCGATGGAGAACAAGGGGCTGAACGTATTCAACACGAAATACGTCCTCGCCCAGCCCGAGACCGCCACCGACGCCGACTACGAGAACATCGAACGGGTGATCGCACACGAGTATTTCCACAACTGGACCGGTAACCGGGTAACCTGCCGCGACTGGTTCCAACTGTCGCTGAAGGAAGGTCTGACCGTCTTCCGCGACCAGACGTTCGGCGCCGACATGGGCAGCCCGGCGGTGAAACGCATCGCCGACGTGCGTCGCCTGCGCGCCACCCAGTTTCCCGAGGACGCCGGACCGCTCGCCCACCCGGTGCGGCCGGACAGCTACATCGCCATCGACAATTTCTACACCCCAACGGTCTACGAGAAGGGCGCCGAAATCTGCCGCATGCTCCACCGCATGCTCGGTGCCGAGGGTTTCCGCCGCGGCATGGATTGCTACATCGCCCGCCATGACAACCAGGCCGTCACCATCGAGGATTTCGTCCGCGCCCTCGGCGACGGCGCGGGCGCCGACCTGACGCCGTTCCTGGCCTGGTACGCCCAGGCCGGCACGCCGGAAGTGACGGCGTCCGACCACTACGACGCCGCCGCCAGGCGCTTCGTCCTGACCCTGCGCCAGGCCACTAAGACGACCCCGGGACAGCCGGACAAGGTCCCGGTGCCGATCCCCGTGGCCATCGGCCTGCTGGCGCCGGACGGGCGTGAACTGCCCACCCGCCTGGCCGGCGAGGCCAGCGCGACCATTGGGTCGCGCGTCCTGTTGCTCGACAGCGCGGAAATGCGGTTTGTCTTCGAGGACGTGCCGGCCGCCCCGGTGCCCTCGCTGCTGCGCGGCTTCTCGGCGCCGGTGAAACTCGCCGGCGTGTCGCGCGAGCGGCTGCGCTTCCTGGCCACCCACGACAGCGACCCCTTCGTGCGCTGGGAATCCGGCCAGCGCTATGCCACCACGCTGCTGCTGCAGATGACGGCGGGAGCGCCCTTCACGCTGGACGAGGGGCTGGTGGAAGCCCAGGCGGCGCTGCTGGCCGGCGCGCACGCCGACCGGCAATTCGCCGCCGAGGCCCTGGCGCTGCCCTCCGAGGCCTATATCGCCGACCAGATGGAGGTGGCGGACCCGGACGCCATCCACGCCGCCCGGCAGTTCCTGCGCGGCGAACTGGGGCGGCGGCTGGCCCCCGCGTTGCGCGCCACCTACGACGCGCTGGCCGATCCCGGCGCCTACCGTATCGATGGCGAGGCGATCGGGCGGCGGGCGCTGCGCAACGCCTGCCTGGACGCGCTCGCCGCCGGCGGACCGGAAGGAGTCGCCCTGGCCCGTGCCCAGTTCGACGCCGCCACCAACATGACCGACCAACTGGCCGCCCTGGGCGTGCTGGCCGCCACCGACGGGGCGGACCGCACCGTCGCGCTGGCCGCCTTCTATGCCCGCTGGCGCGGCAACGACCTGGTGACGGACAAGTGGTTCAGCATCCAGGCCACCTCGCCGCGGCCTGAGACCGTCGAGGAAGTGGTGGCGCTGGCCCGCCACCCGGCCTTCGACCTGCGCAGCCCCAACCGGGTGCGTGCCCTGGTCGGCGCCTTCTCCGCCGCCAACCAGGTACGCTTCAACACCGCTTCGGGGGCCGGCTACCGGTTCCTGGCCGACACCGTGATCGCGCTGGACGGGCTGAACGGGCAGACCGCATCCCGGCTGGTCGGGCCGCTCGGCGGCTGGCGGCGCCTTGACGCGGGGCGGCAGGCCCTGATGCGAGCCGAGCTGGAACGCATCCTGGCGGTGCCGCGGCTGAGCCGCCTGACCGGCGAAAAGGTGGCCAAGGCGCTGGCCTGACGCGGCGGGACGGGGGCGGGCAAAGATTTGCCCGTCCAGCCTCTCGCTAATGTCACAAAAAGGGGCCATATATTATGGACGGCGCTTTTCCATCGGGCTGCTCGTGCCTTG
>Ga0181529_10003296_pt1 | contig 18494 bp, 14 predicted proteins | sample PEATcosm2014_Bin_36_FD_119763 | JGI IMG/M metagenome (GOLD analysis project Ga0181529, IMG submission 119763) | Peatland microbial communities from MTU Mesocosm Facility, Houghton, MI, USA - PEATcosm2014_Bin10_30_metaG | ecosystem: Environmental > Terrestrial > Soil > Wetlands > Peat | place... | reverse complement strand
GGTCCACCAACATTGTGAATGCCGATGTGGAGCAGGTTTTTGGGTTTGCGGTTTATGGCGGAGGAGGCGGGTTTCCATCCGATTCGGATTTGTTTGATGCGATGGATTCCTGCGGCAATATCGGGGTGTTGGATGGGAATGCGGCGGATGCGAATTTTGGTTATTATACCAATGCGGGAGCTTACACGGGAAGTTACAGCATAGACGATTTGTTTAATGGCAACGACACAACGATCAATCAGGTTGCCTTTGGCGACGGTGTGCTGGATGTGTGCGATGTGTATGTCACTTTCCGGCGCTCGCTGGATCCGAGTCTGACGTGGTATCGGCGTTTTTGGAACAATGGCCGGCGCGTGGCGGACACCGGCGCTCCCAATGTTGCCGCCAAGGCCGCCACGGCGCCAACGAAGGCGGTGACGTCTGCCACCGTTCCGCCGCAGGTTAATTTTAGCGCGGGCGACATTCAGGGTTCCGCCGGCCAGGTGGTGCAAATCCCGATCAATGCCACGGTCTTCGGCGGTTATCCGCTCCGCGTGCTGATGCTCAATCTCACGGTGGAGCCGTTGGATGGTTCGCCGGTGCTCACGACTCCGGTTCAATTCACCCAGGCCGCGCCGCTGGGCGCGCCGTATATCACCGAATCCAAGGGCGCCGGCAATTACGCCGCCGTCTGGCTCAACAGCACCAACGCCGGCGTAACGGGCGCCGTCACCCTTGGCACGTTGACCGTCACCATACCGGCAAACACAACGGGCTTGTCCGCTTACGCCGTCCATTTCGATCACGCTTCCGCCTCGCCCAACGGCGTCGCCTCGTTCCCGAAACAGACCCTGACCGGCTTGATCACCTTGTCCAGCCGCAACACCTCCTCGTATAACGACGGCATCCCGGATGCCTGGCGCCTGCGCTGGTTCGGAACCATTTACAATCAGCTCTCCGTTTCCAACGCCTGCCCGTCAGGCGACGGCATCAACAACTGGATGAAATATGTTGCCGGAGTTGACCCCAACACGCCCAACGATTTTCCGAGCCTGAATTCCACCACGACACCCGCTCCCGGCGCGAACATGGGCATTTACTGGCCGACGGTCAGTGGCAAGCAATATGCCATCTTGAGTTCCGCGAGCCTGTTCCCCGGCAACTGGACCACCAACACCATTGTCACCGGCACCGGTGCCAACATGGAATTTGACGACAATCCTTCCGGCGCGGCAAAGTTTTATCGCGTGCTGATTTTGCCGTGACAATTGTCGTGGGCTGCGCGCATTCTGCCGCGGCTCAACCCTGAAAGAACCGGCGCGTTCTTCGGAGCGCGCCGTTTTTCTATCCGGCAATCCGCCGGAGATAATCGAAGGAGTAAATCCCCGTCGCGTGCCCGTCCGCCCAGACCGGCTGAATCGCATAGCCGCCCACGGTGATGAAGCGAATCAATTCAAACGCCTTTGGCATCAGCGGCTGTTCGGGATTTTTATAAATGTTGCCCATGATGTCCGTCTCGCCCTTGCAGCCGGCGCACGGACACGCGCGGCGCAACGTTTCCAGTGGAATGAAGCTTTCCGTGCCATCGTCCCATTTGATGGCCAGTTCGCAGCCAATCGTCTGAATGTCCAGCGGTCGCATGGCCTCAAGCTATTTTCGCCGGCTGCCCAAGTCCACACTTTCCTGCCCTGCATTTGCCCCCGCAGCAATTCCCCGCCACCCCAAAAGTGGAGCGAGCGTCCCCGCGAGCCGGGTGCTGTTTGCCCCATGTCCATTCCACGCCACGCAAAAAAGGCGCGGCCCGAAAGCCGCGCCCGTGTTTCCTATCCCCGCCGCCTTTCTCCTTTCCGACCCGACCGGGGGGAGTTTCAGGATGCTCCCATAATTTTATCTGCGTCACTGTCCTCGCCCATGACTTACTCCTCTCATCAAACAACAGCAATCACCTTTTAATGATCGAGGCCCGAGATGACCATTTGATAATATTCTTGCAATCCGCGCGGTCTGTGGTTGGAATGCACCCATGAGGTTTGCCCCCGTTTCTGAAGAGCCGTTCCTTCATCCTTGCTGTTTGCATGGATGCGGCCCGGAGTCATTTTGCCGCAAGCTAAAGTTTCGGATAAATTATAACAAGGAGCAAAGTTATGGAAGAAACACCGAATGAATCCACCGACTCAACCAACCCCGCAGGGAATCAGCCGGCCGGCAGCCCGCCACCGCAGAATCCCGTGGCTGCGCCGACCGCTCCAACGGCGGCCGCCTCCGCCACCGGGAGCGCCGCTTGGCCCTTCGTGTCGGCCAAGTATCTGGCAGACAAACTTGCGGAGGCGGAACTGCTGCTGGGTTATGCCGCCGAAGTCGGGATCAAGGTTGACGGCCAGGTCCGCGATGACGTTCTCAAGGCCAGGATTGCCAGCGACGGCGGCGGCATCCCAGAGCCGGTGGCGGCCAATCTTCTCACCGCGCTCACCACGCTGGCCGTGAATGTCCGGCCCGTGACGGTGGAAAGTTTGCGGGCCTGGGCAAACCCAAATGAATCCGACAAAACAGAAATTCCCTTTTTGGCGCCGATTGCCATGTTCGTTGGCTGCGTCATCGTGGTCTTTTCTTTGCTTACTTTTGTCAGCAAAAGCATCTCGGATAAGATTTCGACAAACATCGAGACCGCCAATGGCCTGGCCGCCAAATTGCGGACTGAACTTGGCCCGCCGCCGTCCCCAACCAACCAGCCGCAAACCTACGCGATGGCTGAAACCAACAACGCGGGCATTCCCTGGCAAGACCAGGTCTGGTTTGGACCGGCCGGAATTCCGGCCGGGCTTTCGGACAAGGATGTCATCAGTGACCTACAGCAATTTGCGGCCAGCATGCGCGAAATTGACGGCTACGCCAGACAGTTAAAGCACTGCCTGTTTAATTTTGAACAGTATCATTATGCCGAAAGCGCGACGAACCGGATGACCCTCGAACTCACGCCCGGGTTGAACGTCCGGCTTTCCCAGGAGCTGACGGACAAGGTCGCGGAGTATCAGCAAGTAAGAAGTTATGGAAACCAACTGGTGGAGAAGACAACGGTTTATTACGGCGCCATCGCCATCAGCATTCTTCCCGTCTTGTATGCCTTGCTGGGGGCAGTCGCGTATTTGCTGCGTTCGTATGAGCAACAGTCCAAAAATCGCACCCTGGTCGCCGGCGAGAAGCCGATCGCCCGGCTTCTGATTGCCGGCATCGGCGGTTTGGTCGTCGGCCAGTTCAACAATGTCACGCAGGGCATCAACGTTACACCGTTCGCCGTCGCATTTCTTGTCGGCTATGCGGTGGATGTCTTCTTTACCTTTCTCGAAGGCTTGCTCCAGATGTTTATCAAGCGCGGAACAGGCAATAGTTAAATCTCAAGCTGCCCTCTTGAGGAATTTCCGGGCAACAATCCCATGCCAAAGAAACGATTGTCCAGCGATTACCTCGTCTTGATCGGCATGGCGGCGGCATTCACCACGCCGTTCATTCTCACGCTCATGACCGTCGCTCAACCCGTATAATGTTGATGACGCGCCGCGCCGGACCACCCGGTTTCGCGAGGTTATTTCGTTTCACCCGGCCTCGGTTTTTTTTGCGGTTCTCGTTTTTTCTCTGGGGTTGCTTTACAAAAAATTCGGCCCGCATTCCGATCACGACGGCTTTCCGGGCTACTTCCTGTTTCTGACGCTGGTGGCGCTCACGCCCAGCATCCTGTTTTTTCCCGTCGCGCGTCCCTTCATCAACTGGCGCGCGTTCAGTCTGGGCTTTGTGTTTATCTTGCTCGTCAGCATGTTTTGGGAGGCCGCCATCGCCGTGCCGTATCAATGGTGGGGCTTCCAACCGCGGCCGATGCTGGGATTGTTCATCAACGGCTTTTGCGGGCTGCCGGTGGAGGAACCGCTTTTATGGGCGGGAATCACCTGGGCCACGGTCATCATCTACGAGACGATCTCCACCCTGCTCTTCATGGATTGGTCGCGCTCAATGACAAAGGACGCCTGAATGATGAATGACCGAGCGGGCAACTTATCCATCTGAATTAACACGTCATCCATCCAGCGGGCGCCTTTGCGGTTTGCTTTCCTTATGGCGGTAAAAAAAGACCGCCCGAATTTCCCCGGGCGGCCTGCGATAAGACAACTGCGCTTATTCCACGACGCGAATCGTCCAAAAATCGCTCGATAATTTTTGCGAGAGCAGATAGGCGTAAGGCATCGTGAAATAACCTTTCATGCCCCAGCCCGTCCCCCACGAGTTGCGGATGATGAACCGTTGGGCCGTGTCATCGTAACCCACGGCCATGACGGCGTGACCGCCCAAAACTTGCTCCGACGACGTGGGCAGGTTCAATACGCCGGTCTGGGCGACTTGCGGGCTTTCAAACGCGGAATAAACCGTGAAGCCCAGCACAAACGGATAGCCCGCCGCCAGGCAGCCCCTGAACTGCGCAAGATCGCGCGAGACGCTTTCATAGGTGACGGCCTTGTGCTGCAACGCGTCGGTATAACAATTCGGCGTCGGTTTTTCCGCCGGCTTCGCGCCGGGCGGCCAGAGATTTGTGTTCGGGTTGGCGGGCGTGGCGACGTAAGTCCATTCGGTTTCCGGGCAGACGCCAAGTTGGTTGACGCTTTTTACGCCGTCACGAATCTGCGCGCCACTGTCCGTGGCCACCGTGTTTTCCATGCTCCGTTCGTTGTAATAAATAAACAGCCGCGACGGCGTGAAGTCCGGCAGCTTTTGTTTGAGCCGGTCAAACTCAATGGCCCCGGCGATGGCGTTGGCCGTGCAGGATCCGATTTGTCCCTGGTCATAAACCGCGGGGCATTGCTTGCGCAGGTCAACCTTGGCCGGCAGCGGGCCGAGCTTGAGCAGCGGCGCGGCGAACTGATGGTCGCGATGATCCGGCAGGTCCGGCATCCAGCCGTAGTAACCGGTTTTATGTTTGGTGAGGTTTGGTTTTGATTTTGTGCTCATGGTTTGTTTTTGTTGTTTTTGTTGTTTTCTGCAAATGGCACGCGCGGTTTTAACCGGCACTAAAACGGATGTTCAATTTGGAGGAGAAAAAGGTATTCCGCCGGAGTGATAAAAGATTTTGATGGAAATTCAGCCATGGCGGCGGGAACCCGGCCCGAAAAAGGCAAGCATCCGCGCGTGGTGGACACCGTGCAATCTCCCCCGCCTTGCAACAACTTATTTTGTGGATGAACCTCCATACGCCCTTTGCCTTTCCGAACCCAAGCGAGCGATCCGGCGCAACCGTTTGTCTCACATTTACATTTTTCTGTCAATCGTCTTCGCCGGAAGACTTTCAATTCGAGGCCGCCGGGGATTTGGCTGGAGCCGGGCAACTCGGCTTGCAGCCGGTGAGGAGCTGGAATGCATCTCTCCAAACGCGGGATCGTCTGCTGGTGGCTGTGACTTTAACATTATTCATAGACGGTATAATCCAGCCGAAAACACGCGGCCACGAGTCAACTTGGCGGACGAGAATTGCGAAATAATGTTGCGCCCCCGCGCGTTCCGTGTTAATAGCATCCCCAAGCGCACAGCTTGGCGTGTGCTGTTTTCCAAGGTGGTGGGTCACAAAACATTCGGGAACAACTATGAAAATGACGTGCCGTCAATTAACAGTAGCGACCGTATTGACTGTCATTAGTTTTGCTGGCGGCTGTAAAATGCTGGAGCCAAAGCCGGTGGACAATGCCGGCGGCCGCCGCCCGGAGGATTTTCCCGAACTGGCCGCGGACGTTTTCAAGCCGATGGACGGCGGCATCGAACTCACCCCGGATGAAATCAAGGGCCGCAACACGTGGAACCTCTGGTGCGCCGGCGACGAACAATTCTGGGAACGCATGTCGCGCGAAAGCTACGGGCTGATTGACCTGCTCAAGACGATTGATTCACGCAATCGCCCAAACCGGTTTGTGGCCATGGGCCTCATCAATGAGCCGGGTTTCCGGCCGGCGGCCAAACCGGATCAATATGGTTTGTGGATTGACGAGCCGGTGGCGGGCGCGGGCGAACCGGCGGGCATAGACCCGAAAGTTTATGGCCATCCCACCGGCATCATGGGCTTCCGCCTTTTTGAAAATCCCGATTTTACCGGCGACGCGGTGAATAACTGGGATGCCAAACGCTATTACAACGATCCGGATTATGCGGCCAATCCCAAGCTGGTGCGGCCTTACAAGGTTGGCATTTCCTGCGGCGCCTGCCACATCGCCTTTGATCCCTGCAAGCCGCCGGATGATCCGGAAAATCCGAAATGGGAGAACCTCGCGTCCGCGATTGGCAATCAATATATCCGCGAAGGTCCCGTCTTTGCCCACAACGTCAAGTCCGGCGGGTTCTTCTGGGAAATGCTCAAAATGCAGCCGCCGGGAACCTCCGACACATCGCGCATCGCCACCGACAACATCAACAACCCAAACGCGATCAATCCGATTTTCCTGCTCGGTGAACGCATGGCGGAAGGCGAGACCGAAAAATTGGGCGGTGAAACCTTGTTATTGCCCACCATTACCACCAACACGATGCCGGTCCCGCACGTCCTCAAAGACGGCGCGGATTCCGTCGGCGTGCCCGGCGCGACATTGCGCGTCTATGTCAACATCGGCAGCTACTCGCAGCATTTTCTACAGCAGCACAACGCGCTCATCGGGCTGACGCCGCAAAAACCCTTCAGCATCAAAATGGCGCAGGAAAATTCCGTCTACTGGCTCGCCACCCAGACCAAATTCATGAATGTCGCCAGGTTTTTCATGCGGCTGAAATCCTACCGGCTCGAAGACGCGCCGGGCGGCAAGGACTATATCACGAAAGACGACGCGGTGATGACGCGCGGCAAAATCGTGTTCGCGGAAAATTGCGCCACCTGTCATTCCAGCAAGCAGCCGCCCGCCGGGGCGAATGAGGACGAATGGTTTCGCGCCGAAGTGCTCAAACCGGATTTCTGCGACAATAATTTCTTCTCGGACGACCGCCGGTATCCGATCACCAAAATCCAGAGCAACGCCTCGCGCGCCCTGGGCACCAACGCCAAGCGCGGCCACATCTGGGCCAACTTCTCGTCCGAAACTTACAAGGAACTTCCTTCCGTCGGCGACATTGACGTTTGGAATCCCTATACCGGTCAGACGCAGAAATTCACCGTCGAAGGCGGCGGGCCGGGTTATATCCGCACCGCGTCCTTGATCAGCGTCTGGTCCTCCGCGCCGCTGCTCCATAACAACGCGCTGGGAAAATTCACCGGCGATCCCTCGGTGCCGGGCCGCATGGAAGCCTTCAACGACGCGATCACGAAATTGCTCTGGCCGGAAAAACGGCTCGGCACGAATTCCATCTGGCGCACAACCCAGGAATGCAATCTCCAGGTGCAACTGGCCGCGCTGCCCCCGGCGTTGAGCGCGTTGCTCAAGCCCTACGCCGATCCGGACGGCTATTTCCGCCTCGGCCCCATTCCCGAGGGCACACCGATCAACCTGCTGGCCAACATTGATCCCGACACCGACCCGGCGAAACTGCTGGCGCTGTGTCTGAAGATCAAAGCGGCGTTCGTGAAAATCAAAGCGGAGCATCTTGATGCCGCCGCCACGGACGAATTGCTCCGGACGGAAGTCGCGCCGGAGCTTTTCAAGGTCAGCAAATGCCCCGACCTGATCGAAGATCGCGGACATTATTTCGGCACTGAACTGCCCGATGCCGACAAGCTCGCGCTGATTGAGTTTTTGAAAACGCTCTAGCGCGGGCTGCCCAACCAAACCGTTCGCGTCCGGGCGCGCGGACCAAACGAAAAGGAAAATTATGGCCGTTGACATACCTGACTTGATGCAGATGACGCAGGCGCAGTTGGATGATTTGTTCAGACAAAGTCCCGCCGGCCCGATCCCCAACGGCGAAGCCCAGGGCACCGCCCTCATCGCGCCCGGCACGGAACTGGAAGGCGTCGCCGCCAAATTAATCCACCTGTTCGCCTGGCAGGGCAAGGTGTTTGACGCCGGCGCCGGCGAGCTGCGGAATAAAATTCTGCCGGTCGGCCTGAAGGCCATCATCGCCAAGGTCTATAAAGGCGCAAGCTGGTTCGACGGCAACGAGTGCATCGTGCTGGATTATTCCGAAACATCGCTGATCGCGCACTATATCCGCGACGAAATCCGGCAGGTCGGCGACGGCGTTTATCTCGGCATCGTTTATTGGGGCAAAACGAAGCTGATTGATTTTGCGCTCAAGTTTCCGCAATAGGCACGGGCCGGCCCGCGGGAAAATTTATGAACCACGAATGCCGAAAATGTTGCCGGCGTTGCTGGGTCGTGTTTTTGGTCCTGGTAGGGGTCGGGATTTACCTGCTGATCCGGCTCAACCGCGACCAGCCGGTGGATTATGCCGACGCCGGGGAGCATTTCAAATACGGCTCGACGGGCGGCGAGCGCACGGCGGGCATTCCCGTGGCGCTGTGGAATATTCTTCCTGATTTGTTTCAAAAATATCTTCCGGGAAAAGGCTATGAATCGCTCGGCTTCATTTACGAAACGAACCGCGCCTTTCCCATCGGCGTCTCGGAGCGCAACTATCAGGGCGTGAACCGCGTGTTTCTCAACTGCGCCGTCTGCCACACCGGCACCGTGCGCGACACGCCGGACAGCCCGCGCCGCATCATCGTCGGGATGCCGGCAAACAACATGGATTTGCAGGCGTTTGAATGCTTTCTTTTTGCGTGCGCGCGCGATGAAGACTTTTATTCGTCGCGGCTCGTGGATGAAATTGCCAAGCGCAAAAGCGACGATTGGCTGAATCGTTTGATCTTCCGCTACTACGCCGTGGACCTCGCGCGGCAGCAGTTGATCACGCTGGCGCAGCGGTTCAGCTTCATGGATCGCGAGCCGGACACCGGCCCCGGCCGAGTGGACACGTTCAATCCGCCGAAGGTGCTGCTGAATTTCCGCATGGACAATCTGCCCACCAACGAATGGGTCGGTAATTGCGATCTGCCTTCCATCTGGAATCAATCCAAACGCGAGGGCATGAAGCTGCACTGGGATGGCAACAACGACTCGGTGGACGAGCGCAACCGCAGCGCCGCCTATGGCACCGGCGCGACCCCGCCGACGCTCGACCGCGCGTCGCTCCAGCGCATGAAGGATTTTATCTGGACGAACACGCCGCCGCCGTGGCCGTATGGAATTGATTCCGCCAAGGCCGCGCGCGGCGAAAAAGTTTACGCGGATTATTGCGCGCGCTGCCACGGCAAAAGCGGCAGCGACTTCACCGGCGAATTGGTTGGCCAGGTGACGCCGATCGAAAAAATTCAGACTGATCGTCATCGGCTCGACTCTTACACCGAGCAGTTGTGCGCCAACCAGAATTTGCTCTACGCGGCTTATCCCGCGGAGCGCTTCTCGCATTTCCGGAAAACGTTTGGCTACGCGAACCAGCCGCTCGACGGCATCTGGCTGCGCGGGCCGTATCTGCACAACGGCTCCGTGCCGACGCTGCGCGAACTGCTCGAACCGGCGGCGAACCGGCGCGCGGAGTTTTATCGCGGCTACGATGTGATTGACCGCGCGCGGGTGGGTTTCATTTCGGACGTGCCGGATGAAAATGGCCGCAAATATTTCCTGTATGACACGCGGCTGCCGGGCAACGGCAACGCCGGCCACGAAGGCGGGGAATACGGCACCAATTTGAGCGCCGAGGACAAGGACGCGGTCGTGGAATTTCTGAAAACATTTTAGGAGGCGATTATGAGTTCCAGAACCAAACGCAAAATTTTCAAGACGCTGTTCGTGCTGTTGTTGCTCGGCATCGCGGTGGCCTGGTTCGGCTGGTATAAATTTCTGCGCACCGAACCGGAGCCAAAATGGGCGGATGAAGGCGAGCGTTTCAAATACGGTTCCATCGGCGCGGAATTCAGCCGCGGGATGCCATACTGGATCTGGGTGGTGCTCCCGCGCGTTTTTCCCGACCTGATGCCCGGTCCCGGCGGCTACAAATCCTTCGGCCTTGTCTGGGAGGAAGGCAAGGAAATGCCGGTTGGTTTCACCAAGCAGGTCATCGGCTTTCCGCGCGTGGCCAACAATTGCGCCGTCTGTCACACCGGCACCTGGCGGAGCAAGGACGGCGAGGCGCCGCACATCGTGGTCGCCGCGCCTGCGAACACCGTCAACATCCAGGCCATGCTGCGTTTCCTGATGAGCGCGGCGCAGGATTCGCGCTTCAATTCCAGCGTGCTGCTCACGGAAATTCAGCGCGAAACCAAACTCTCCTTCATTGACCGCCAGATTTATCGGTTCGTTCTCATTCCGATGACGCGGAGCGCGCTGCAACGTCAACAAACACAGTTCACCTGGATGAACCGTCCCAACTGGCCGGATTGGGGGCAAGGCCGCGACGACCCGATGAATCTCACGAAATATTTCATGACTTCGCAACCGGTGGACAACTCGGTCGGTCAGGCTGACTTCCCGAGCAACTGGAATTTGCAGGCGCGTCAGGGCACGAACAATCTGCTCAACTGGTGCGGCGAAACTCCCGCCGTGCGTTCGGTGCTGATTGATTCCGCGCTCGGCCTCGGCGCCGCGCCGGACAAAACCAGCAAGCTCACCTATCCGGTTGACTGGCTGGATTGGAAACTCGAACGCCGCGCGTGGTTTTTAAAACGCATGGCGGCTCTCGAAAATTTCTTGAACACCGTGCCGCCGCCGAAATATCCCTTCGCGGTGGACGCGGAGCTGGCCGCGAAAGGCAAACCCATTTACGTCCGCCTCTGCGCCGATTGCCACGATGTCGGCGCGCCGCGCACCTGCAAGGTCATTCCCATCGCCGAGATCGGCACCGACACGAATCGCATGTCCACCTGGACGCAGGCGGCGGCGGATCAGGCCAACGCGGCGGTGAAAAGTCTGGGCATCATGCGTCCGAACCTGATTCAAAATAACGGCTACTGTTCCGCGCCGCTCGACGGCCTCTGGATGCGGGCGCCGTATTTGCACAACGGTTCCGTGCCGACGTTGCGCGACCTGCTCGAACCGCCGGACCGGCGGCCGGTGACTTTTTATCGCGGCTACGATGTTTATGATCCGGTGAATGTCGGCTTTGTTTCCAGCGGACCGCAAGCCGCCGGCGCCGGCTGGCGGGTGGACGTGACGGTGCGCGGCAACGGCAATCAAGGCCACGTTTATGGCACCGACTTGACCGACGCGGAAAAGCAGGCGCTGCTGGAATATCTCAAAACACTTTGAACGGCGGAGACTTTGGATTGATCCAACTCCTGCGCCTGTGAATGACAATTAGGTAACAATAAATATAATCACCTAAATAAGGAAATAAAATGAGCAAACGAATTGTATTCTGTGCCGACGGCACCTGGGATTCCGCGCAAGACGCCACGAACGTTTATAAACTGTTCAAGGCCATCCCCATCGCATCCGATCAGATGGCCTTTTATGACGACGGCGTCGGCTCGGATGGAAACCCCATTGACAAACTGCTGGGCGGCGCGTTCGGCGACGGGCTTTTCCAGAAAATCAAGGACGGCTACACCAAAATCGCGCACGTGTATGAGCAGGGCGATCAGATTTTTGTTTTCGGCTTCAGCCGCGGCGCCTTCACCGCGCGCAGCCTGGCGGGAATGATCGCGGTCTGCGGTTTGCCCACGGCGGCGTTCGACAACAATCTGACCGATGCCGCCTTCCAAGCTTACCGCAACCGCGATCCGAACCAGCGCGCCGCGTTGCTGGCCGCTCTGACCGCGAAGTATGCGTTGTTTGATGCCAAGATCACGATGGTCGGCGTTTGGGACACGGTGGGTTCGCTGGGAATCCCGGCGCTCATCGGCGATGTGGACCCGCTGGTTTATGGTTTTCTGGACACGAACTTGCACCCGGATGTTTTGAACGCCTACCACGCGCTGTCCATTGACGAGCGGCGGAAGGAATTTCCGCCGACCCTCTGGACGCCGCTGGTGCCGCCGGTGCCCGGCCAGGTGCTTGAACAGGTCTGGTTTGCCGGCGTGCATTGTGACGTTGGCGGTGGCTACCCGGAAACGGGCCTTTCCGACGTCACTTTAAGCTGGATGCTGGGCAAGGCGAAAAATCTGGGACTGCAAATTGCCGATGGCGTGTGGGCGCAATACGCCTCGCTCGACGCCAAGTATGCACTCGACCAAATCCACGAATCATGGAGCCTGATGTGGGGATTTCCGCGGTCGAGAACGGTGGCGAACAATTCCCTTTTGAGCAACAGCGTCGTCATCCGTTCGGAATATACCGATTCTTACCAGCCGGAAAATCTGACCCTCGAAAACGGCGCGCAACCTGCCACTTATCAGACGGTGCCGGTGGTGGCAGATCCTCCGGTTTCGTAGAAATCAGGGCGCTGGAATGGTTAAAGCATGACATGGACGCCGCCCATTTCCAAATTCAACGCTGCCATAAATCCAGCGGCTTTTGCGAGCGTTTCTTCGTATTCAGCGTCGGGATTTGAATCCGCCACGATGCCCGCGCCGACGTTGAAATGCGCGAGGCCGTCTTTGCAAATTGCCGTGCGGATGGCGATGCTCAACTGACTCTCACGGTTGAAGCCGAGGTAGCCAATCGCGCCGCAGTAAGGTCCGCGCGAAATGGGTTCCAGCTCATCAATGATTTCCATCGCGCGGAATTTCGGTGCGCCGGTGATGCTGCCGCCGGGAAAACATGACCCGAACGCGGCAAAATGCGTCACGTTCTCTCGCAAGTGCCCTTCGATGGTGGAAACCAAGTGCTGGACCTGCGCGAATTTTTCCAGCCGCGCCAAATCCGGCGTTTGCACGGAACCGTATTCGCAGACCTTGCCCAGATCATTTCGGAGCAGGTCGGTTATCATCACCAGTTCGGCAAGCTCCTTCGGGCTGGTCTGGAGTTCGTAGGCGAGTTGCGCGTCGCGCGTCGGGTCGGCGTCGCGCGGGCGCGTGCCTTTGATGGGCCGCGTGACAATGTGCGAGCCGCTCATGCGCAGAAATTGTTCCGGCGATGACGACACGATCTGGAAATCGCCACAGTCAATAAACGCCGAAAACGGCGCGGGGGAGACGGCGCGCAATTTCTCAAAAAGCTCCCAGCCGGGAAAATTGCACGGCGTTGTGAGCCGCTGCGATAAATTCACCTGGTAAATGTCCCCGGCGCGGATGTAACGCTGCGCGTGTTTGACTTTGGCTAGAAAATCGGCGCGGATGAGATTGGAAGTCGTTTCACTTCGGAGGGACGAGCGCTGCGAGTCCCCATTTTGATTTGGGCGTCGTGGAACTCCGCCCTCCGAAATCAAAGCAGCCTGCCAAAATTCCATTTGCTTGTTCGCCCGCGCTTCGCTGCGGGAGCCGCTGTCGCTCAATCCGGTCGAGACGATAAAAACCTTTCCGAGTTGATGGTCGAAAACGACGAGGCTGTCATAAAAGCCGGCGTGGCAATCGGGCAATTCCAAATCGTTGACGGCCCGGCGCGGGAGTTTCGGTTCGGTGAAGTTTTTCAGGTCGTAGCCCCAGTAGCCGAAGCAACCGCCGAGCGGGAATCGCAGATCAATTTCATCCAGCAATTCAAATCGCGACATCAGCGCATCGAGCAAATGCCAGGGGTTGCCGAACTGAATTTGAGGCGCGGGGCGCGGGGCATTGGGCGTGTGGTCGAAAACCATTTCGCAGCGCGAACCAAAGGAACGGAACGTTAGGAACGGATTCGCCGCGACAAATGAATAACGCGCTGACGGCGAATCAAATGCCGATGTGCGCAACAAGACAATTCCCGGCTCACCGCTCAAATTTTCGACGAGCGATTCGGGCGCGAGGGCAGTCCGGATTTCCTGGATCAGCGGGCGCATTTCACGCAAACGCCTTGGGCATGGCCGCGGGCGTGCCGACGTGGCGTTCGTAATCGAGGATGATGCGGACGGCTTCGTTGGCATCGTCAGTGATTTTGAGGAGTTCGAGGTCCTTGGCGCCAATGTAGCCGTGCCGGGTCTGCAATTCGGCTTTTATCCAGTGCAACAGCCCCTTCCAATGTTCGCTGCCGAAAAGGACCAGCGGGAATTGCGGGATGCGCTCGGTTTGCACCAGCGTCAGAACCTCAAACAATTCGTCGAGCGTGCCGAAACCGCCGGGCATGTAAATGAAGCCGAGGCTGTATTTCACAAAACAAACCTTGCGCGCAAAAAAATAATGAAAGTGCAGCGGCACGTTAGCGTAGCGGTTGCCCTGCTGCTCCTGCGGCAATTCGATGTTGAGGCCGACGGATTTGCCGCCGCCCTGCGCCGCGCCCTTGTTCGCCGCTTCCATGATGCCCGGTCCGCCACCGGTGACGACGGCGAGGTTGTGTTGCGCCAGTCCCTTGGCGATGGCGACGGCGGCACGGTAATACTTGTCGCTGGGTTTCATCCGCGCCGAGCCGAAAATGGTGACGGCGGGACCGATTTGTGACAGGGTCATGAATGAATCCACAAATTCAGACATGATGCGGAAAATGCGCCAGGGATCCTCGCGCATGACAAAGGAAGTTTCGCTCATGGGCGGAGCTTAATCCCGGCAACGGGCGGAAACAAGCCATGGCTTGTGTTCGTCCTCCTCCCTCGTTCTCATGCTCGACCTTGGTTTTGTTCTTTCGATTTCGGGGACGAGAACGCGGACGAGGAGGATTGGAAAAACAAAACAGGCCGGAGAATCGAAACTCTCCGGCCCGTTTCCGCCGCCCGGTTCCTCAAGAGCAACCGAGGCTGTCACCGCAATTCAGACATTTATAACACGAGCCGTTCCGCACGGCGACGTGGCCGCAATTCGGGCACGTCGGCGCGTCCTGCTGGTTGGTGATCATCGAGGTCAACGTCTGGGCGCGCTGGTCGTGGCCATTGCCGTTGCCATTGCCATTGCCGCCCTTCACTTCCACCACGTCGGCATCCTCGGACATCGGCAGTTCAGGCACCGGACGATTTACTTTTTTTTTCATCTCTTCGAGCAGACCGGGCATGGACAGCTCCGGCTGGGTGCGCGGGGCGTTGACGCTTTCGCGGTAGCCGGGAACGAATTGCAGCGCCATCCAGCGGAACACATAGTCAATGATCGAGGAGGCATTGCGGATTTCGGGATTCTTGGTGAAACCGCTCGGCTCGAAACGTTGATGCGCAAATTTCCTCAACAAAGTTTCCAGTGGCACGCCGTATTGCAGCGACATGCTCGTCAAGGTGCCAATCGTGTCCATCAAACCGCCGATGGTCGAACCTTCCTTGGCCATGGTGACAAACAATTCGCCAGGCTGGCCGTCGTCGAACAGGCCGACGGTGAGGTAGCCCTCGTGGCCGGCGATGTCGAACTTGTGTGTGACCGCCGTGCGCGTGTCGGTCAGCCGGCGGCGCAGCGGTTTGCCGGATTCGGCGCGCAATTTGGCCACCACGGCTTCGAGTTCCTTGATGCGGGCTTCGAGCGCGGAAACGTTGGGGGAAGTTGCTTTCTCGCCGCCCTCGTTGGTTTTTTTCGTGTTGAGCGGCTGTGAACGTTTCGAGCCGTCGCGATAGATCGCCACGCACTTCAAGCCCATCTTCCATGCCTGGACATAGGTGTCGCGGATTTCCTCGACGGTGCATTCCTTCGGCATGTTGACGGTCTTGGAAATCGCGCCGCTGATGAACGGCTGCGCGGCAGCCATCATTTTCAGATGCGCGAGATAATGGATGCTGCGCTTGCCGCGGTGCGGCTTGAACGCGCAGTCAAACACCGGCAGATGCTCCAGCTTCAAACCGCTTTTCACGACGGCGCCGTTCTCCTCAACGTCTTCGATTGTGTCAAATTTTTCGATGTGGGCGATGATGTTTTTATTTTCAGCTTCGCCGTAACCGAGCCGCCGCAATGCATCAGGCACGCCGCGATTGACGATTTTCAACATGCCGCCGCCGGCGAGCAGTTTGTATTTCACCAGCGCGATGTCGGGTTCGATGCCCGTCGTGTCGCAGTCCATCGAAAACGCGATGGTGCCGGTCGGCGCGAGCACGGTGACCTGTGCGTTGCGGTAGCCGTGCTGGCGGCCCTTGGCCAGAGCGCCGTCCCACGTTTTGCGCGCCTCGTCCTTCAAATAATTGAATTCGCGGCTGGGCTGGATTGTTTCGACGGCTTCGCGATGCAGTTTGATGACACCGAGCATGGAATCCACGTTGTCCTTTGCCAGCGGCTTTGGGACATGCGCGCAACGGGCGTCGCGATAACCCGGAAATGCGCCGATGTTCGCGGAGATCTCCGCGCTCTGCTCGTAGGCGTGACCGGTCATGATGGCGGTGATGGCGCCGGCGAGCGCGCGGCCTTCATCGCTGTCGTAAGGCAGGCCGTAGCTCATGCAGAGCGAGCCGAGATTCGCAAAGCCGAGGCCGAGCGTGCGGTAAATGTGTGAATTCTCCGCGATGTCCTTCGTCGGATAGCTGGCGTTGTCCACGAGGATTTCCTGCGCGGTGATGAAAATCCGCACGGCGGCCTTGAACCGTTCCACGTCAAATTTGCTGTCCGCGTTTTTGAACTTCATCAGGTTCAGCGAAGCGAGATTGCAGGCGGTGTTGTTCAGGAAAACGTATTCGCTGCACGGATTTGTCGAGTGAATCGGCTCGGTGCCCTTACACGTGTGCCATTTGTGGATCGCACCGTCGTATTGCATTCCGGGGTCGCCGCAAATGTGGGTGCCCTCGGCAATTTTGTAAAGCAGCTTGGCGGCGTCCTTTTTGTCGAGCGGCTTGCCGGTGGTGATGGAGCGTGTCCACCATTCCTTGCCGGCGAGCGCCGCGGTCATGAATTCGTCGCTGGCGCGCACGGAAAGATTTTCGTTCTGATACATCACGCTGCCGTAGGCATCACCGTTGTAGGAACCGTCGTAGCCCTGTTCAATCAACGCCCAGGCCTTTCTTTCTTCCTTTTGCTTCGCGTCAATGAATTCCTCGATGTCGCCGTGCCAGTCGCGCAGCGTGTTCATCTTGGCCGCGCGGCGCGTTTTGCCGCCGGACTTCACCACGTTGGCAACCTGATCATAAACTTTCAGGAAACTCATCGGTCCGCTGGGCCGTCCGCCGCCGCTCAATTTTTCCTTGCTCGACCGCAGCGGCGACAGATCCGTGCCGGTGCCGGAGCCGTATTTGAACAGCATCGCCTCGCTGGACGCGAGCCGCATGATGTCCTCCATGTTGTCCTGGACGGACTGGATGAAGCACGCGCTGCCCTGGGGATATTCGTATTGCGTGGCCGCGCGCTCGGCCTCTCCCGTCGTGCGGTTGTAAAACCAGTTGCCCTTGCCGGATTTCTTGCCGATGCCGTATTGGTGGAACAGCCCGACGTTGAACCAGACCGGCGAATTGAACGCGCCGCACTGGTTCACGCACAGCCAGGAAAGCTCCTCGTAAAAAATCTCGCCGTCGGCCTTGCTGAAATAGCCGTCCGCGATGCCCCAATCCGCAATCGTCCGGCAGATGCGGTGGATGAGCTGGCGCACGGACGTTTCGCGCTCGGAGGTGTTTTGCTCGCCGTAAAAATATTTAGAGACGACGACTTTCGTGGCGAGCAGCGACCACGACTTCGGAACCTCGACGTTTTCCTGCTTGAAAATCACCTTGCCGGCATCGTCGGTGATTTCGGCGGTGCGCTTCTCCCATTCAATCTGGTCGAACGGCTTGATTTTCGGGTCGCTGAAAACGCGTTCGATGGTCAGGAATTTCTTCCCCGTAGCCTTGTTGCCTTTTAATTCCCGCGATGCGCTTACTTTTCCAGTGCGGCGGCGGCTGGCGTGCGGAGCCGGGGCCAAAACTTCCTCGCGTGCGTCAATCATGATTAACTCCCAATTTGAATTTTTAGATGTCAATGCCCGGCGGTTTCAGACAAAGCAGAACCTGCCGGGCTTCAAAAACTGTTAATTTACCACCAAAATCGGACTTTTTGCCAAATCTTACATCCCCAATTAGTTGGGGAATGGGTGCCATCTTGCCACTACCTGTTGTGGAATTCAAGAAAAATTTTCCAAAAAGTTACAAATGCGTTATTCCCAAATAAAATCAATGGAATCTTCAGGCTGGCATTGGCTTGGCGACCACTTATTCGCCACGGTGAACAAGTTTTCCGCGCGATTTTTTTCCGCGCGTGCGGGAATACCTTTCGTGCTGCGCCTTCCGATGGGCGTCAATTCTTCCTGCTTTACCCGTTTGTTTTTGGTGCGCCGGCTTGAATTTCCGCACCGGCTCGATGGTTTTGGGGCGGGCTTTTGGCACCAGCACAATCGGACAGCCTTCGTAACCGAATGCCGTGCGCAATTCGGTCGCCAGATGCTTTTTGTATTGCTCGGAAAATAATTCGTCGCGGTTCACGAACAGCAGAAACGTTGGCGGCGCCTGCCGCACCTGCGTCGCGTAAAAAAATTTCAGACGGTGTCCCATTGCGCTGATGGGCTGGCGGCGTTCGACGGCATCGTAAATGGTGCGGTTCAAAATCGCCGTGGGAATTTTCTGCTGCAACTGCGCGG
>Ga0181529_10003294_pt1 | contig 18502 bp, 8 predicted proteins | sample PEATcosm2014_Bin_36_FD_119763 | JGI IMG/M metagenome (GOLD analysis project Ga0181529, IMG submission 119763) | Peatland microbial communities from MTU Mesocosm Facility, Houghton, MI, USA - PEATcosm2014_Bin10_30_metaG | ecosystem: Environmental > Terrestrial > Soil > Wetlands > Peat | place... | reverse complement strand
TATGCGACCTCGCGCCCGGTGTCGCGCAGGCGAAGGCCGGCGAGCTAGGCATTGCGGATGCGCGCATCTACGCGAACTTCGAGGAGCTTCTGGCGGACAAGCAGGTGGACGCCGTCAGCATCTGCACGCCGCCCAATCTGCACCCGGAACAGACCATCCAGGCGGCCGAGGCCGGAAAGCACATCCTGATCGAAAAGGCCGCCGCCAACGATCCGAAGTCGCTCGGCGCGATGCTTCGCGCCGTCCGGTCCGCTAAAGTGCACACGGTGGTCAGCTTCGTGCTTCACTGGAACCCGATGTTCCTCTGGATACGCCGGATGCTGGACCAGAACGCGATCGGCGACGTATACCTCGCCGAGGTAGACTACTGGCACAACATCGGTCCGCAGTACGCCCAGTACTCCTGGAACGTGAAGAAGGCCATCGCGGGCAGCGCGCTGCTCTCGGCAGGCTGTCACGCCATCGACGCGCTGCGATGGTTCGTCAAAGACGAAGTGGATGAGGTCATGGCCTTCTCGAACCGCCATAACCCGGACTACGAGTACGACACGAACATGGAGGGGATTCTCAAGTTCCGGAACGGCGCGATAGGAAAGACCTCGGTTTCCCTGGACGTGAAGAGCCCCTATCTCTTCAACGTCGACCTGCTCGGCACCCGCGGCACGATCAGGGATAACCGGATCTACGCGGCCGAGTTCTTCCCCGGCCTGTCGAATTGGGTCGAGGTGCCTACCGTTCGGCCGGACAACGGCGACGTGTCTCACCACCCCTTCGACGGCGAGATCGGTCACTTCATCGCCTGCGTTCGGGACGGCGCCGAGTCGCCGCTAAACCTGGAAGACGCCGCAAAGACCTTCGCCGTCTGCTACGCGCTGGACCGCAGCGCAGCCGGAGGCCGGCCCGTCAAGCTGGCGGAGATCGAAGCCGAGATGGCATAAGTTGACCGCCGGCAGGTGCGTCTCCCGGGGATAATATAGCGGAAACGGTGGCTCGCTCCAGCTCGATTCGGTTGAATCGGACCGGCAACCTTAACGAACGAGCGAGCCACCGACAAAAGACCAAAGTTGGACGTAGTTCCGGCGACCGAAGCAGGAGGGCCGGACCCCGGCCGGGAATTGTGAGGCCGGTGATCTATCGACAAGGAGGCCCACTTTCCGTATGACACTGCTCTGTTGTGCACCGCGGCATCGGCTTGCTCTTCTCACCTTCTGCATAATGTGTCTCTGCGCGGCTCTTCCGACTGCGGCTCAGAACCCGATCACGGCGGATAATTGGGGCAGCGTTACTGCGCCGGTGTTCGGAAAGAGCGAGGCAGGCGTCTATTCCGGCGCGGACCTGTTTGCCGGGCCGCGAAAGTTCGGCGACAACTACTTCTGGGGCGTTCTCCCGAACGGCCGCGTGGTGAAGCCGGAAGGCATCTCCATCCAGATCGGAATGGATCCGCTCGGCGCCGCTCTTACGCCGGACGGCAAATATCTCATCACCTCAAACGACGACGAGCGAGGCGGGATGGGATCCATTCAGCATCCGGAGATCCCCGGCGGCTGTTCGATCTCCGTCATCGATACGGCCACGATGAAGATGGTCGCCACGACCGCGACCGGCCCTCTCTTCGGCGGCCTTGAAGTTACCGGCGCCGGACCCTACACGATCTGGGCTTCGGGCGGCGGCGCAAACGTGGTGCGCTGCTTCGAGCTGTCGACCTCGGGGCAGCTCGTGCCGGCGGCGCTTCCGACAATCCCGATCTCGCCGATCCTGCCGAAGAACCAGGGATACGTTTCCAACTACACGCCGGCCGATACGTTCCGCAATCCTGACGAGCATGGCGTGCGCCAGAAGGTCCCCTCCTCCTTCAACCGCGAGCACGGCGCACAGATCACCTTTCCGGCCGGCATGGCGCTCAGCCCGGACAACCGCTACCTCTACGTCGCCTGCAACGGCGACAACAGCGTGGCCGTTATAGACACGGCGGCTAAGACGGTCGTGGCGCGCAAGCCTGTCGGCTACTTTCCATACAGCATCTCGGTCAGTCAGGACGGATCGAAGGTGCTGGTCTCGAACTGGGGAATCGAAGAGTACCGCTTCCACAGTCCGAAATACTCGCCGGTCACGAAGGATCTGCTCTCCATCGAGCCGACCGGCGACAACACGCCGGACGGATTCTACGTTCCTCGCGCCGACACGCGCGGCATGGCGCCCAAGAGCTCCTCAATCTCCGTTCTGGGCGCGGCAGCCGGCAACGCGAGGCGGCTCACGCTGCTGAAGGGGGTATACGAGGGACACCAACTGGACGCCCTGCGCAACGTCGGAGACACGCACCCCTCCGCCACCGCCATCGTGCGCCGCGGCGGCCTGGAGGTGCTGTACGTCACCAAGTCCAACAGCGACAGCATCGGCCTTATCCGGCTGGATAACTTCCGCAAGCTTCCGGACCTGGATCTTGCGCCCCTCTCTGTCCGGCTCGCCGACGGACATCGCGTTCACGGCGCCTATCCGCAGGCCATCGTCGCGGCGACGGACGGCAGCAGGGCCTATGTCGCGGAGGGCGGCGTCAACTCCGTCGCCGTGCTGGATACCGGCAATCCCGCGCATCCCGCTCTGATCGGCCGCATCGCCACGGGCTGGTACCCCTCCGCGCTCGCCCTTAGCCGGGACGGACGCGTCCTTTACGTCGTGAATATGAAGGGCATCGGCGAGGACATCAATCCCAAGACGGATCTCGCATCGCCCTCTCATCCTACCGGCGTGGAATCGTTCGACGACAGCAACTACGTCTTCGGAACCGTTCAGAGGATCGACCTGGCGAGCGTTCAGCCGGACAGCGCGCGCGTGCTGGCAAACAGCTTCGCCGTTCAGCCGGCAAAGGCGATCGACGCTCGCGTCGTGCCGATCGGAGGCCCGCGCTCGCGCAAGATCGAGCACGTCATCATGATCCTGCACGAGAACAAGACGTTCGACTCGATGCTGGGCAATCTCAGCCAACATTTCGGCCCCTATGCAAGCCTCACCTACACGCGGCCGGACGGCTCGCCCATCACCGAGCCGCAGTTCACGGGCGTCTCGATCAACTTCCAGCGGCTCGCCGCCGCCTTCTCCACGGCCGTCAACTACTATTCCGATTCCGAGGAGAGCGACGCCGGCCACCAGTTCTGCAGCTCCGGAACGGCATCGGACTATACCGAGCGGACGATCCTCGTCAAGGACGGGCGCGGGATGCTGGTCAACAAGAACATGGAGCCGGAGGACTATCCCGAGAGCGGCTATATCTTCAACAACGCCGCACGCCACGACGTCTCGTTCAAGGATTACGGCGACCTGATCCGAATCACCGGAACGGACACCGGAACAAGCGTTCCGACGCGCACCGACGATCCTTCGAGCGGCGAAGTGGGCTATCCGCAGCTTGGCTCAACGCTCCGCGGCGTCAAGCTTCCGCTCGTGAACAGAGGCGACGTCTCCTCGTCGACGCAGGGCCTGGGCCAGTCCTATTTCCTGGATCTTCCCGACCTCGCGGTCCTCGGCATGAACAACGCGAACGGCGAGCCGCACGTCGACGGTAACTATCCCGGCTACAACTTCAACATCTCGGATCAGCGCCGCGCCCTGGAGTTCATCCGGGACTACGACCGGATGCTGGCCGCCGGCACGCTGCCGCAGCTCATGCACGTCTACCTTCCGAACGACCACATGGGCTCCGTTCAGGCTCCGAACCGATCGATGGTCGGCTCCAGTCCGTTTCAGCAGGTGGCGGACGGCGACGTGGCGCTCGGCATGATCGTGCAGCACGTCATGAAGAGCAGGGCCTACTACAATAGCGAAACGGGACAGGGAACGGCCATCTTCATCACCTTCGACGATGCGCAGGCCACGAGAGACCACATCCATCAGCACCGCACGGGCATGGTGCTCGTAAGTCCCTTCGCGAAGCGCGGATATCTCGGCAAGCGCCACTACGTCTCCGCCTCCATCGTGAAGACGGAGGAGCTCCTGCTCGGGCTGCCGCCGAACAACCTGGGCGATCTATTGGCCACGGACATGCGCGACATGTTCCAGCCCGACTACAACGGCGTGAAGGCGAGCGATCTGACCTTCACGCGCGAGGTGAGCTACCGGCCGACGCCGGAGGGGCTCCGGATCTGGAAGCTCGCCGCGCTCCTGGACACCGCCGCGCCGGACAGAGACAGCAAGCGGCTGGGCGCGGTCGCGCGGCTCTCCATTCGCGCAGACGCTCTGCACCGCTCCGCAGCCAGAGCGCATCGTCTGCACCGTCGCTCGTATGCGCGAGCGCAGCGAGCGCTGCTCGCCGCAGCCGAGCGCATCGCGCGGACTCCAACCGGTCGGGATGACGATTAGCTACGAGGACTGACGTGCCCGCCATTCGTCGTTTCATGTTCGTCTGCTGGGCGGCCGTCATTGCGGAATGCGCGGCCGCCCAGACAATCAAGGTGCTCCCGCTGCCTCAGGAGATGGCAGAGGCTCGCCGCGCCGGCATTCCGCTGCGCTTCTCCGAATTTCAGCGACCGGTCCCGCCGGCCGATCAGAATGCCGCGCCGATGCGGCAGGGCAAAGCGGGCCGCGCCGGTTGGCTGCGTTGAAAGCGGTGCAGGCGGAAGGTGAACGGCTGACCGCAAGCGACGGCGCCAGAGTCAAGATCGCGCCATCTCTGACCTCGGCCAAATACCCGGGCGTCGGCACAAGGCAGAACACGATCGAAGCTTCGCGCGCCGTCGTATTATCATCCGCCTCGGTCCTGGCATGGAGGGCCGATCACGGCGTCTTTCCAAAAACGCTTGCCCGGGCCATGGGCTACGCACCTGAGGACCCGTTTGACGGCAAGCCGCTCCGGTATAGGCGTGAACCGCGTGGCTTCGTGGTCTACAGCGTCGGTCCCTCCTGTAAGTTCGATGGAGGAACGCCGCGCGCCAGGCCGGATCGGAGGGAGGTTCTCTTCCGTTATCCGTTGCCGGATTATCTCCGTTAAGCGGTACCGGCCGCCCGGGCTCGTCCCGTCATACCTGTAGCGTGGTCGATACGTGTAAACTGATCCGGATCGTTGAATCGCCTCGACCGGCGATGTCCGTCACCTCCTACTCGAAGCACAATCCGGCCGCGAGGACTGTCCTGGCGGACGGCGAGTTGTTCGCAGTCGCGCATCGGTGTATACTGTTGGAGATGACCGATTCATCCCGGGCCGCGTTGTCCGGCGGCCTCGGTGAACCGACGGAGGAGTATTATGACCGACCTGATCAGCGCTCGCGTGCCGGCGGCGACCGCAGAGCGCATTCGCCAGTACGCCCGGCGGAAACAGCGAAGCATCAATGAAGTCGTCTCCGTCGCGGTAGAGGAATGGCTGCGCCTCAATGAGTTTGCGCACATAGAGTTTCGCGACACACCGGACGGCCGAGTCGCATACATGAAGGGAACGCGGCTGCCCGTTTACTTCGTGATCGACGTCGCGCGCGGATTCGATTACGATCCGGAAAAAACCGTGGCGTACTGGAACGGCCGTTATCCGGACGTCTGGGTACGGGCAGCATTGCACTATTTCGAGGCGTTCCCGGAAGAGATCGAGGCTCAAATAGCCCTTGCCTCCTCGCAGTCGTACGACACGCTGCGACGCAGATTCCCCGGGCTGCGGCTGTCTGAAGTAGCCGAAGCCGCGAAGGCCGGCAATCAGTCGTGACCCTGTGTCTGCTCCTGGACGAGCACATCTCCCCGTCTGTGGCCGAGCAGATTCGCGCGAAGCGGCCGGAGATCGACGTCTGCAGCATCTATGCGTGGCGCGACGGAAAATTCGCCGGGCAGACGGATTGGGATCTGCTGGACGCGCTGAGCCGCGATCCGCGCGTCCTGGTCACGTACGACAAGCAGATGCTTGCCGAGTGGGGCGCTATTTTCGATGGCGGCATGCCGTTTGCCGGCGTTGTGTTCGTCGATCGCCGCACGATCGCGCCCGCGGATACCGGCGGGCTTGTCCGCGCCCTGATCGAGTTGTGGGACCGGCATCGCGCCGCCTCCTGGGTCAACCGAATGGAATGGCTCGCGACGGCCCGCTGACGTTGGCGGAGCGCGCTGCCGGCGCTTCTGCGCGAGACGTGGCCGCGAGCCCCACAAAATCCCATGCAAACAAATCCTGGCGAACGGTCGCGCAGCCCGGGCCGCGCCAGGGCCGTCGAATATTCAGGGCCAAACGGGAAGGTTACTGGTGATCGATATGTTTACATTTCCGCGCATTGTTCGGTCGCTCGCCGTCGGACTGGTCGCTCTCTTTGCGCCGGCCGCTGCGCCGGCTCAGACAGGGGCTCCCTATCTCCATGCGCCGTCCGTCACCTCCTATGCGAAGCACGATCCCGCTGGCGTGACGATTCTGCCGGACGGCAGGCTGCTGCGGCCAGTCGGCCGCCAGATTCCCGTCCCGCAATGGCCGCACGGGCTGGCCGTCAGCCCGGACGGCAGCACGGTATTCGTGGCATGCGCAGGCTCAGGCCGCCTTATCCGGAACTGGGATTCGCAGTCGCCGGACCAGGTGAATGTCGAGAACACGTTTCCAGGCGGCTCGGGCAGGCGCTCCAACTCCGGCGCAGCGGCCTTCGCGCCCGACGGAAAGACACTCTACTGGGGCTCAGGCGACTCCGGCGCCGTCTACGTCGTGGACGTCGCGGCCGGCAAGGTCATAGCCGAGATCTCTCTGAACGTTCCGGTCGGGGACAAGGAGTATCGCGACAGCTTCGCGATGGACCTGAAGGTCAGCCCGGACGGCCGCACCGTCTACGTTGCCGACGTCACCAATTTCCGCGTCGCCACTATAGATACGGCGCAGGGCAAGGTGGTCGGCTCGGTGCGCGTCGGCCGCTACCCCTATGCGCTTGCCGTCGCCGGAGACCGCGTCTACGTCGCCAACATCGGCATGTTCGAATACAGCCCGATCCCGCTGCCGGATTCCGGTGAGAAGGGCGACGGGCGCGGACTCACGTTCCCGGCGTTCGGCTTCCCCAGCCGCGAGGCGCGCGAGGGCGTCCGCAGAGAGGGCCGCAGCGTGCCCGGCCTCGGCGACCCGAACGCTCCGGCATCCTTCTCCGTCTATGCCCTGAACGTATCCGATCCCGCCCATCCGTCCGTCGCGGCCCGCATCAAGACCGGACTGCTGGTCGGCGCGCCCGCGGATCAGGGCAAGGCCGTCGGCGGCAGCGGACCGAACTACCTGGTCGCGCGCGGCAATACGCTCTTCGTCTCCAATGGCAACAACGACACCATCGAGCGGATCGATCTGCGCACGAACCGAGTCGTCAGCCGCACACGCATCCGCCCCTCGCCGCTGGTAGCGAAGCTGCGCGGCGTCGGGCCCTCCGGAATGGCGATCTCGCCGGACGGCAGGCGGCTCTACGTGGCGGAGTCGGGGATAAGCGCGATCGCGGTCGTCGATACGGCCACGGGACGGGCGCTCGGCCACATCCCGGCCGCCTGGTATCCCTATCGCGTCGCCATGACGCCGGACGGAAAGCGCCTCTTCTGCATCTGCTTCCGCGGCTTCGGCAACGGCCCGAGCGCCGGCAGGAACCGGCCGCGCGATCCCTTCATGAGCATGCGCGGCGTGCTCTCCGTGATAGACCCTCCGCGCGACACAGAGCTTGCAAAGTTGACGCACGTCACGCTCGTGAACAACGGGATCGTCGATGCGAGCGCCGACCGCAAGGCGATGGCCTCGCCGCTCGTGCCGACCACGCCCGGCATCGTCTCGAAGCAGATCAAGTACGTGGTCTTCATCACAAAAGAGAACCACACCTACGACACGATATTCGACCGTATCCCGGGCGCCAACGACGATCCGAGCCTGCTCCGCTGGGGCCTGCATCAGCACATCCTCGGCTCGAACATCGCCGACGCGGGCGTAATGACGAACCATAACGCGCTCGCGCGCCAGTTCACCGTGAGCGACAACTTCTACATGGAGCCGGAGGCCTCGGGCGTCGGACACCGCTGGCTCGTGGGCGTGCAGCCCAATAACTGGTGCCAGATGACCTACACGCTCGGCTGGGATTTCAGGAACCACAGCCCGGCGCCCGGCCGGCGCGTAGCGTTCGGCTCCAACGGCTCCATCGCGCCGGAAGACTATCCGGAGGCCGGCTCCATGTGGGAGCATCTCGCGCGCCACGGCGTCCTGTTCCGCAACTACGGCGAGGGCTTCGAGTTCGCAGGCGTCAACGAGGGGGCGAAAGAGAGCCGGACCGGCGCGAGAGAGATCGTCAACATCCCTATGTCCGCGGTGCTCTATGAGAACACGTGCCGCGAGTTCCCGATCTTCAACATGAACATCCCGGACCAGTATCGCGCCTACTGGTTCGAGCAGGACTTCACGAAGCGCTACCTCGACGGCAAGCTGCCCATGCCGGCCTTCATCAACATCGCCATCTGCAACGATCACGGCACGGGCCCGCAGCCTCGGCGCGGCTATCCTTACGTCGCCTCCTGGATGGCCGATAACGATCTTGCGCTCGGCCGCATCGTCGAGTTCCTCACGCACACGCCCTTCTGGAAGCACATGGCGATCTTCGTAACGCAGGACGATGCCGGCGGCGAGCCGGACCACGTGGATGCGCAGCGCAGCGTCCTGCTGGTCATCAGCCCGTGGGCGCGGCACGGCTACGTGTCGCACAGGCATACCACCATCGTGAGCATGCACCGCACCCTCTACGAGCTGTTCGGCCTTCCCGCGCTCAACCTCTTCGACGCGCTGGCGAACGACTTCTCGGACTGCTTCACGACAAAGCCGGACTTCAGGCCTTACAGTCACACCGACGTGGACGCGAGGATCTTCGATCCCGAGAAGGCCAAAGATCCGCTGGATCCGGAGTACAAGCGCGCTCGCGCAGAGGCTTCGGTCATCCGGGACGACCCCGAGGAGGTTGACGAGGTGCTGCGCCTCGGCGGCGGAAATTGATCGCCGCCGGAGATCGGTCCCGGATCCGGAGAGAGGACCATCGCAGGTGAGCGCTGAAAGGGATCCTCTGAATAGTCGTCCTGCAGGCGATGCGGACCTCGGCTCGCTCTATCCGTTCATCGCGGCGCAGGCGAGCGACGCGCCCCGGCTGAGCTGGCTGAAAGGGCAGTTCGCCGAGCTGGAGTCGTTGCGGCGGATGGGCAGGCGGCGGCTGAAGGATCTGCTGCACTATGCTCCCGCGCGCTGCTCCCCGGAGCCGCAGATTCTAGGTCGTGAGAAGCGGAGCGGATACACGCTGGAGCGGTTGACCTTCCGCACCGCGCCCGGCGTGCGCGTGCCGGCCTCCCTCCTGATTCCGGACGGCGCGCGCCTGCCTGCGCCCGGCGTCGTCGCCTTGCACGACCACGGCGCCTTCTATCTGTTCGGGAGGGAGAAGCTGCTGGAGATCGACGCGGAGCCGCAGGCGCTCACGGAGTTCCGCAAGCAGTACTATTCCGGTCTCTCCACGGCGGCGGAGATGGCCCGGCGCGGCTACGTCGTCATCGCAATCGACATGTTCTATTGGGGCGAGCGACGGCTGCTCCGGCCGGGCGATCCGGAGAGCTGGACCGACAGGCCGGCCTCGATGTCGCACGAGGACGTGGCGGCGTTCAACCGGCGTGCGTCGCAGACGGAGGATCTCACGGCGCGGACGATCCATGCCGCCGGGTTCACCTGGCCCGGAGTGATGCTCTGGGACGATCTGCGCACGCTGGACTATCTTGCGTCGCGCCCCGAGGTGGACCCGAAAAGGCTCGCATGCGTGGGACTGAGCGTGGGAGGGTTCCGCTCCTGCCATCTGGCCGCCCAGGATTCGCGCATCCGCGCCGCCGTCATCGCCGGCTGGATGACCTCCTTTCCCTATCAGCTCCGGCATCGCGTGATCAACACGATCGGCCACTCCATGGTGGTTCCCGGACTGTACGGCGATCTGGACTATCCCGACGTCGCGTCGCTCGCCATGCCGTCCGCCCTGCTTGTCATAAACGGCAGCAGGGATACGCTGTTCGAGGCTTCGGGCGTGCAGCGGGCTTTCGACCGGCTTCACGCCAGTTACGCGAAGGCCGGCGTGCCCGACCGGATCCGCACACGGCTCTACGACACGCCCCATGAGTTCAATTCGGAGATGCAGGCAGAGGCCTGGGATTGGTTGAAACGATGGGTCTGATGCAAAATCGAAAGACGCAATCTAAAGTCCGCGCAGGCGGACTTCGGGTCCTTGTAGCTGCGACTTTAGTCGCTCTATCCCTCGCGCAGGCGCATGCGATGCAGATCGAAATCGATGGAATCTCGGCAGGCAAGCAGCTTGTTCGCGTCTCCGTTCCCTTCGAGCCGCAGTCTCTGAAGGCCGGCGACGGGCTGGAGGTGCAGTCCGGCGATTTTCATGCCGATGCGGACGTGCGCGTCCTCACCTGCTACCCTCCGCCGGCCTCGGGCCGGCCGCAGTACGTGCGGCGCGCGATGGTCACGTTCCTGTACGATGCGCCGCGCGCGGGCGCGGTTCCCTTCAGCTTTCGTCCGTCCGGCCCCGCCGTTTCCCACGAGCCGGAGTTGCCCGTCCAGGTCGACGTGAAGGGAGAGACGCTCCACGTCACCGCGGAGGGGCTCGAAGTGGAGGCGAAGCCGGTGGCGCCGACGCGCGCCAGGCCGACAGCCGACAGGCGCGGACGGATCAGGTCCATAGACGCCGGCCCAGAGTACGTGGAATCGAGCCGGCTCTATCTCTGGCGCAGGTTCGCCTTCAGGGATCCGAAGTGGCCGCGCATGATCGAGGTCCGGCAGGATGGTGTGGGCCGCGTCGTGGTCGTATGCCACCTGCAGAGGATCGCGAAGGATGAGGGCTACGCGCCCGATTTCGGCTGGGAGATCTCCGTACTGCATCCGGGCCATGGAACATGGCGGATCTCGCAGCCTTCGGCCCCCTTCAAGCATCGGGGCGGGCCGGGCGCCGTCCGGTCGAGCTGGCCGGCGGAAGGAACGCGCGAGCTGCTCACCTGCGCGGCGAGCGATCGCGTTCCGATGCAGCCCTACTCGTGGCGGCGCAGCGAGTTCGTTCTCGATCCGGGCCTGCGGCCCCTGAGCCCGACGCTTCAGGAGACATACGTCGCGCGGATACCCGGACGCACAGAGGAAACTAAGCTGCCGAAGCCGCTGCAGGATGCGCTTGCCTACCATCGGCAGGCCGTTCCGCGCATGACCGCAGTTGGCGACGACTGGGGCAACGTGACCGGCTATTCCGACGCGAGCCCGCACGGCGGCGTGTTCGGCATGAACCGCCTGAACCACTGCATGTCGATCTTCGAAGACGGCCGAGCCGTCGGAAGCCGCGAGCTTCTGGACACCGGGGTCGCATGGTGCGACAACTTCTACGATCAGACGATCTGGTGGGGGCCCGGCCAGACTGGCGGGACGCGCTACAACAACGTGTCGGCGCAGAACAAAAGGCCGCCGGATACCAGCTACATGTGGCGCTCGAACGATTCCGTCAGCTTCTGCACGAAGGGATTCGCCGCCTTCCTTCTGGCCTACGAACAGACCGGCGACCCGCTGATGCTCGAGGCCCTCCACTCGCAGGTCGTCTACTGCGAGAAGTATGTCGACGCCGGCCCCAACTACTGCCGCAACGTGGGCATCGTGCGCGACTACCTGGATCTCTACCGCATGGTTGGAGGCCGGCAGTACGTCGACGACGCGCTCAAGCTCTTCCGGGATCTCCGCCCGCTGCTTTCGACCGGCGGCCTGTTCGCGGAACAGGGCAAACCACTCGAGGCGGACCCTCCCTTTATCGACGACGATCAGCAGGGCTACCGGCATCCCTTCGCCAAGCCGTACATCCTCGGCTACGCGCTGGAGGGGCTGCCGGAGCTCTCGCTGCTTGCGCCCGGGGAGCCGGGCTTAAAGGAAACTGTGCGTGCGGTTGCGAACTTTATGGCAATTAGTCAGGATCCGATCGGAGGCTGGCGCTATCCTCATCCTCTTTCCAGCCTGGTGATGACGGGTCAGGCGATAGAGCACGCATGGCAGCTCGTTCAGGCCGACCGTGCGCTCGGTCCCGTTCCGGAGCATCTGGACGCAATCGAGCGCGCGCTGCGGCAGCGGATCCTGTTCTGGCAGCGCAGCGGCCGAATGCTGAATGTGCTGCGCGGGTGGGAGATCTCGACGGGCAAGATCAAGACCAGCTCCGAGATCTACGAGCTTTATCGTCATCCGAAAGACCGGCCCCGGGACAGGGACTACACGGAGGGAGCGCTGGGGCTTGGCGGCAACGCTCCGGAGGGGATCGTCTATTTCCCGGAGGTGCTCGCCTACTACCTGCAGCATCGTCCGGCGGCGCGCCTGCTGGAAGCCCCGCCCGCCGGCAGCCCGCTTGCCCAGGCGCTGGCGCGAACGCCGGCGTCCGAACGGACAGGCCGGTAATCATCGCTGTTTTCAGTCGCACGGATTGAAAACGCTGCCCGTTGGCATGGATCGTGCACTTCGAGGATACAGACGACGGGATATAGGTCCGCCGTTTCAGTAATCCAGGCGCATCTCCCGCCGGAACGCGCCATGCCGGAACGGAGCATTGAGTCCGTACGGGAGTGAAGTTGTTGTACGAAGTAAGCCGGGTCCAGTCACATAACGACCCCGTTGCAGTTATCCGGTCGGTTTCGATCGACGTCTCCGTTGTGATCTGCACAAGGAATCGCGGCGAACTGGTCCGCGATACCCTGGAATCTGTCCTCGCCAACGACACCGTCATCCCGTTCGAGGTAATCGTTGTTGACCAGAGCGACGACGACCGTACGTCCTCTGCCGTCGGATGCTTCCTCTCGGATCCCCGCTTCCGCTACATCCGCGCGGACAGCGTGGGGCTCTCGCGCGCCAGGAACGTCGGAATACGCTGCGCCCGCGGCACGGCGATCCTGATGACGGACGACGACTGCCAGGCGTCCCCCGACTGGATAGACACTATGACGCGGGCGCTCTACGCCTACCCCAACGTCGGAGTCGTCTTCTGTCACGTCGAGGCCGTGCCGTGCGACCTGGACCGCGGCTGGACGCCGGGCTTTCCGTGCCTGAGCGAGCGGCTCATCCGCACCTGGAGGGACTGCCGCGCGCCGCATGGAATGGGTGCAGGAATGGCCGTGAAAAAGAGCGTCGTGGAGACGATCGGCGGATTCGACGAGCAGCTTGGAGCCGGCGCCGTCTTCCAGACGTACGAGGACATCGACCTGGCTCTGCGGGCGCTGCTGGCAGGTCACGAGATCTACCAGACCAGTCGCACCTCGATACGGCACGCCGGCTTCCGAGATCGGGAGACGGGCAGAGCGCGTCTCCGGGCAGATTACTACGCCATGGGCGCGGGTCACGCCAAGCTGATCCGATGTGCGGGCCTCAGCGCCGTGCCGATCCTGGCGCTGGACTTCTGGCATCTTATCTGCGTGCCCGCTTTGCGGCACATCGTCCGATTGTCGAAACCGCCCGTCTTCGACCGCTGCATCAATCTCGCAAGGGGATTCGTGCGCGGCTGGCGCATGCCCGCCAACAGGCAGATGTCTGTGTTCGCAGACAGCCGGCCGGCGCCTGAGCCGGCCAAGCGACCCCACCACAACACCACGCAGTGACGATGGTCGGGGCCCGCCGGTTCCAATCGCCGCGCGAGTCGGAGCCCCAAAACCCTGCATCGATCAAACCAGTGAGATCGAGAAGCGGAGAAAGCCGGATAATGCAAATCGGCCGCCTCCGTGGCCACGCCTACGCCTCTCCTCTGCACCACAGAATCCACCGCAGCGGATCCATGCCCGCCGGAGGGCAGTGAACCCTTCGCGTCGAACCCCGAACTAAACGAGTGTTGCGCAACGAAGATCGTGTCCGCCGGCAGCGTCCGGCGATTGAGGAGAGCCTTCCATGCGACGCAGCATTTCTCTCGCACTTGTTCTCAGCCTGTGCATCGGGCTGGCCTGGTGGTCCGCCGGGCGCCCCGGCGGCGCGCCCCAGCCCGTGCGCGTTACGGCTGCCGGCGATCCGGATACCCCGGACAACGCAGACGTCGACCGAATCTCGCCGCTCGAGACGCGCGTGCTCGGCCAATCGAGCTGGCTGCGCGGAGGGCCGGGCGCCCTGCGCGTAATCGTGACGGACCACAACACCGGCAAGCCCGTCCACGCGCAGGTCGCAGCCGACCTCTATTTCGACAAGCCGACCGTCGGCAACCCGTTCCACCTCTTCACCGGCCCGACGGACCGGCTCGGCACGGTCGATGCGCAGTTCCACGTTCCCTCGTTCCCGCCGGGCGCCTATCTGCTCAAAGTGAAGGTGCGGTCGCCGCTCGGCCCGGACGAAGTGGACCAGCAGATCCGCATCCAGGACTCGATGCAGCTCATGCTCACGTCGGACAAACCGCTCTACCAGCCGGGTCAGATGATGCACATCAGGGCGCTCGCCCTCGACATGGCCACCCGCACCGCGCCGGCCGGCAAGCCCATCGTCTTCGAGATCGAGGACGCGCGCGGCAACAAGGTCTTTAAGAAGAGCGACACGCTCTCGCGATTTGGCGTCGCCTCCGCCGATTTCGAGCTCGCCGATGAGGTGAACATGGGCGTGTTTACCCTCCGCGCCATCCTCGGCGACGCGCAGACGGAGAAGAAGGTCACGGTCCAGCGCTACGTGCTGCCCAAATTCAAGCTCGCCGTGTCGGCCGAAAAGCCCTGGTATCTTCCCGGCGATCTGCTCAAAGGCACGGTCGAGGCCAACTACTTCTTCGGCAAGCCGGTCGGCGGAAGCGTCTCCGTCACGATCAACACCGTGGACATCGGCGTCACGAAGCTGGACGAGCTGAAGGGCAGGACGGACGCCGACGGCAAGTACCGCTTCGAATATCGGCTGCCGGCGGCGTTTGTCGGACAGCCGTTCGAGCAGGGCCGCGCAGTCGTCGAGCTTGCCGCCTCCGTTACCGACACGGCCGACCAGAAGCAGGAGGCCAACTCCTCCATTCCGGTCGTCAAGTCGCCGGTGCTCATCAGCGCGATTCCCGAGACCCGCGCGCTTGTGCCGAACGTGCCGAACCGCCTCTACATCGCGGCAGGAACGCCGGACGGCCAGCCGTTGAAGCAGGCCCGCGTCGAGGTAGCCGCGCAGGGCGAGCCGGCGCGCAAGCAGCTCACCACAGACGAACTGGGCGTCGCCACCTACGAGTTCACGCCGAAGGGAGCGGCGGAAGCCGTGACGGCAACCGTGACCGACTCGGCCGGCCACTCCGCCACGGTCACCCAGAATCTCGCGGCCGCGCCGGGCCAGGAGGCGGTCCTGCTCCGCTCCGACCGGACGCTGGCGAAGGTGGGCGAGCGCCTCGCCCTGACCGTCCTCTGCTCTCACAAGACCGGAACGGTCTACCTGGACGTGATCCGGAACAAACAGACCATCCTGACGCGTGCAGAGTCGTGCGAGAACGGCCGCGCTGAATTCCTGCTACCGCTCTCGCACGACATGGCCGGCACGCTGGAGCTCCACGCCTACAAGATCCTTCCGGACGAGAACATCGTTCGGGATACGCGGACGATCGTCGTCGCGCCCGCCGACGACCTGAAGATTTCGGCCGCGGCCGACAAGGGCCAGTACCGGCCGGGCGACGATGCCACGATCCGATTCCTCGTCGTCGATTCCCAGCAGCGCCCCGTCACAGCCGCTCTCGGCCTCGCCGTCGTGGATGAGAGCGTCTTCGCGCTCTCCGAGCTGCAGCCCGGCCTGGAGAAGATCTACTTCACACTCGAACGCGAACTGATGGAGCCGAAGTACGAGATCCACGGCCTGCGACCCACGTTCCTCATGGAGCAGCATCCGCCGTCTCCCGCGCGCGATTTCGGGGTGCAGCGCGCCGCCGCCATGCTGCTCTGCTCCGCGCCCGCTCAGACCGGCTTCGACTTCCGGGTCGATACCTACACGACGCGCTGGCAGAAGCTGCGCGAAAAGGTGGAAGAGGAGATGATGCGCGCCTATTCGAAGACGCTGGACGCGCTCTCCCGCTACCAGAACGACACGCACACGATGCTGAAATCGGACGAGCCGCTCAAAGAGCTGGTGCGGCTCGGCTATCTGAACGAACAGGACCTGAAGGACCACTGGGGCAGAGCCTATCGGTTCAAGCCGTTCGGAGGCCAATACTGGCAGTACGGGTTCCAGATAGCGAGCGCCGGCCCGGACGGCAAGTGGGGCACGAACGACGACATCTCCAACACGGACGAGATGATTGTCCGCCGCAGGGGCGTTCGTGGCAGAATGGGCGGTTTCGGCGGCGGCGGCAACCAATTCCGAGAGTTCGAAATGGGGGTCGCCGAAGACCGCGTTATGCGTGTTCCCATGGCGATGGCGGCGCCGATGGCAGGCGGACGGTTCCTCGCGGAACACGAAGCGGTCGCCAAGGCGGGCCTCAGCGTGGACCTGAAGTCGACGAACGGCCCGGCAGGAGGCGGCGCCGCCGAGCCGCGCGTGCGCCAGTACTTCCCGGAGACGATGTACTGGAATCCCGAGCTGATCACCGACGACCGTGGCCGCGCCGAGCTGAAGCTGCCTCTGGCCGACTCGATCACGACCTGGCGCATGAGCATGATCGCCAACAGCGCGGCCGGACAGCTCGGCAGCGCCACGACCGGCATCAAGGTGTTCCAGGACTTCTTCGCCGACATCGATCTGCCCGTCTCGCTGACGCAGAACGACCGGATCGAGATTCCTGTGGCCGTATACAACTATCTGCCGCACGGCCAGAAGGTCACGCTCACTCTGAAGGAGGAGCCGTGGTTCAGCCTGCAGGGGCCGGCGCAGCAGACCATCGAGATGGGCAAAGGCGACGTGAAGGTAGTCCACTATCCCATCGTCGTTAAGTCGATCGGCAAGTTCGCCCTTCAGGTGACGGCGCGCGGCGCGACGCTCTCGGACGCGATCCGGCGCACCATCGACGTGCTGCCGGACGGCAAGGAGGTGCGCAACACGATCAACGATCAGCTCAACGGGGCGGCGCAGAAGACGGTCTCCATTCCGGAGCAGGCCGTGCCGGGCGGCAGCAACTGCTGGCTGAAGCTCTATCCCGGCACGTTCAGCACCGTCGTCGAGGGGATGGACGGCATCCTGCGCATGCCTTACGGCTGCTTCGAGCAGACGAGCTCGTCCACCTACCCTAACGTGCTGGCCCTGGACTATCTAAAGGCGACGAAGCGGGTCAACCCCGAGATCCAGATGAAGGCCGAGGGCTTCATCAACGTCGGCTATCAGAGGCTGGTGACGTTCGAGTGCAAGTCCGGAGGCTTCTCCTGGTTCGGCAACGAGCCGGCGCACCAGGTGCTGACCGCCTATGGCCTGCTCGAGTTCAGCGACATGGCGCGCGTCCACGATGTCGATCCGGCGCTGATCGCGCGGACGCAGCGATGGCTGGCCGGCAAGCAGCAGGCCGACGGAACCTGGGAAGAGAAGGGACAGGGCATCGCTGAGGGCATCATCAACCGCCAGACCGGCGCGCTTCGCACGACGGCGTACGTGTCATGGGCGCTCGCGGATAGCGGCTTCAAAGGCCCGCAGCTCGAGCGCGGCGTGGACTACGTGAAGCAGCACATCGGCGAGGCCGACGATCCCTACACGCTGGCCGTCATGGTCAACCTGCTTGCGACGGTAGATAAGGACGGCGCGAGTACGACGGAGGCTGCAGAGAAACTGATCAAGCTGGCAAAGACGACCGAGAAGACCGCGTGGTGGGAGGGTAAGACGGAGACCTTCACCGGCGCGCGCGGCGAGGGCGCGGACATCGAGACAACCGGCCTGGCAGCCTGCGGCCTGGCGCGCTGGGGCCGCAACTTCGGCTTCACGAATAAGGTGCTCACCTACCTCGTCCAGACGCGCGACAGCTACGGCACCTGGCAGTCGACGCAGGGCACGGTCTGGGCGATGAAGGCCCTCCTCTATGCGAGCCGGAACGGCGTGGGAGGCACGAAGGGCGCCGTGACCGTCCTTGCGGACGGGAAGCAGGCGGCCACGGTCGAGATTACGGCGCAGAACAGCGACGTGATGCGCCAGATCGACCTGTCGAAGCTGGTCCACACGGGCGCGAACGCGATCTCGCTGGAGTTGAAGGGCGAGGGCAATCTGCTCTATCAGATCGTGGAGCGCCACTACCTTCCGTGGAAGCTGGTCCGCCCGCCGATGCCGCACATGGCGCCGCTCACGCTGGACGTATCCTACGATAAGACGACGCTGGCGCGAGACGACGAGGCGACCGTGACGGTGAAGATCCATAACCAGACGGACTTTATCGCGGAGATGCCTCTGATCGACGTCGGCGTTCCGCCCGGCTTCACGGTGATCCCGGACAGGCTGGACGCCCTCGTCAAGGAGAAGACGATCAGCAAGTACACGATCGCAGCTCGCCAGGTGATCGTCTACCTGGAAAAGCTGGACGCGGGCCATACGACGACGGTGACCTACAAGATCCGCGCCCGCTTCCCGATCAAGGCCCGCACGCCCCTGAGCCAGGCCTATCCCTACTACGATCCGAAGCGC
>Ga0181529_10003293_pt1 | contig 18506 bp, 16 predicted proteins | sample PEATcosm2014_Bin_36_FD_119763 | JGI IMG/M metagenome (GOLD analysis project Ga0181529, IMG submission 119763) | Peatland microbial communities from MTU Mesocosm Facility, Houghton, MI, USA - PEATcosm2014_Bin10_30_metaG | ecosystem: Environmental > Terrestrial > Soil > Wetlands > Peat | place... | reverse complement strand
ACCTTGAACGTGGTCGTGTCGCCTGGCATCACCATTTCCTTTCCTTCTGGGAGCGTCACTTCACCCGTCACGTCAGTCGTGCGGATATAGAACTGCGGCTTGTAGCCCTTGAAGAACGGAGAGTGGCGGCCACCCTCTTCTTTTGAGAGCACATAGATCTCGCCTTCGAACTCCGCGTGCGGGGTCACGCTGCCCGGCTTGGCGAGCACCTGCCCGCGCTCCACGTCTTCTTTTTTGAGACCACGGAGAAGCAAACCGGCGTTGTCGCCTGCCATGCCCTCGTCGAGGCTCTTGTTGAACATTTCGATGCCGGTGACGACGGTCTTGGCGGTCGGCTTGAGGCCGACGACCTCGACTTCCTCGTTCACCTTGACATTGCCGCGCTCGATGCGTCCTGTGACGACCGTTCCGCGGCCTTCAATCGAGAAGATATCTTCGATCGGCATAAGGAACGGCTTGTCGAGTTCGCGGACCGGATCCGGGAAATAATCGTCCATCGCTTTGATGAGCTCGAGGACCGGCTTGGCTTCCTCGGAATCGGCGGAAGTCGCACCAAGCGCCTTCAACGCGGAACCGCGGATGACCGGAGCGTGCTCGCCATCGAAGCCGTTCTTCGTGAGGAGCTCACGAACCTCGGACTCGACGAGATCGATCAATTCCGGATCGTCCACCATATCAACTTTATTGAGGAACACGATGATGTTCGGCACACCCACCTGGTGAGCGAGCAAGATGTGCTCACGCGTCTGCGGCATCGGGCCGTCAGTCGCTGCAACCACGAGCACTGCACCGTCCATCTGGGCGGCACCGGTGATCATGTTCTTGATGTAGTCAGCGTGACCAGGAGCATCAACGTGCGCGTAGTGGCGCTTCTCCGAAGAGTATTCCGAGTGATGCAACGCAATCGTGATACCACGCGCTTTTTCTTCCGGAGCGTTGTCGATCTGATCGACTTTCTCCTCTTTCTTTGCCCAGCCCTTCAAAAACAAAACGTGTGTGATCGCTGCGGTCAACGTGGTCTTGCCATGATCGACGTGGCCAATCGTACCTACGTTAAGGTGCGGCTTGGACCGGTCGAACTTTTCTTTTTCTGCCATAGTTTTAAAAAATATTAATGTTTGTTTTTACTGCTCCAGCGAATCCCCTTTCGAAGAAAAACAGCTGCAAGAGCTGTGAAAATCTATAGCCAATCGACCTAAGTGACTTTCGTGATTTCCTTCGGGGATTTACTAAGTGATTGTATGTGGATTACCGCTAATTGTCAAATACCCGCGTAGAATGGCGCCTAATCCTCATAGCCACCCGTTTACGGAGGAGCTGTTTTTCTATTTCCCCTGCCGATATCTTCCCTGTCCGGAGGATACTGACGCGCCCTTTCCGTACCTGAACGATCGTGGACGGAAGCGATCGCGAGAGCGTGCCGCCGTTCAAAAACATATCGGGATACGGTCGAACGCCGGAAGAAGTGTGACCAAGCTGCCTCTTGACCGAAGAGATCGTAAAACATCCCGGTCTGCCCGATCTGTTCGCCGAAGTGGAAGTGATTGGTGCTCCGGCACGAATGGCCAATCGGGCGGCAGTAGCATTCGCCGAATAGCGCACCGCGACGCGCTTCCCTCCCATAGCCGCCGCCAATGTCCGAGACCGCGTCGCGAGCACCAACGTAAGCGGCCCTGGCCAAAATTTTTTCGCGAGCGCAAGCGAGAGCCGGTCGAAGATGAAATATTTCCGCGCCTGCGCCAGACTCCCTACGATCACCGGCAACATTTTCTCCTGTGGGCGGCGCTTGATATCACATACCCTCCTCACCGCCTCCCTATCAACAGACGACGCCGCTAAGCCGTACAGCGTCTCCGTTGGAAACACTACCGTGCCGCCATGTGCCAATATGTTCGCCGCCCGGCCGATCTCAGCGTTCTTCATTATCATAACCCTATCACAGCAACCGTCTCGAGCGCAGCTCACGACGCAGCGTCGCATGGTCCGGCATAACACTCCCCACCAGCGCCCAGAACAGCGGCGAATAGTTGAGCTCCCGCAAATGCGCCAACTCGTGGATGATCACATAATCCTGCAAGTGTGCCGGCAAAAATAGTATCTTGTAGCTGAAGTTCAGATTCCCCTTTCGCGAACAGCTCCCCCAGCACGTCTTTTGATTGCGAATAGCAACGCGCGCGAAGGAAACCCCGAGCGATGGCGCAAGCGCAGCGATCCGCGCCAACACAAACGAGCGCGCGGCCTCGCGATGCAAAAGATACTCGCGGCGGCCGTACCGCGCCACGGGATCCAGCGGCGGCAGCGAGCGAACCCGCGCGAGCGCGGCCATCACCCACCGCGCGTGGCGCAGGACAAATCCATCCACAAAATGATCCGACGTCCGCACAGGCGTCGTAAGCACCACTGCGCCATCGCGACCCACCGCCAGGCGCATCCGCCGCGCTCGCGCACTCCGGCGATGCGTGTACGAAATCGTCGAATCCCCAACTTTGATCTCTTTTTTCATATCCCTACCGATTCATCGCCCACACCCGATAGTTAAGATACGAGGCAAAAGTGACCCACGCCGCATACGGCACCAAGAGCCACGCAGCGAGCGTGGATAGCGGCGCGATGAGCCAGATAAGCAGAACGATCGTAAGATCCAAGAACAAGCACACCCAAATGGCCGGCCCCATCTTGTGCAAGTAGAAAAACACATAGCTCCACAGAACGTTCACCACCGCATTCAAAATAAAAAGCGTGGCGACGATCAGCGGAACAGGCGTCGAAAGATTCCAGACGATCAGCGCCGATATTGCGGCAAGGATATAAAGCACCGTCCATACCGCGCCGATCACGCTTCCCGGCGGTGTCCACGAAGGTTTATGCAACGTCCGATACCACGTCGCGACCGAACGGGCCGTCAGCCGTCCGCCGATGTATGCAACGAGAATAGTAACGAGCGGGATGAGGATATAGGAGATATGCATGACTATAGTATACAACTCGTTACCCCTGTGGACCCGGCGGGACTTGCACCCGCATCTTCAAACTGGCAAGGATGATATTCTACTCCTTAAACTACGGGCCCAAATCCATAGGGGCTCATAGAGTTTAGAAAGTGCCTGATTAAAACTATGTAAAACGAAAACAGCCACCGAAGTAGCTGTTTTCGCGCCAGGTTGAAGATTATTGACTCGTAGTTCAACGAGTTATCATCCTTGTCATCATTTTAATTCACCAAACAAGAATGTCAAAACTCTTTTAATGATTTTTTAATCTCTATACAAACTATACGTTACGCGCCAACCAATGGCCGCACCGACCACCGGGAGCCGGACTTGCTTGCAACAAAACATTTCTCGCTGATCGCGATATCTTTTGCGGTGTTCAAGTTTGCCCGCGAAAAAATCTGGTCTTTTTTATCTTCAAAGACGATACAAACTTTCCTGGGCAATTTATCCAGCACTTTCGTGTGATCTTCAGACAAGGCAACCCACTTATTCACATAGTGTTTCGTGATCTCTGCGATATTTGGATTTTTCATTTTCTTTTTCATGGCGCCGGTATTTATATTACTATCGTAGCCCTCATCCCTTATCTTACGCAAATTCGACCTTTTGTAAAAAGACCATAGCACACCCACATTAAAAATATATTAAATCAGATAACCGCCACATGACGGTTATCTGATACACTCGCTGCCAGCGCAGATCTCTATCCCCAGCTGAACTCCCTCCCGAAGTGCCCCCATGCGGCGGTGTCGGCCCAGCGCACGGCATCGAACCGCAACAGCGTGGCGATGCCGGAAGGCGTAAGATCGTAGCCTTCGACAGGCACCACACTTCCGTCCACCTCCGCCACGGCCATCACCGGCTCCGCTTTGCCGATGGCGTACGCAAGCTTTACGCGCACTGCGCGGGCGGCGGGAAAACGATCGAGGTAATCCACCGCGATGCGCCGCGCCATGTACGCGCCCGACCGGTCCACCTTGGTAAGGTCCTTGCCCGAGAACGATCCCCCGCCCACGCCGATCTCCGGCCCGTAGTTATCGATGACGATCTTACGCCCCGAGATCCCCGAATCCGCATCAAATCCGCCAAGCGACCATTCGCCCGCCGGATTGATCAGATACTCGTCCGCGGCGATGGACGATCGCACGAGCGCAAGAAGCGCAGCGCTGGGCGCGTTCTGAAAGCTCGCAACCACGCACGTCACACGATCGCCATCCACCGTGACCTGCGTTTTGCCGTCATACGGATACACGGCATATAACTTTTCACACAGCTCTCGCGCGAGCGTGTACTCGAGCGGCAGGAACGATGGCGTCTCGCGCGTGGCATAGCCGATCATGATGCCCTGATCTCCCGCACCGCCCGTGTCCACGCCCCGCCCGATCTCCGGACTCTGCCGCGTAAGGTACGCGTGCACCGCGTACGACGATCCCACGATCCCATGCACGATCGCCTCCACGTCCACCTGCGCCGCGCTCGTCACCTCCCCCGAGATCGTGATGTGCCCGTGACCGCCCATCACCTCCGCCGCCACGCGGCTCGACGGATCCCCCGCCAGATACGCATCCAGCAACGAATCCGCAATGAGGTCGCACAATTTATCCGGATGCCGAGGCGAAACAAACTCTGCCGTCTTCAAACCAGTTTTTATTTGCATAATAATTTAAGTGATTAATGAATTAATGATTGATTCGACCCAGGTTGTCAAAGAGCAAAAAAACAACCGCCTACACGGCAGTTGAGCATAAGAAGCATCTTCCCCGTGAAGGGTTGGATTTCGCACCGTGTCGAATCGTCGATCGGTTGCGGGCGGAGCATCGGGCCAGATCCCTTAGCATCTCCGCGGCCGAGATGGAGCGCCCCGCCAGCAGGCGGGGACGCGTACCCGAAAAACATATGAGGCAGGATGCTTTTAGCGTTTCTTCCCCTCAATAATCTGCTCCGTCACGTTGCGTGGTGCAGCCTCATAATGATCGAATTCCATAGTGAACGAACCGCGTCCCTGCGACATCGAGCGAAGCTCCGTGGCGTACCCAAAAAGCTCGGACAGCGGCACCTTGGCGTTCACCACCTTGAGCTGGCCCGGACGGTCGTCCATCGATTCGATCGCGCCGCGCTTGCCGCTCACGTTGCCCGTCACCTCGCCCATAAAGCTGTCCGGCACGATGACCTGGATCTTCATGATCGGTTCGAGGATGACCGGCTTGGCTTTCTTGGCCGCATCCTGGAATGCCATCGAGCCCGCGATCTTGAACGCCGCTTCGGAAGAGTCCACTTCGTGGAACGATCCGTCGTAGAGCGTCACCTCGACGTCCACCATGTGGTAGCCGGCGACGATACCCTTATCAATCGCTTCTTTGACGCCCTTCTCCGTTGGGTTGATAAACTCTTTAGGGATCGAACCGCCTTTGATCTCGTCGAGGAATACGAATCCCGAGCCGGGCGCGCCCGGCTTTACGCGGATCTTGACGTGACCGTACTGACCGCGGCCGCCGGACTGCTTGATATACTTACCTTCGCCATCGGCTTCGGCGGTGATCGTTTCGCGGTACGCAACCTGAGGACGCCCGACGTTTGCGCCGACGTTGAACTCGCGCTTCATGCGGTCAACAATAATATCCAAGTGAAGTTCGCCCATGCCGCTAATGATCGTCTCCCCCGTTTCGTTATCGCCTTCAACACGGAATGTCGGATCCTCTTCCGCCAACCGATGCAGTGCGATGCCCATCTTCTCCTGGTCGGCTTTGGTCTTCGGTTCGATGCGCAAACCGATGACTGGTTCAGGGAATGTGATCTTTTCCAAAATGACCGGATGGTCCGGATCGCACAGCGTGTCGCCCGTCGTGGTGCTCTTTAAGCCCACAATCGCAGCGATCTCGCCGGAGTAGATCTCGTCCACTTCTTCGCGGTCGTTCGCGTGCATGCGGACGATGCGGCTGACGCGCTCCTGCTGGCCCTTGGTGGAGTTGTATACATACGAGCCGCGCTTGAGCACGCCGGCATAGACGCGGAAGAATGCGAGGTTCCCCACGAACGGGTCCGTTGCGATCTTGAAGGCCAATCCCGCAAAGTGTTCTTCATCGGTGAGCTTCACCGGCACGATCTCGCCAGTCGCTTCGCTGTGCGCCATGATCGGCGGCATGTCCGCCGGCGACGGCAAGTATTCGATGACGGCGTCCAACATGAACTGCACGCCTTTGTTCTTGAGCGCGGAGCCGCACATCACCGGGATGATCGTGTTCGCGATGACCGCCTTGCGCAACGTCTTGCGCAAATCCTCGAGCGAAATTTCTTTGCCATCTAAATAGTTCGACATCACCGCGTCGTCGTTCTCCGCGATCTTTTCAATAAGATCGTGGCGGTGCTTTGCCACCGTCTCTGCCATATCCGCCGGGATCGGGATCTCTACGATCTTTTCGCCGTGCTCGCCTTCAAAGGCGTAGGCCTTGTTCTCGAGTAGGTTCACGACGGCGCTAAAGTTGCTCTCCGTGCCGATCGGGAGCTGGATCGGGATCGCGTTCGGCGTGAGCCGGTCAAGGATGGATTTGAAGCTCTTTTCAAAGTCCGCGCCCGCGCGGTCGAGCTTGTTGATAAAACAAATGCGCGGCACTTTGTAGTCATCCGCGTAGCGCCAGTTGGTCTCCGACTGCGGCTCCACGCCGGCGACGCCGTCAAAGACAACGACGGCCCCATCGAGCACGCGAAGCGAGCGCTTCACCTCTACGGTGAAGTCGATGTGTCCTGGGGTGTCGATCAGGTTGATGCGATGTTCCCACTTTTTGTGATCGGGGGACGCGGCGTGATACGTGGGCGTCCAGAACGCGGTCGTCGCGGCCGACGTGATCGTGATGCCGCGCTCGCGCTCCTGTTCCATCCAGTCCATCACGGTGTCGCCCGTGTGCACCTCGCCGATCTTGTGCGAAACGCCGGTATAAAAAAGCACGCGTTCGGAAACGGTGGTCTTGCCGGCATCAATGTGCGCGATGATGCCGATATTGCGGGTCTTCTCGATGGAGTATTGCCGGGGCATAAATAGAGTTGCCTAAATTAATAGTAGAATAAAAATCGCCTGAGCGACGTTGATTAGATTATCACAGTTTTTTAGTGACTGCAAATGTTATACGGCGGGAGTATTTCATCGCAAAATAAAAAACAATATAAAAAGATATGTAAACCAAAGCACGAAAACCCTCCATTCGCGATACGGTTCCATGATAATAACAATATAGCCCACAATGCCCGCGATCAATGACAGTAAAAAGATCGCCCATGATCCCAGGATGATGGGTACTGCAAAAAATGCGCATGCAAAGAGAATACCCGTGGCCATAGAACCATATTTTTCTCCGAAAAGCACCGGAATGGTCATAATTCCTTCAGCTCGATCCCCCGCGACGTCTTTCATGTCCTTAAAGTTCAGCCCCAGCGTAAAGCTGATAAGGATGAGCGCCATGATGTTTATCGGAAAATCCGCAAGAAGGTGGCTGGCATCCACAAAATAGAATCCGGCGAGCACCGATGCGAGTGAGGCAATTGCAATGAGGAATGATGCAAGCAGCGGAATGCGCTTTAGCCGAAGCGGCGGAGTGGCGTGAATATAAAAGACTGCAAGGAATGTGCAGATGCAATAGAATGCCCACACTCCGGAAAGATATCCTCCAACGAGCGCCGCCGCAAGAAAAAATCCGGCGATATTTTTCATCTCCTCTTTGGAAAGCGTCCCGGAGACGAGCGGCCGCCCTTGATTCGAGATCGCATCGATTGCCACGTCCGTCGCATCATTAACGCATACCGCAAAGCACCATGCCAAAGCGAATGAGAGTAAAAGCACCACAAAAGCGACACCATCAAATTTTGTAAAATCCGGATGAAGAAGAAACGCCGCCAACGCACTGCCCGCAATGACCATCAGAATATAGTGCGCCATCCGCTCGGGGCGGAGGTTTCGGAACACTGCTTTTACCATGCCGCTTCGTGCGCGCATAGCCCACCACACAACGAGCACCGCATCGATCAAAAAGAATATCATTCCCATCGCGGCATCAAACGAAATTTCCATGCCGGACCACAGCGAAGCGCCCAATCCCTGCGCAATAGTATTAATACCGGCGCGAGACGCGGCAAATGCCTCGGCAAGGAAGATCTGGGCACTGTAACTCCCCTGTCCCGGTTGAAATATCTTTCCGATAACCGTAAGCCACACGGGCAGGGCAAGGCAGGCAAAAGCGATCGCATATGCTGAAAATGCGGCGATGACGACGAGCACCGGCTTTCGCGTTTTTATATACGCATATCCTCCGCAGAGCATCATCGCAACGACCATTTCCATCCTTATCCCAAATGTCAGACCTCCTCCGCCCAGCATCAAAAATGCACTACCGATCCCCGATGGCGGCAAGAAGAGATACGACATCACAATGCCCTTACCGCCAGAGATAATAAGATCGGCGATCGGCGCGATCCACAGTATGCAAAATCCCACAGTAAGCACTTTCGAAACGCGGATAATATCCTCGCGCGTTATAAAACGGAGTATCAGCGCCAACACAAGAAATTCCGCTACATAAAACAGGGTGTCATGGAAAAAGGTCACGCCGTACGGTATAGGAGAAATCTCCGGCACCGAAGACGAAAAAATTTCCAAAAAAACCCGAATGGCGACGATCGAAAGAAATCCGATAGCCCAAGAAAAAAAGGATATGGGGGCGTTCTCAATACTTGCTATAAATCGTGAGATCGCCTTCATATCGATCAATCAATAATTTCGGCGAAATGTCGGATTGAATGCTATCGTGCAAAATGCGCGAATGCGCGGTTTGCTTCCGCCATGCGGTGCATGTCGAGCTTCTTCTTGATGGCGCTGCCTTCGTTCTTGGACGCGGCGATGATCTCTTCGGCCAGCTTGTCGGCCATGCCTTTGCCCTTCTTGGCGCGGGCGGCGCCGATGATCCATCTGAGCGCGAGCACGAAGCGGCGTTCGGGGCGAACCTCGCGCGGCACCTGATAGTTCGCACCGCCGACGCGCTTGGAAGCGACTTCCAAAAGCGGCATCACGTTCTCGAGCGCACGCTCAAAAACAACGAGGGGCTCCTCTTTTGTGGTCTCCTTTATTTTATCGAATGCCGTGTAGACCAACTTTTCGGCAGTCGATTTCTTTCCGTCTTTCATTACGTAATTGATAAAGCGACCCAACTCAACGCGGCCGTGCACGACGTCGGGTTGATGGAATTTTTTATATATACGCTTTTTTCTCATGTTATTTCTTCTTGGCGATCTTTGCGCCGTACTTTGAGCGCTGCTGCTTACGGCCTTCAACGCCGGTCGTGTCGAGCACGCCGCGCACGATGTGATAGCGAACGCCCGGGAGATCCTTTACGCGGCCGCCGCGCAACATCACGATGGAGTGCTCCTGCAAGCTGTGGCCGACGCCCGGAATGTACGCCGTCACCTCCATGCCGTTCGTCAAGCGCACGCGCGCCACTTTGCGTATAGCGGAGTTCGGTTTCTTCGGCGTTTGGGTAAATACCTTCACGCACACCCCGCGCTTGAACGGCGATGTGGAATCCACGGGGCGGTTGTGAATGGAATTAAAATAGTACGCCAAAGCCGGCGCTTTGCTCTTTGTGGCAAGCGGCTTTCGGCCCTTTTTTATGAGTTGACGGATAGTTGGCATGGCTAATACCAAAGAATTGTAAGCGAGGTCGTGCGTTATGTCAAATAAAACAACTTCTCCGTGCCACACATCCCTTAAAGGTACGGCGTTCCGGTCTGCTGACCGGCCGCCTCGGCTCTCGCCGCCTTCGCGGCTCCGAGACGCCCTTTAAGGGATGTGTGGCACGGAGAAACCCTTTTTAGCATAACTCCTTTGTCTTTTGGGATATAATAAAAACAATAAGATGGATATAAACATTGTGCCGTTTGGGGATAAATATAAGAAAGCAGTTGCAGAACTGATGGATAGTTTTCGTGATTATTTAATTACAATCGATCCAAACGGACGATACCGGCGACTGCCAGGATACGGAGCGTTTGCACTCGGCGAGGAATTAGAAAATACAAAGGATGATCGAGGGATCATATACATTGCCCTCGATGGCGAGAAGCCAATCGGTTTCGGTGTCGCGTTCATGCTGAAAGATTTCAGCGAAGGAGAATTGCTTGGTATATTCCCCACTCGGCGTGGAAGGATTGAAGAGCTCTACCTCGCACCAGAATATCGCGGAAAAGGAATTGCATCCATGTTCATCAAAAAAATGGAGGAGTTTTTAAAAGAAAAAGGATGTGAATATATTTTCATCGGCGTTAATACATTCAATGAAAATGCCCACGAGATATATAAGCACCTCGGATACGCCGATGTTGGTGTTGATTTGATGAAGAAAGTGCAGTAACTATCCCCGCCTCTCTACCACGCGTAAGCGGACGTCTATATTCTTATCGGCGGACTGAAGTCTGGAGATATCTTCGTTTGTGCGTACTGCATACGCGGAAAAACGCGCATCAATGCCATCCGCGACTTTGCGTACCCCTGCGATAGCGGCAAGAATTTCATCTTTAAATGACTTCAACTCCTCCTTTGTTGCCATCCCGCTCATCGTGACTTTTATCTCTGCGATCTCAGCATGGACTTTACCAAACTCTTCGTCGACCTTGGCGAACCTCTCGTCGACCTTATCAAACCTCTCGTTGACCTTGTCAAAATCTTTTTGAATTGCAATCGCCAATTTGTCTATGTTCATGCACTAATTTTATTTCGTCCAAAAATAAAGTCAAAAACTTTTTCATGATTTTTTAATCTTCTCCTCATCGCTCTATCACCGAAGCGTCCACCACGCAAAATATCCTCATCTTATATCTTTCGAGGGGCGTCACGGAGGCGCGAAGGCGCCGAGTGCCGAGGCGGCCGGTCAGCAGACCGGAACGCCGTACCCGAGAAAGATATAAGATGAGGATATTTTGTGCGGTGGACCTGAGGGGAATCGAACCCCTATCTATCGGATGCAAACCGATTGCTCTACCACTAAGCTACAGGCCCAAATTTTGTCCTTCTATTTATATCCTAAAAAAAGCGTCCCGCAAAGAGGGCAAAGAAGAAGTTGATGACGGGGAAGATGATCTGGAATCCAAAGAACACAAAGATAAGCACGAGGATCAATCCCCATCGCTCCATAAAGTACATGAACTTATAGGTGGCGGGCGTCGGCGGCAGGATCAAAAACAAAAGCTTGGAGCCGTCGAGCGGCGGGATGGGCACAAGATTGAAGATGCCGAGCAGCACGTTAATATAGACGACGATCAAAAAGAAAAAATACATGCCATCGAATGTTCCCGTAAACATCGGCGTGCCGCCGCCTGCGATCGCGTTGAAGAGCGCGTCTTTTGCTGCGCCGGCGACCGGCAGGATAATGCTCAGCACGCCGAACACGAGCGCGATCAACAGGTTGGTGATGGGGCCGGCGAGCGCGACCTTCACCGCGCCCGTGCGCGGGTTCTTGAGATTGTTCGGGTTGTACGGCACCGGCTTTGCGCCGGCAAAGAAAAATCCCGTCGTCAAAAATAATACGACCGGCATGAGGAACGACATGAACGGGTCGAGGTGCGCGAGCGGATTCAGCGTCAGCCGCCCCGCACGGCGCGCGGTATCATCCCCCAGCCGCTCCGCCTCATAGCCGTGCGCCACCTCGTGGAGCACCGCGGAAAAGAGCAGAACCACAAACTCGAACACAATGATTGCAATAGTCATAGAAGTAATTGTAGCATTAGAGCGTAGGAACGCGCGCGGCCATCCGCGGCGCATCAGCCCTCGTAGTGAAACGGATATCACGCATGGCTTCGAACCATGAAGTCGGGGTTCAACTCCCTGCGGGGGCACCACATCTTTTCTTCTGAACGGAGGTTGAAAATTATCGGCTGCCGTATATACTTAGACTGGCAATAAAGCCCCTATAGCTCAGTTGGTAGAGCAACTCCCTCTTAAGGAGATGGTCCGAGGTTCGAGTCCTCGTGGGGGCACCGCGAATATCGGCGGGAACGATTTCTTTTTTTTGTTTGACAAATCCGTTGATTTGTCATATCGTTATCCCCGGTAAGGAAATACGCGAAGGAGAAAAATGAGCATTGCGATATCTGCCGCAAAGACATTTACACCGGACGCCTGCTGGCCCCTGGCTCTCGAATGTTTGGGAGTTAAAACGATTCCCACCAACCCTGAGGAGGGAACCAAACTTCTTTCTTCGTTGTTGAAATTGAAGGAAAGCTCCGCCATCCACGATCTCGCACGCGAGGTTACCCAGAAGATCGTCAACGACAATATCTTTCTGGATTTCGACAAGTGCTATTGGCTCGTCATCGCTTTCTTCCGTGCACTTCAAAAGATGGAGGACTGACAGATCTCTCGCTCTCACCCCTCCCACTCCCGCCGGCGCGCCTCACAAGGTTCGCCGGCTTTTATTTTTAACATCATTCCGCACGATCCCGAACCAAGTAATATCTTTGATATTTTTCTGTATTATATCTAGGCAAAAGAAAAAGGGAGAGAGCTTTATGACAATCGAAAGGAAAGCAGAAACGGATCCCGACAGCCATCTGTATCCACTCTTGGCTCTTTGGGGATATCCCATCAACGAACTCAACCCAGGGGCTGCTGCGATATTATTTCGCTTTGTAGTGTCTGATTCCAATGACGAACGTTTGAAGGAACTCGCTGACCAGGCGGTGACGGATCTTGTACAAAGAGGCGCGTTCGAGCGTGCTCGGTTCGATCAATTATCCGGCGCGTACCTGGCAAGGTTGAGGCGTATTCGCGATGAGACACTCCAGCTCGGCTTTTCTTGATCGTCTTCCCCGCACCTTCCTCGGAACTCAGTAACCGGCGCGCCCACAAAAAGGGCGCGCCATTTTTTAATTCCAAAAATTATTTCGATGATCATAAAAATAGAAAGCGGCGCATCGTCATAATATGATGATCATAAGATAGACGATGCGCCGCGTTGTGTGTCAAATGTCCCGTGACACGACGAGAAGCTTCCATTTGATTGCAGTTTTTAGGACCTGCCACCAGTGAAGTCATAACTTCTGGTGCTCTGCTGAGAACCTTCAAGTTTTCGACCACCCGATCTTCCAATCGGTGATCAAAAAATTTTGACCGTTGCGTTGTCAACCAGGCATATCGCTTCCTCCTTCGAACCCGCATACTTGGAGCGGGTGGAAATGTAGGCATGGTCCCATGAAAATCACGGGCGCCGGGGCCGGGTCAGGCCGCAGAGGCAAAATTCATCGTATTATTCAAGTGGAGTTTTTCCCAATTAGGGGGCAAAATTGATTCTCCTCAAATTGAATTGGCCACGATGTTTTGAAGCCTGGATACATAGTATACCTATTTCATAACTTTGTCAAGTGCGCGAATATATCCCGAAAAGGTGTGCGTGATGTCATTCCGAAGTCCGTTGTGGTATACTATTCGCAAATCAATGCTTCAGATTGCCCCGGACACGCCGCTTTTTGAGGTAGTGGGAGCGAGAGTTCCCGCTTTGCGCCGTCTTGAAAAGATGGGCATCAAGACCGTGCGGGATTTGCTCTGGCACTTCCCCACCCGCTACGAAGATTTCACAAAAGTCTATCCCATCGCCGAGCTCGAGCCCGGGCAACAGGCCACGATCCAGGGCATCGTTGAAGAAGTGCAATCCAAACACAGCTGGCGGCGCGGCATGAGCATCGTCGAGGCCACGATCGCGGATGAATCGGGATCGATCCGCGCGGTGTGGTTCAATCAGCCGTACGTGGCGAACGCGCTCAAGTCCGGGCGTGACGCAAACTTTGCGGGCAAGGCATCCGTGTCGGAGGAAGGCGAAATTTATTTAAATAATCCCGTCTATGAAGTGATCCGCGCGCGCGACAGCGAGCATCAGGAGATGAACCACACCGCGCGGCTCGTGCCGGTGTATCCCGAGACCCGCGGTCTCACCTCGCGCGGGATCCGCTATGTCACACAGATACTGTTCAGGAAAAAACCCGCGTTCAAGGAATGGATCCCGAGCGAAGTGCTTTCCGAGTTCTCCTTTCCGGAACTGAACGAGGCGATCCACTCCATCCACTTCCCCCGCGCGATCGAAGATGCATCCGCCGCGCGGGCGCGATTTTCGTTTGAAGAATTATTTTTGCTCCAGATCCTGAACATGCAGCAGAAAATGCGGCTCGCGCAGGAATCCGCGCCGGTCATCAAAGCGGACATCGAGCGCGTGAAGGCGATGCTCGCCAAGCTCCCCTTTGAGCTCACGCATTCGCAGAAACAATCGCTCTGGGAGATCATCCAGGATATCGAAAAGCCGCGGCCGATGAACCGGTTGCTGCAGGGAGACGTGGGATCGGGCAAGACGGTGGTGGCCGCGGTGGCGGCGGTGATCGCCGCGGAGAACGGGCTGCAGACCGCGTTCATGGCGCCGACGGAGATCCTCGCGCGCCAGCACTTTGAAACGATGAAAAAATTCTTTGTGGCGCTGGCGCTCGGCAACGATCAGCCGGTCATCGGGCTCATCACCGGCAGCAGCGCGCATATCTTTTACGGCAAAGAGTTGGAATCAAAGACGACCAAACCGGAATTTTATAAGAAGGTCGCCGCCGGCGAGGTAGCCATCATTTTCGGCACGCATGCGCTCATCCAAAAAGCTATGGAGTTCGCCGCGCTCGGACTCGTGATCATAGACGAACAGCACCGGTTCGGCGTGCGCCAGCGCGCGGAACTGAACGCGCGAAAGAACGGCACGCGCGCGAGCAACGGAAACGGCGTCGCCGGCGCGCCGATCCCCCACTTTCTCAGTATGTCCGCCACGCCGATCCCCCGCACGCTCATGCTCTCGGTGTTCGGCGACCTCGATCTTTCGCTCATCACCGAATTGCCCGTCGGGCGAAAAGAAATAAAAACGGAGATCGTGGCGCCACTCAAACGCACCGCCACATACAATTTTATCCGGGCGCAAATAAAAGAAGGGCGCCAGGCGTTCGTGATCTGCCCTCGCATCGACGCGGAAGAGGAAGCCGAGCCCGGCGCGGCAAAAAAACTGGAATTAAAATCTGTTAAAGAAGAATTTGAAAAACTATCGACGAAGATCTTCCCCGACCTGCGCATCGCGATGCTGCACGGCCAGATGAAGCCGAAAGAAAAAGAAGAGGTGATGAAAAAGTTCAAAGACAAGGAGTTCGACATCCTCGTCGCCACGTCGGTCGTGGAGGTCGGCGTGGACGTGCCGAACGCATCCATCATGATGATCGAGGGCGCCGATCGCTTCGGCCTCGCGCAGCTCTATCAGTTCCGCGGGCGCGTCGGCCGCGGCGAATATCAATCGTATTGTTTCTTGATGGCCGACTCGCAGGCGGCGATCGCGAACGCGCGGCTCAAAGCCATCCTCGAAGCCAAGAATGGATTCGAGCTGGCGGAAAAGGACCTCGCGCTGCGCGGCCCCGGGCAATTTTTCGGCAACGTGCAGACGGGCCTCCCCGACGTTGCGATGGAAGCGCTCCGCGATCCGGAGCTCGTCAAACATTCACGCGAGGCGGCGATCAGAGCCGTCACCGCCGATCCGCAGTTCAAAAAGAATCTCGCGCTTCGAAAAAAAGTGGAAGAGTTCCGCGCGTTGGTGCACCAGGAATAGGGCTCCATGATACCACGCTTCCTATAACCCCTTTACCACCACGATCGCCTGATAATAGCCGCTACCCGGTGTGCTATAGGTACCCGTGATGCCGAACTGTCCAGCTGAAGTTATTGTCTGAGTATAGAGAGCCCCTGATGCCGCACTGCCGTCATTCGCCTGGCGTTGCAATACTCCAGGATTGATTGTGTCGGTCGAAGCGGCGCGGTTCGAACTAAAGTAAATCGCCGTATCGGTAGTAAGCGGACCGCTTGTCGAACTAACATTTACCGTGGAAGCGCCCGATCCGTTTTGAGCAAAATCAACTTCGCGTATTCCCGCTGTGTTACCGACAAAAGTGACGATTCCTACAACCCCGTCATATCCACCAAGAGTACTTACTGTTACCGAACCGGCGGTGATATCGCCCGCCGTCAAAACTTTTGAAAGGACGGTGCCTCCCCACCATGGGGAATTCCCCGTTGTCTCGTTTTCCGTCCACCCGCTCGGAGCTGACGACACATCGTATCCACCGCCATAAGTAATGACTGCCAGATCCCCTGCCTGAGTTCCCGCCGGCCATGAAACCGTATAGCTCGACGCGAATGAAGCTTGTATCCCCGTGCCGCGGATTACAGGATTAAGGCTTGGCGGCGTATACGTATACCTCAAGAACGTTGCGATCATCGCAGTGGAACTCGTAAGCACGCCCGACGTCCACGAAGCAGCGACGGGATTGGCAATGTCTTGATTCATATCTTCTACGAATACCTGGGTATTGTTTCCAACCGTCGACGATGTTTCCAACGTGTAGCCCGTTCCTGGAGAAAAGGTGGCGCTGATCGGAGTCGAATTATCATCAACGCCAAACAGCAGCTCAACACTTGATGTCGGACTCACCGACGGACTGGAAGGTGTCGTCATGCCTCCTTGTGCCTGCGCGCCCCACGCATCGAATGCAGACGCAGTAATCGCGCCGCGGTATTCATAGAGAAACATCGACGTGTACGTTGCAGACGAAGAGAAGCTGGCGGTCGTGGTGTTCGCACCGGCCACAGCATTTAGCGCGGCGTAGAGCGCGACCGTGCCGGAGGGCGCCATGGTCGTCGTGCTTGCGATCTGCTTCCATGTGTTCCCGTTCGTATCTGCAATGGAAGAAGTCCCCGTTCCCTGATATGCAACGACAGCAAGAAGCATATCGCCACTTTCGTTGGGAGCCGAAAACGCTCTTACCAGACTTGCACTGGATGGCGCGTTATTCTCCACCTTCGCCTGTTGAATAAGCGCGACTTCCGGGACCGGCGCAAGCACGGTCGCGGAAGATTCGAACTGTTGGGAATATTGCGACGCAGCGCCGCCGACCGCGCTCACGGTGAATGAATACGAGACGGAATCCGTGCCGAGCGGCGAAGACGAAGAATTTATATTATAGTGGCGGGTGAACGAAAGATTCGAGATCGTGACCTTGTTCGAGGTGAGCGGCTGGAGCGTGCCCGCCACCCCCTGTTGAAGGTAGACCGTTCCATTGCTCAATGTGAATGTCGTCGGATCATATGACGACGACGCGAGGGATTCCCGCAGCACGAGCGTGCCCGCGGAAACGTCCTGCGTCATGTCCACCAGCCGCGCTGATTCGATATAATACTGCAATTGCTGATCAAGAAATTGGCCCTGCTGCTGCGCCTCGTTGGATGACGACTGGCTGGACTGCACCCCCACCATCACGAGCAGGATGGTAATGAACGCGCCGATGATGAGCGCAAAGATCGCGCTGAATATCAAAAGTTCAATGAGCGTAAAACCGCTCCGGCGATTCGTCATTCGTTTATTATACCATTCAAAAATCTCACGCCACAGCCCTGCGAGGACGATCTTATACGCCGGTATCGGAAGTGCTGTTTGTGATACCGTACCTTCCTTTCGGTGTCACCCAAAATCCAAGCCGGAACTTTCCGCCGAGCATCAGGCGCGTCTGTGCCTCGAGCCCGGGGAACGCGCCGAATATGATCAGCGTGAACGGCATCAACACCCATTGCAGAACGAAGATCGCATAATCCTTTGCGTTCAGGCCGCCCGGCTTTTTTGGCATGAGCATCACGCTGAGCACCGCGGAACTCGCGACGCCCACCATGGAGAGCGCGACAATGAACCGCGTGATGTGCGGCAGGTTGTACGACAGCACCGAGTGGCCAAAGTGGCGTCCGCCAAGCGCGAGCGGCAGCCAACCGAGCGCAAAGATGATGAGCGAGTTCGTGGCCCACGAGTGGAATCCTTCGAGAGAATTGAATGTCCAATAGCGCTTCTTGCTCTCGGGGATCTGCGGATCGTGCCGGAATCCTTCAAGCATGTACGGAATGTTCTCACATCCCCATCCCCACCGGCGCTGCTGCTTATAAATATTTTTCATCGTCGCCCAAAACGTTGGCGCCACGTTCACGTCCATCGAGACCGGATAAAAGAGCGGCTCGACGCGAAAATCGCTGTGATATTTTAAATACCCCTGCCAGAAAATGCGCGAATCCTCCGACACGATGTTCTTGTCCCACCAGCCGATGTCGAGCAGGGTCGCGAGCGGGATCGACTGCGACGAGAACGACGTCAGCCGCTCCGGCCGCGACTGCTGCATCATCTGCCAGAATGTCGTCGAGAACGCGACGACGCGCGCGAGCATCGGCGCCTCGTACACGTTGTTGGTAAAGAGCGGGATCGGCTGATAGATCGCGCGCGTGCGGTTTTCCGCCTTCAAATAAACATACGTGAGCCTGCTGAAATATTCCGGGAAGACCTGCGTGTCGATGTCGAACACGGAAACGAGGACGTTCTCCGGCGAAAGACCCGTCACGTCGATGATCTCCCGCTTCGCCTGCTTGGCCGCCCACACTTCGTT
>Ga0181529_10003292_pt1 | contig 18513 bp, 14 predicted proteins | sample PEATcosm2014_Bin_36_FD_119763 | JGI IMG/M metagenome (GOLD analysis project Ga0181529, IMG submission 119763) | Peatland microbial communities from MTU Mesocosm Facility, Houghton, MI, USA - PEATcosm2014_Bin10_30_metaG | ecosystem: Environmental > Terrestrial > Soil > Wetlands > Peat | place... | reverse complement strand
GCAAGACGGATGCCGATCTCAATCCGCGAGGCTACACGCGCGCCGCTGCCCTGCCGCGATTATTTCCCGCGCATTTCGACACGCCCGATTTTCTGTTTGCCACGAAATCCTCGCGCCATAGCAATCGCCCCATCGAGACCCTCACTCCGCTGTCTCGCGCTTTGCACCTGGAGATTCGTGCCAATTATGCCGACGACGAATTTCCGCCGCTGGCGAGCGAACTGCTCGCCAATGCGCGATACGCGGACAAAACGTTGCTAGTTTGCTGGCATCACGGCAACATCCCGCGCTTTGCCGCGCGCCTCGGTGTGGTAAAGCCGCCCTCGCGCTGGCCGGACACCCAGTTCGACCGCATCTGGAGAATTCAATACCGGGACGACGCCGTCACCATGGCCGATTTGCCGCAGCACCTGCTGGAGGGCGATTCGTAACGGCCCGGCGGCGCATCAGAATGCGTCGGGCGGACGGGCCTCGGCGTTGCCGTTCAGGAACCGGTCGAACCAGTAGCACTGCCAACTCAGGCTTTCCACCAGGTGCTTGGGCTCGCCGGTGCGAGTCAGGTTATGGTTCTCGCGGGGGAAGATCACCAGTTCGGCATTCACGCCGTAATGCCGCAGGGCGCGGAACCACTGCTCGCCCTGCTCGATGGGAACGCGGTAGTCGTTATCGGAGTGCAGAACCAGGGTGGGCGTCCTCACGTTCTTCGCGTATTTCAGCGGCGAGGCGTTCCAATACTGGTCGAAGTCGTCGAACAGGAAGCCGGAAAAGTCGTCTTCGTGGCCGTAGGCGCCGTCGCGGGTGCCATCGTCGCTGATGAAGTTGGAGACGCTGCGCAGGGTGACGGCGGCCTTGAAGCGGGTGGTGTGTCCCAGAATCCAGTTGGTCATGTAGCCGCCATAGCTGCCGCCGGTGACACCTAGTTTGTCGATATCGATCCACGGATTCCGGCGAATGGCGGCGTCCAGGCCGGCCATAATGTCCTGGTAGTCCATGCCGCCCCAGTTGTTGACGATGCCGTGCTCGAACTTCTCGCCGTAGCCCGTGGAGCCGCGCGGATTGCAGAAGAAGACGGCCCAGCCGCGCGCCGCATAGACCTGAAACTCGTGATACCAGTCGACGCCGTATTGCCCGGCGGGACCGCCGTGAATGCTGAGCACCAGCGGGTACTTCGTTCCAGGGTGCCAGCCGATCGGCTTCACCAGAAAGCCGTCGATGTCCCAACCGTCGGTACTCTTGTACGGCATCCGTTGGACAGCGGCCAGTTCCAGCCCGCTCCACAAAGCGTCGTTCAGATGGGTCAACTGGCGCTCGCCAGAACCATCGAGGGCGGAGACATACAGATCGTCGAGGTGCTGGAAATCGTTGGCCAGGTAGACCATAATGCCGGCCTTGCGGTTGGCGTCCACGGCGCGGACGGCGCGCTCGCCCCTGGTGATTTGGATCGCTTTGCGCGCATCGAGATCCACGCGGAACAGGTGCAACGTCCCTTTGTAGCCGCTTTCGAAGCTCAATTCGCGCGGCCCGGGTCCCCAACGGAGCGCGGTGGGAATGAGATCGATTTCCGCGGCGAGGCGCGGCTTGCCGCTGCCCGATGCGGACGCGAGGAAGAGATTGGGAAACTGGCGGCGGTGCGGCTCCCCGGTGAAGGCGATCTCCGCACCATCGGGCGACCAGCGCGGCTGCGAGTCGCCGAATTCATGATCGGAGATGCGCACCAGCGTACCGCCTTCGGCCGGGATCACCCAGATATTCTTGGCGCGGCTATCGTCATACTCATGGCCGGAGCGGTCGGAGACGAAGGCTATGCGCGTGGAATCGGGCGACCATTGCGGGTCGGTATCGTTCCAATCCTCACCGGTAGTGATCTGTTTTGCCGCGCCGCTGGCGGCGTCGATGACGAAGATGTGGCTGCGTTTGTCGTCGAACCAGCCCGTGTCGTTGAATTTGTACGAGATGTGGGCGTAATGGCGGACATCGCTCTTGCGCGCGGCGAGCGGCACGTTGTCGCTGGGGCCGGTTTGGCTGACGGCGACGAGACGCTTGCCGTCGGGAGACCATTGCGGCGCGCTGGCGCCGTTCTTGAGATGAGTGAGACTCTGCGCTTCGCCGCCGGACATAGGCAGGATCCAGATTTGCGGACGAGCCGGTTCAGCGGGCGTGGTGGCGGCGGATTGCGTGGCGCGGCTGGAGAGGAAAGCGAGGCGCGACCCGTCGGGGCTCCAGCGCGGGGAACTGGAACTGACGCCTTCGGCGGTGAGACGCCGCGGCGCGGATTGCCCGTCGACCGTGGCGATCCAGATGGCGCTGTCGCGCCGGTTGCGGGCCTGGTCGACCGTGGTGACGACGTAGGCCACCAGTTTGCCGTCCGGCGACAGATGGGGGTCGCCGGCGGACACGAAGGCGAAGTAGTCCTCGGCGGTCACGCCGCGTTTGGCGGAGATGCCGGGATATGCGGCGACGGCGCACAGAATCAGGATCGTAGAATAGCGGCGCATTTTGGTGTATCGGTCAGTGTATCAAAGGCAGCCGGCAGCGAAGGGGGCGCGGGTAGCTGCGGATTGACACTATCGTTCGTTCGTACTAATTTATTCGTGTGGTTCGCGCACTCCTCATTTCGGGACTGATGCTGGCTACTCTGCGGGCAGCAGAGTTGCCGGCGTTCGACGTGGCGTCGTTGAAGCCAAGTCCGGCGACGTTGCCGGGGCAGAATATCGAAATCAACCTGGGGACGTGGCGGCATGGTGAAGTAGTGCTGCGGAATACCACCCTGAACGACTGCATCCGCTTTGCCTACGGGCTGGTGAGCGACGAACAGATCTCCGGACCGGACTGGATGCGCAGCTACCAGTTTCGCTTCGACATCATCGCCAAAGCTCCGCCCGCAACGCCGCGCGAGCAGCTTCTGCTGATGCTGCAGCGCCTGCTGACGGAACGGTTCCGGCTGGCGCTGCACCGCGAGCCGCGGGCCATGGCGCACCTGGACCTGGAAGTCGCGCCGGGCAGCCGGAAACTGCATGAGTCCCTCGATTCCACGGAGTCCAGCCTGGTCTCCTACGGGCCGGGAAAGCTGATCTACCGTCACATCCCCCTGGCCACGCTCGCGGTGCTGCTCTCGCGCCAGTTGAAGCAGCCGGTGTTCGATCGCACGGGAATCGCGGGTTTCTTCAATATCGATTTGCAATGGCTGCCGGACGATCTTCCGCGGCCCTCAACAGGCGCCGACGCCGCGCCGGCTTCGGAAGCCAGCGAGATGAGTCTTCGACCCGATCTGTTCCATGCCGTGCAGACTCAGTTGGGACTCAAGCTGGAAGTGCGAAAAACGCCGGTGGAAGTCCTGATGATCGATCATGCCGAGCAGGTTCCCGTAGGCAATTGAGCGCGGCGGGCATAAAATCAGTAGGGGGAACTCATGGCCAGAATCACGCAGTTGGATGTGAACGGCGCGGTGCGGCGCCTGGATGTGGACGGCGACCGCACGCTGCTCAGCGTGCTTCGCGACGACCTGGCGTTGACCGGAACCAAATATGGATGCGGCGAGGGCCAGTGCGCCGCCTGCACGGTTCTGGTGGACGGACAGCCCACCAAGAGTTGCCTCACGAAGGCTTCGGCGGTGTTGGGAAAGAAAGTGGTCACCATTGAAGGGCTGGCGGCCGATGGCAAGTTGCACCCCGTGCAGGAGGCTTTTCTGGACGCCGACGCCATGCAGTGCGGCTGGTGCACGCCGGGCATGATCCTGGGCGCGGTGGGACTGCTACGGCGCACGCCGAACCCCACGGAAGCGGAAATCGTGAGCGGCATGAACGGTCACATCTGCCGGTGCGGGACGTATCCGCGGGTGGTGCACGCGATTCAGACCGCGGCCCGGAAAGGCGGCCGGGCATGATCACACGGCGCAATTTCTTTCGGGCCATGGGCAGCGGTCTGGCCGTGTGGATTGTAGATCCCGCCGACGCGCAGGAGTCGGGAGGCGGAGCCCGTCGCGGCATGAATCAGCAGGCGCCCACGGACGTGAGCGCGTGGCTGCACATCAGTGAAGCCGGCGCCGTCACGGTCTTCACGGGAAAAGTGGAAGTGGGGCAGAACGCCCGCACGTCGCTGACGCAGGCGGTGGCCGAGGAACTGCGGGCGCCGGTCGGATCCATCCGCATGGTGATGGGCGACACGGCGCTGACGCCCTTCGACCAGGGCACGTTCGGCAGCCAGACCACGCCGCAAATGTGGCCGCGCATTCGCAAAGCGGCGGCGGCGGCGCGCGACATGCTCACCGACCTGGCGGCGCAGAAATGGGATGTTGACCGCGCGTCGATTTCGATTTTGAATGGAACGGTGACGGCCGGCAAGCAATCGGCTGGATTCGGCGAGTTGACGCACGGACAGAAACTGATGCGGACCATTCCCGCGTCGGAGGCGCTGACTCCGGCCACGGAATGGAAAGTTGCCGGGACGTCGGTAGCCAAGGTGAACGGCCGCGACATCGTTACCGGGGCGCATCAATATACCTACGACGTTCATCGTGCGGGCATGCTGTACGGCAAGGTGCTGTACCCGCCGCAATTCGGGGCCAAGCTGGTGTCGGTGGATGCGTCGGCGGCGGAAGCCATCCCCGGCGTCACAGTGGTGCGCGATAAGTTCCACGCGAGGCCCAACAGCGAAAGCGCGGGTGACGACCTGGTGGGAGTGGTGGCGCCCGATCCGGCGACCGCCGAGAAAGCGCTGGCGGCGCTACGCGCGGAATGGTCGACGGCCGGCGGGCAGCCGTCCAACAAGGATGTCTTCGCCTATTACAAGAAGCACGCACGGGCCGGCGGCGGCCGCGGGGGACGCGGCGGCGGGGCGGCGGAGACCGGCGCGACGGCCAATCCCAATCTGGTTCCCTACACGGTGGCATATATCGCGCACACGCCGCTCGAACCGCGCGCCGCGGTGGCGGAATGGAGCGCCGACGGCAAACTGACGGTGTGGACCGGAACGCAGCGGCCCTTCGGCGTCCGTAGCGAACTGGCGCAGGACCTGGGGATGCCCGAAGAGAACGTCCACGTGCTGATGCCCGATACCGGATCGGGCTACGGCGGTAAGCACAATGGCGATGCCGCGGTGGAAGCCGCGCGGCTGGCGAAAGCTGCGGGCAGACCGGTAAAGCGGGCCTGGACGCGCGAAGAAGAAATGACCTGGGCGTACTTCCGACCCGGCGGGCTGATCGAAGTGTACGGCGCCGTGGACGCGCAGGGCAAGCTGACGGCCTGGGAGTTTCACAATTACAACTCGGGGCCGTCGGGCCTGCAGTCGCCATATGTGATCGCCGGACAAAAGACGGAGCAGGTGCACCAGACGCAGTCGCCGCTGCGTCAGGGGTCGTACCGCGGACTGGCTGGGACGGCCAACCACTTCGTGCGCGAATCGTACATGGACGAACTGGCGCATTCCGTCAAGATGGATCCGCTGGAGTTCCGGCTGCAAAACATGAACGATGAACGGTTGCGCAATGTTCTGGAGGCCGCGGCCGGCAAGTTCGGTTGGAAGGCGCGGCAGAAGGCGGCGGGCCGCGGATTCGGGCTCGCGGTAGGAATGGAAAAGGGCGGCTACGTGGCGGCGTGCGCCGAGGTCAGCGTGGTCAATGGCGCGGTGAAGGTGCTGCGCGTGGTGCAGTCGTTCGAGTGCGGCGCGGTGGTGAATCCGGAGCATCTGCGCAACCAGGTAGATGGAGCCATCGCCATGGGCGTGGGTGGGGCGCTGTTCGAACAGATCGAATTCGCCGATGGCAAGATCGCGAGCAACCGGTTGTCGAATTACCGGGTACCGCGGTTTGCAGACATGCCGGTGATCGAGACGGTGCTGCTGGACCGCAAGGACCTGACGCCGGCGGGCGCGGGAGAGACGCCCATCATGGCGGTAGCTCCGGCCATCGGCAACGCGATTTTCGACGCCACGGGACAGCGGATTCGGTCGCTGCCGATGACGCCGGGGAATAAAATGCCGGAGGTGTGAACGGAGGTGATGGCGGGGCAGTCCTAGAAAGGAGAATAGGCTGCCCCGCTCCGCCCAACACGGTGGCGCCGGGACTTACCCACCGGCGTTCAGCGTAACCGCGCAGGGCAGCGACGATATCGTCACTCCTCTGCGTCTTAAGACGGTGGAACCGGGGTTTGCGTTTCGAACGGCGGTGTCGGGTACGGTAGAATCAAGAGAATCAGAGGGCCATGCAACGGTTTCCCGCCACATTCTCGATCGGACCGGTCGCCATTTCTCCGGCAACCGTGCTGGCGCCCATGGCGGGCGTCACCGACACGGTATTCCGGAGGTTCATTCGCGACCTGGGCGGGTGCGGATTGCTGATGACGGAGTTCACCAGCTCGCATGGAGTGAGGGCCTCCATGGGCGCGCGCAAGCCCACGCGGACGCTGAAATACCTGGTGTTCGAACCGCAGGAGAGGCCCATTTCCGCGCAGTTGTTCGGCGCCGATCCAGCCGTTATGGCCGATGCCGCGCGGGTCTGCCAGGACCTGGGATTCGACATCGTCGACTTGAATTTCGGCTGCCCCGTCAATAAGGTAGTGAAGTGCAACGGCGGCAGCGGCCTGCTGCGCGACATGCCGCTGGTGGAGCGGTTGCTGCGCGAGGTGCGCAAGGCAATCACGATTCCCTTTACCCTGAAGTACCGCGCCGGATGGAACGACCAGGAATTGGTGTCCGTCCGCATGGCGCAGATGGCCGAAGATTGCGGCCTGCAGGCGGTGGCGCTGCACCCGCGCACCCGCGAGCAGGGCTATAGCGGCAAGGCCGACTGGAGCCGCATCGCGGAAGTAAAGGCCGCGGTGAAGATTCCGGTGATCGGCAACGGCGACATTGTGACGCCCGAAGACGCGGTGCGCATGGTGGCGGAGACGAATTGCGACGCGGTGATGATCGGCCGCGCGGCCAGCGCCAATCCGTGGATCTTCCGCCAGATCCAGCAATACCTGGCGACGGGTCGCTACGACGAACCGACGCAGCAGGACCGATACCGGATGATGCGCCGCTATTACGCCATGCTGCTGGACCGCGGCGAGCGGGACGCTATCGGCAAGATGAAGCAGTTCGCCACTTACTTCACGCACGGCGTGCGGCACGGCGCGCGGCTGCGCGTCGACATCTACCGGGCGCAGGAGCCGTCGGCGATCCTGGACCTGGTGGACGCGTTCTTCCGCGAGGAGCCTGTTCTGGCCGGATGAAACAAATCAAGGTGATCACTGATGGTTCGTGCCTGGGAAATCCCGGGCCGGGCGGCTGGGCGGCGGTGCTGCGCTACAACGGCCACGAGAAGGAAATCTGGGGCTCGGAAAAGCAGACCACCAACAACCGCATGGAGCTTACGGCGGCCATCGAGGCGCTGCGTACGCTGAAAGAGGCATGCGAAGTGGAAGTGGTGACCGATTCCGAGTACGTGAAGAACGGGATCACGAGCTGGATTCACGGCTGGAAAAAGAAAGGCTGGCTGACTGCGGCGAAGAAGCCGGTGATCAACCAGGATTTGTGGAAGGCCCTGGACGAGCAGGCCAATCGTCACACCATGCGCTGGGAGTGGACCAAGGGCCATGCCTCGCACGAGGACAATAATCGCTGCGACGAACTGGCACAGCGGGCGGCACGCGAGCAGAGCTCCAGCCGGTAACCTACTGGGTCCAGAGCACACCCAGCACCGCGACATCGGCCAGCGCGCGGTCCTCTCCCAAGGTGATGCGGACGTAGCGGGCCACCACGCCGGCGGAGAAAGTGTCGGCACGGAGGGCGTCGGCGCCTTTGGGATGCGTCTGGTCGATCACCGTGGTCCAGGAGAAGCGATCCTTGGAGACCTCCACGGTATAGGTGTGGTTGCCGGGGGCGCCGAAATTGATGCGCGTCGAGGAGATCAGGTAGAAGCCCTCGAGGTCCACCTGCCAGGAGGGCGCGGCGTCCTGCGCTGCGGCCTGCCATGTGGTGGAGGGACTGCCATCGTTGGCGTTGCGCGCGGGGTGGTCGGGGACTTCGCTCGAGGCTAGCGACGGGCGGTCGCGGGCCACGTTGACTGCGCTGCCTTCCACCGTGGGACGGAACTTCGACAGGCCGGCGCTGATGTACGGACGCGGCCGCGCGGCGGGAGTCCGCGGCGGGTCCCACGCCGGACCGCCTTCCGTGGTGATGGTGATGGTGTCGTCCTGCAGCAATCCCGGCGTGGTGGCGCGGATCACGGTCTTGCCGGCGTAATAGGAACGGAATTCCATGGCGGCCTGGCCATCGACGATCATGATTTCCGAATCCGTGGCGAAGGTAATGGAGGGACCGGTGGGAAACTCGCCGGGACCGGAGGCCACCGTGAGCGTCACGGGCGGAGAATTGCTAATGCGGCGGCCGTCGGCGTCCAGCACGGTGACCACGATCTGGCAATCGTCAGTGCCATCGGCGGCGCGGAGCGTGGTCTTGTCGGCGGTGAGCTGCAAGCGGGCGGGCGTGCCAGGCTTGGGCCACTCGGGAGGTGGAATGTGCAGGTAGGCGTTGCGATACCAATACCAGGCTCGTTTGGGTAGGCGGAAGTAATCGATAATGCCTTTGAAACCCTGCCGGCCGGCGATGGTGCCGTAATCGAATCCGGCCCAGATGGCCTGCCCGGCGCGCCACGGAAACTGCGGCTGGTTGGCGAGGTCGGTGAAATACGGGTCGTAGTCGCCAGGGACGCCTTTGGCCACCGCGCCGTATTCGGAAACCACACTGGGAAAGCCGGGGTTCAGGAACAGGCGCGCGCCGTCGCCATTGTAGCCGGCCACGTCGCCCAGACGATCGAAATCGCCGCGCTGCGCACCACCCACGGCTGCGGCCCGCGTGGGATCGAGCTGGTGGCTCAACTTGACGAGCGCGCTGACCAGGGCGCGGGCGCGATCCTGATTCTCGGTAAAAAAGGGCTCGTTGCTCATGCTCCAGATGGCGATAGACGGGTGATTGCGATTGATGCGGATCATCTCGCGGAGCTGCTGTTTGACACTTTCTTCGAAGGGTGCGAAGTCGTCGGGATTGATGGGGTAGGCGCTGGCGCTCCAGTTGCCGTCCTTGCCGAAGCCTCCCTTGCCCCAAAAATCGTTCTCCGACCAGAAAATGATTCCCAGCCGGTCGCAGGCCTCGGCGAAGGCGGGATGGTGCGGGTAATGCGAACCGCGAATGAAGTTGAAGCCGGCGTCCTTGATGAGCTTGACGTCGCGCCAGGCGCCGGCGCGAGTGACGGCGATACCCCAGCCGGCGTGGTCCTGATGCGCGTTAGCGCCGCGCAAGTAGAGATGTTCGCCGTTGAGGAAGAAGCCCTCGGTGGCCGACCAACGGAACCAGCGGAAGCCCAGCGGGGAATCGAAGGTGTCGCCCGCGAACGAGCCGTCGAAGAGCACGGTGTGGACGCTGTATAAGAAGGGATGGTCGGGGTGCCAGAGCTGGGGGTGGGCAATGGAATCGCTGATCTGATCGAAGGTATAGTCCGATTGCGCGGGGATGGTGTGCATGGCGCGCATTTCGAGGATAGTGCGGCCTTGCGGGTCAACGACGCTGGTCAGGACGAGGGCTTCCTTGGCTGCAGCGCTATCGTTGCGCACTTCCGTCTTCACGTCGACGCGGGCCGCTTCGGCGGAAATCTCCGGGGTGGTGACGAACGTGCCGTTCCAGGCGACGTGCAGCGGGTCGACCACCGTCAGGTAGACGTCGCGATACACGCCGCCGATGAATTCATGTTCGCCGGCGCGCGGCGCCAGTCGCGCATTCCACTTGTTGTTGACGCGGACGGCGACGACGTTGTCGCCGGCGGTGAGAGCCGCGGTGATGTCGAAGGAGAAGCCGGTGTAGCCGCCCTGGTGGCGGCCGATGGCGCGGCCGTTGACGAAGACCTCGGCGTCCTGAAATACGCCGTCGAATTCCAGAAAGGTGCGGCGCTGCTGCCAGCCGGCGGCGGGTTGGAAATGCTTGCGATACCAGCCGTAGCCGATATAGAAATCGGCGGACCGGAAATAGGGCAGGTCGAAGGAGTGGGGCAGCATGATGGGCTCCCACTTGGCATCGTTATAGAGCCGCGCTTCGGCGCCTGGGTGGTCGCCAATCAGAAATTTCCAATCGCGATTGAAATTAAGATGCTGCCGCGGCGCGGCCACGGCGGCGGCGGCCAGCAGCAGGAGCGGAAGGAAGCGAGTTCTCATCAGACTCCTCGAAAATACGTGCTATACACTTCGTCCTTCACCTGATAAAAGGGAAGGAGTTTTCCGGCAAGCGCCGCGGACACGGACACATCCTCGGCGGCATCGATGGCCGACATCATCAGAGGACCGCGCAGAATGGCCATGATCTCGGGATGCCGGTCGTCGACGGGGACGGTCCGCGTGGCAAAGGGCAGCGTCAACTGGATGGTGTCCGTCTTGGTCCACCGGCGGCGGATGGCGACAAACGAGCCGCGCCGCGTGGCCACGTCCTTACCGTTGACGGTCAGCGTCGCGGGCCGATCGATCCACGCGGGAATGCGGACCGACACCGAGAACTCGGCGGGCGAGTCGGGCGCCACATCGATGGCGATGGATTCGGATTCCGGGTAGCCGGTCCGCTGTGTGAGCGTCACCGGAACGCCGCCTGATTCCCAGCGGACCGCGGAGGCGGCGTACAGGTTGACGTAGATGCCGAAATCGTCGTGGAAATACAAGTTCAGCGGATAGTCAGCCACCGACTGCACCAGCGTGCCGGCGCAGCAAGGCCATTTGCGCTGGTAGTAGCTTTTGGTGGCGCGCGCGTGGTAATCGGAATAATAGAAGCAGCCGCCGTTGTCGTCGGGATCTTTGGCGCCCAGGATGGTGTTGTACAGCACCCGCTCCAGACCGTCTCCGTAGCGGGCATCGGCGGTGAAACCGAGCAGGTAGCGCGCCAGCTTGGAATGCGCATAGTACCCGCAGGGTGTCTCGAAGTGCTCGTGCGTCGACACCAGGCTGGCGGCCAGTTCGCCGCGGTGCGGGGTGACGAACGCTTCCTTGGGCGCCCAGGCGCCGGAAGCGTATTCCTGGGTCTGCTCCAGCATGTCCCAGGCGTTGCGGATGGCCTGCAGATAGCGCAGGTCGCCCAGCACTTCATACGCCTTGGCGGCCGAGCTCAGCGCGATCACGTGACTGTAGCCGTGCTTGCCGGGCAGGATGTTGCGGCCGCGCGCCAAGGGGTCGAAATACGAATCGAGCAGATACAGCCGCGCCAACTTCAAGTAACGCTCGTCGCCCAGCAGCTCGTGGACGCGGAAGAGATTCTCCGACAGGATGTATGGCTCGTCGTAGGGCGCCTGTTTGGGACTGTTGGCGTCGCGATCGTAGGTGTGATCGGGAATGAACTGCTGCGCCCCGGAAATCACCCGCGGCAGCAGCGCGCGGGCCTGGTCGGAGTGCAGCAGCGCGGCCGCATCCAGCAGGCCGACCTCGTACTTGTCCAGAATGTAGCAAGGCCACGTAGTGGACGCTTTAGACGAGGCATAGGGATTGTTGTCCGCGCCCAACGTGGCGGCGTAGCCATCCAGCAGGGCCAGCGCTTTGGCCGCGGCGGCGGCGTCGCCGGTGTGCGCCGAGAGACGCGCCAGGCCGGAGATGAACTGGCCGATCAGATGGCCGGGGACAAAACCATCGGCATCGTACCAGCCGCCCATATCGGCTCCGGGAGCCGGCAATCCGGCGCGCTGGCGGTAGACCTTGAGGACGCGGTCGTTATCGAGCGTCAGAAAATGGCGGTGAACCCGCCGGTAGTGGTCGGCCAGCGGACCGCCGGTGAGCGTGACCTGGGAATATTCGAATTCGCGCAACTTACGCCGCGATGGCGCCGCGGGCGCGGCATCAATTTTCGCCGGCACCGCGTGGATTGCCGCGGTCGAAGCGGCGGCGGCCAGAAATTGCCGGCGGTTCATTGGTTCACGACCTCGGATTGCAGAACGGCGACTCCCTGGGGCGCCAGGCGTATGCTCGGAACCATGCGCCCATCCTCCAGGATATCGAGCATCGGGCGCGGCAGGGTGATGTCCACGTCGCGCGGATTGTGGTTGATCAGAACAAACACGTTGCGCGCAACCGAGCCGCGTCGGCAGACTTCCACGCCTTGGGGTGCCGGTCCGAACGCCGGCTGAACGAGGGCAGTCTCCATCATGGAGCGCGTGGCCGCGCGCATCAGGTTCGGGTCCAGCAGCGCGCCGATGTACGTGATGCTGCCGGCTCCAATCTTCCTGGCGATCGCGGCGGCGTGACCTTCCAGCCAGCCATTCCCTGCCCCGTAGCGCAGCACGGTGCGCGTATCGGGAGCCGCCGCCGAAAGATCTTCCGCCCAGATGCTGGCCTTGCCCTCGCCCCACTCGCCCGAAACGGCGACGGTGTCGAGCAGCGCATAAAACTGCTCCACCCGTCCTCCCAGCGGCGCGGCCAGCGGTCCCGGCTGGCGCTGCGGATGAAGCGCGTTGAACGCGTCCTTCATGCCCGATCGCGGACCGAGCACCAGGTGTCCGCCACGGCGCACGTAGTCGAGCAGGTGGGCCGCCAGATCGCCCGAGAGGACGTTGAGGCTGGGCGCGACCACCAGTTTGTAGCCGCCGAGCGGCGCGCGCGGATCCACGATATCGACGGATTGCGTCGCGTCGCGCAACGCCCGGTAGTAGCCCAGCAGCACGTCGACCACGTCGTAGCGGTTGCTGTGCGGCTGGAATTCGATGGCCCAGCGGCTGTCGTAGTCGTGCAGAATGGCGACTTCCGAGCGCGGCGCGGTGCCGGCCAGCGCCGCCGCGGCCTTGGCGAATTCGCTGCCCACCTGGCGGATCTCGGGATAGATGGGCAGCGGCTCGCCATCGGCTCCGACGAGCGCTCCGTGATACTGTTCCTGGCCGTTGGGAGCGTCGCGCCACTGCCAGTAGGCCACGCAATCGGCGCCGTGCCCGACGGCTTCCCACGCCATGGCGCGGGTCTCTCCGGGGTCGAGGGTGTTGTTCACTCCGGCCCAATTCACCGACCCCGGCTGAGTCTCCATCACCCAGAAGTTGCGTTGTTTCCAGCCGCGCACCAGGTCGTGCGTCGCACCGTTGCGATACGGCTCCAGATGGCCCTGCCCCACGTAATCGTCCCAGGAGATGAAGTCGAGATCGGCGGCGATGTCGACGCGATTGAACTTGTCGGCCCAGCCCAGGCCGCCGAGATTGGTGGTGACGACCTGCTGCCGGTCGGCGCGCGCGCGGATGGCGTCCACCTGGTTGCGCTGGAAGGCGCGCCACTGGTCGGTGACGAAGCGCTTATAGTCGAGCAACAGCGCCGGATTCTGGCGCCCCGTGCCCATGGGGATCTGCTCCCAACGGTCGTAGGTCTGGCTCCAGTAGGCCGTGGCCCAGCGCTGGTTCAACTCGTCGAGGGTTTTGTATTTGGCCTGCAGCCACTGGTGGAAGAGGCGGCGCGCCGAGTCGTCGAAGGAATCGTCGGTATATTCGTTGCCGATCTGCCAGCCGAGCACGTTGGGATTGTGGCCGAAGCGGGCGGCCATTTTGTCGACGATCAGCCGGCAGAGTTCGCGGTACCGCGGGCTGGTATAGGAGAAGTGGCGCCGCGAGCCGTGCTGCGCCGGCCGCCCGCTTTCATCCACGCGCAGCGTATCGGGATATTTCTCGGTGAGCCATGCCGGCGGCGCGTCGGTAGGCGTGCCGAGGACGACGAAGATGTGGTGCCGCGCGGCCAGCGCGACCGCGCGGTCCATCCAATCGAGCGTGAACTGGCCCTCGCGCGGATCCATGCTGCTCCAGGCGAATTCGCCGATTCGCGCCATGCGAATGCCCGCGTCCTGCATAAGCTGCAGATCGCGGTCCCAGCGGGATTCGGGCCATTGTTCGGGGTACCAGGCGACGCCGAGAAGAAGGGGCGGCGGCTGCGCGGTAAGCACCGACGCCGCGAGGGTCAGCAGCAAGCAGCGAAGCAGCATCTTTCACCGTCAGTCTATCAGGATGGATGGGATAGGTCCGCTGAATAATTATGAAGATCCTCAAAACTCGAACTTATGACCACTTTTCTCTCAAATTGCGCGGATTATCTGCAGCTTTTGCCGATATAATGGAGTTTGAGTCTCTTATGCTGCTGCGCTTTCGAGTGGAGAACTTCCGATCTTTTCGGACAGAGCAGACCCTCTCCATGGTCGCAGGCTCGTTCAAAGATCGGGCCGAGAGCGTGTTCCACCCTCGCGGAATAGACGACGGCGTGTTATCGGCCGCCGCCATCTATGGCGCCAATGCGTCCGGCAAGACGAACGTCATTTTGGCGCTGCGATTCATGCGGGATGCGGTCAGGAACTCTCACGCACGCTGGGAGCCGGATCAGCGTATCGAGCTTGAGCCATTCGCCGGGGAATCGGAATCGCCGACCACTTTCGCGCTGGACTTCCTCCTCAAAGGTGTCCGTTTCCAGTATGGGTTCTCTTTGAGCCCAGCGGCCGTACGTGAAGAATGGATGCACGCCTACCCTGCCGGCAAGAAACAAGCGTGGTTCTCCAGAGAAGTGAACAAGCCTATTTCATTCAGCGCCAAAATGCCGGGCGATAATCGAACGATCGAGCGTCTGACCCGCCCGAATAGCTTGTTCCTGTCTGCGGCAGCGCAGAACAACCATGAAGCTCTTTCCCCGATTTTCCGGTGGTTCTCCCAGGCGCTGTTCTTCGTCGTGGGCGGACGGTCTACGATTGATCCGCGAACGTCCGTCCTTTGCGATGATAGTTGTCTGAAAGGAAGGGCAGAAAGGCTGCTTTCCCTGGCAGATCTGGGAGTCGCAGAATTGGGCGCCATAGACCCCTTTGAGCTAGGAGAGGCTGAGCGGCCGAACGAGAAACAGAAGGCAGCTGTTTTCGTGCATCGGATCGGCGACTCTCTCACCGCATTTCGAGAAGGCCAAGAATCCAAAGGAACCATCGCGTTCCTTTCATTGCTGGCTCCCGTCCTTGACGCCCTCGACGGCGGCGGCCTGGTCTGCGTCGACGAGTTGGATCATAGCCTCCATCCGCTACTCGCAATCGAGGTGATCCGGCTTTTCACCGATCCGAAGAAGAACCCCAAAGGCGCACAACTTATCTTCAACACGCACGATACGAACCTCCTCAGTGCCGATGTCCTGCGGCGAGATCAAATCTGGTTCACCGAGAAGGCGCGCGACGGAGCGAGTCAACTCTATCCCCTCACCGACTTCAAACCGCGCCGCGAAGAGAATCTGGAAACTGGCTACCTGCAAGGGCGGTACGGCGCCATTCCATTTCTCAATCCCGACAGTTTTCTGCAAAATGAAGAAGAGCGATAAGCTCCGCCGGCGTCATTGGTCTCGTAAGCCGCTTCCGCGTTTCCTCATCGTTTGTGAGGGCACCGTCACCGAGCCCCACTACTTCCGCGAACTTCGGCGGCTCGAACGGGTCCCGGTGGACTTGGATATCAGAGCCGGCGGCGTGCCCAAAACGCTCGTGGAACGCGCGGCATCCGCAAATCAATCGCAATTCTGGTGCGTGTTTGATATCGACGAGCATCCTTTTGTTCCCGAGGCGAAGCAACAGGCCCGAGACAACGGCATCCAGGTAGCTGTGTCCAATCCCTGTTTTGAATTCTGGCTGCTGCTCCACTTCCAGGACCAGACGGCACATATCGAGCGGGACCGCGTGGCCCACACCTGCCGCGAACATATGCCGGGCTACAAGAAGAAGCCTCCTTGTGAGACACTCGCGCCCCACCAACAGGAGGCCACTGCCAGGGCGATCTATCTGGATAACAGGCAGGAGTCTAACGGCAACCCCGGCGGAAACCCCTCCACCGGCGTGTATCGGCTGGTGCAGCAAATCAAGGCCGTCCGCGAATCTCCTACAATCAGACGAGGTGAATAATTATGGCAGCGGGAGCATCGGCCGCGGCGGCGGCAGCCGCCATCGCCAACGCGATCAAGGCATCGGGCGTGCTGGTCGGCCTGGAGCCGGACGAGTTCCGTAAGGTCCTGGCGCGCGTCAAGGATCCGCTCGTGGTGGTCTCCAAGGGCGGCCTCTTCAAGACCAACTATCAATACCTGGTGAGCTACAAAGGCCTGACCTTCTACTGCAAGACGGGCGAGCCCTTGCAACTGCCGGCGGGAGCGGAAGTGGTGACCGCCGGCAAGATCTGGATTCCGGGATAGCACACACTCCAAACAAAGTGCTTGCCGCCGTCCCGTCTATGGGAAAATAGTAGTTTGATCGTACGCGACGGTGTCTATTACGCAGCCGCTTTGGCCGCTGCCGGAATCCTTGTTGCCTATCTGGGCGGCATCTGGTTTGCCTCCGTGCCATGGCTGCTGGCCTTGTTCTGCCTCTATTTTTTCCGCGATCCTGACCGCGCCATCCCGTCCGGACCGGTGGCCGTATCGCCGGCCGACGGCAAAGTGGTGGCCGTCGTCGATGAGGGCCCCGGACAGCGCCTCAGCATCTTTCTCAACATCTTTGACGTCCACGTCAATCGCACACCCATCGCCGGTTCCATCGCCAAGGTAGAGTATCGCGAGGGCCAGTTTCTGGTGGCTAGCCGCGGCGAAGCGTCCGACCGCAACGAACAGAATGTGGTCACCGTGGTGGGCGCCGGCACCACCGTCGTCTTCAAACAGATCGCCGGGCTGATCGCGCGGCGTATCGTGTGCACCAAGAAACCGGGCGACACGGTGGCAGCCGGCGAACGCATTGGACTCATCAAGTTCGGCTCCCGCGTCGACGTGCTCTTCGGTCCCGAATGGGAGATCGCGGTGGCACCCGGAATGCGCGTCTCGGCCGGGTCGAGCGTCATCGCGCGACGTCGCTCACAGGAGTCTCATGGGACTTAAAGAACGCCTGGCCGATCCGCGATCGGCCGACCAACGGCCGCGCCGCGCGGCCTACGCGCTGCCCACGCTGTTCACGGCGGGCAATATCTTCCTCGGCTACCTTGCCATTCTGTGGGCGTTCCGCGGCGCCATGGCGTACTCCACCGGCGGTGCGCCGGAACAGTTCGTACACGCCGCCATCGCCATCGGCGGCGCGTTTTTCCTGGACGGACTGGACGGCCGCATCGCGCGCATGACCAACACCACCAGCGATTTCGGCCGCGAGATGGATTCCCTCGCCGATGTCATCAGCTTCGGCATCGCGCCGGCCATCCTGGCGTACGCCTGGGGAGTGTACTTCGTGGATTCGGGCTTCGGACCGGGCCCGCAGCAGCATCTGCACAAGATCGGCACCTTCATTTCCTTTCTCTTCCTGATGTGCGGAGCGGCACGCCTGGCACGCTTCAACGTGCAGAAGAATCCAGTGCCCAAGAATCCCGGAAAGCCCGACCGCAAATACTTTGTCGGCATGCCGATTCCGGCGGCGGCAGCTATGGTCGCGGCGGTGGTCTATGCGTCGGGCGGCGAACCGCTGGGCTGGTGGCCGTTCTCCGTGGCGTGGCTTCTGTTGCTGGCGCTGCTCGGTTTCCTCATGGTGAGCACCTGGCGGTATCACAGCTTCAAAGGGATCAGCCTCACCAAGGGCTACTCTCCGCTGCTGATTGTCCTGTTGGCCGCGCTGATCTTCGGCATCTGGAACTACCCGCAACCGCTGCTGCTGGCCATTTCCGGCACCTACGTGGCCAGCGGGATCGTAACTCGCATCGCGGGGATTATCCGGCGCCGCGTACTGAAATTGCCGCGCCGCCTGCCGCCGGCTCAGGAGCACGGAGTTGGCTAATTCCCGGTTTGCCGTCCTGGTTGGCAGCGAGTCGCTGCTGGGCCGCGAGATTCGCGACATTGTGGCCACCTCTGCGTCCGCATTCGATCTGCACCTCATCGCGGCGGACGGCGAGGAGGCCGGCCGACTCACGCGGGTCGGCGATGAAGCCGTCACCGTGCTGGAACTGGACGCCGATAATCTGGATGGCGCCGGCGCCATTTTCCTGGCGGGCTCCGCGGCATCCAGCCAGAAGACCCTGGAACTGTCCGAAGCGGACGCCACGGCGATCATCGACCTCACCTTTGCCGCCGAAGATCGCGCCGATGCCCGATTGCGCGCGCCGCTGGTCGAATCCATGGCCGGCGAGCCGGAAGACGAAGATTCCGCGGAGATGGGCGAAGAACGGCGCATCCAGGTGATCGCGCATCCCGCTGCCATGGCTTTGGCACTGTTGTTGCGCCGGCTTCACACCAACGACCCCATCCGGCGCGCCGTGGTCCAGATCTTCGCTCCTGCCAGCGAATTGGGACGGCCCGGCGTCGAGGAGTTGCAGCAGCAGACCATCAGCCTGCTCTCCTTCAAGCCCCTGCCGAAAGCCGTTTTCGACACGCAATTGAGCTTCAATCTGCTGGCGCGGTACGGCGAAGAGGCGCCGGTATCGCTGGAAGATACGGAACTGCGGATCGAACGGCACCTGGCCACGTTGCTGGATCTCCCCGGGGATGGCGAGGGCGTGCCGCTGCCGTCGCTGCGCGTCATCCAGGCTCCCGTGTTTCACGGGCACACGTTCAGCCTCTGGGTGGAATTTGAAAACGG
>Ga0181529_10003291_pt1 | contig 18514 bp, 16 predicted proteins | sample PEATcosm2014_Bin_36_FD_119763 | JGI IMG/M metagenome (GOLD analysis project Ga0181529, IMG submission 119763) | Peatland microbial communities from MTU Mesocosm Facility, Houghton, MI, USA - PEATcosm2014_Bin10_30_metaG | ecosystem: Environmental > Terrestrial > Soil > Wetlands > Peat | place... | reverse complement strand
TTCAGATAGGTTTTAGCGTCGGCGAGTTCCTGCGGCGTCGGCCCGTCGGCGGCGAATCTGCGCATCGTCTCGCGCACCACCGCGAGCGTGCGGCGCATGTCGTCCTTGCGCGACGCAACCTTGCCCAGCAGCAGACCGGCTTTTCGATAGGGAACGAGATCGGTCGAAACGCCGTAGGTGAGGCCGCGCTTCTCGCGCACCTCCTTGGTCAAGCGCGAAGCGAAGCCGCCGCCGCCCAGGACATAATTGGCGACGTAATCCGTCAGAAAATCCGGATCGCCGCGCAGCGGACCCGGCAAGGCGAAAAACGCCGTCGGCTGCGGCACATCCATCGCTACGATATGCAGTCCCGGCGCGCCGACGCGGGCGGGCGGCGGCAACGGCGGCGGCGCTTCAGCCGGCAGCGCGCCGAAGGCCGCGCGCAGTAGAGCAGTCGCCGTCGCCGCATCCGTATCGCCGACGAGCGCGATCCGCAGCCCGCCGCGAACCCAATGAAGGCGGGCGAAAGTCCGCAGGTCTTCCGGGGTGACCGCCATGAGCCCGCGCGTGTCGCCGTCGGCCGGATGACCGTAGGCGTAGGCACCGAAATAGAAACTGTAGAAGCTCTTCTCGGCGACGGAATCCGGATCGCCTTTGTCCTGTTCGATGCTCTGCAGCATCTGAACGCGCACGCGGCTCACCGCATCGGCGTCGAAGCGCGGACGCGACAGCGCCAGGCCGAGCAGCCGGAACGCTTCCTTGGCGTTGGACGACAGAACGGTCAGCGACACGATCATGAAATCGCGGCCGGGCTCGACGCCGAGCCGGATCGCCCGGCTCGCGAGCGCCGCCTGGAATGCGGCGCTGTCGAGATTGCCCGCGCCCTCGTCCAACAGAGCGGCGGCGAAGGCAGCCAGCCCCGCCTTGGCGGACGGATCGTAGGCCGACCCCGCGGGCAGCGACGCGGTAAGCGCGATCATTGGAACGGTGTGATCCTCGGCGAACCATACTTGCGCGCCGCCGACAGCGTTGAGCGCCTTGACGCTCGCCGCCGAAGCGGGCGCCAGCGCGGCAATGAAAAAGACGAAAAGCGCAAGCGCGCGGCGCGGATTCATTGCGCGGCCGGCATCAGGGTGGCCGTCACGGATTCCGCCTTGACCAAACTCGCGGACGCGGCCTTGAGCACATCCTCCCGCGTCACCGCCTGGATGCGCTGTGGCCATTGCTGCACGTCGAACACGGTCAGCCCGATGGCCAGCGCCTGACCGTAAGCCGAAGCCATTTCGAACTGACTGTCGCGGCGAAACGTGGCGCCGGCGACGAGCTGCGTCTTGGCGCGCGCCAGTTCCGCCTTGGACGGCGCCCGGCGCAGGTACGGCGCGACGACTTCGTCGATGGCGCGCTCCAGAGTCTCCAGCGAAACACCGGGACGCGGATGCACGGTGAAGCCGAACTCGCCGGCATCGCGGGTGTAGCCGTCGTAATAGGCGCCGACGTCGGTGGCGAGCCTGCGCTCGACGACCAGCCGGCGGTAAAGCGCCGAGGTGGCGTCGCCGCCCAGCAGTTTGGCCAGCACTTCCAGCGACTCGGCCCGTCCCGGCGCGGCTTCGGCATAGCTTTCGACGCGATAGAGCCGCAGGAACATCGGCACTTTCACGTCCTTGCGCGCGATCGCCAAGCGGGTCTCGCCCAACCGCGGCGGCTGCGCGCAATCGCAGCGCACCGCAAGCTCGTGCGAGGACACCTGTCCGTATTCGGCTTCCGCGTCGGCGCGCACTTCGTCGACCGTCACATCGCCGGCGACGATCAGGATGGCGTTGTTCGGCGCGTAATGACGCCGGTAGAAATTGTCGGCTTCCGCCCGGCCGATGTGGCGGATTTCGTCGGCCCAGCCGATCACCGGCCGCCCATAGGGATGGGAGAGATACAGCGCCGCCTCCGCCTGCTCCTGCGTCAGGGCTTCGGGATCGTTGTCGATGCGCATGCGCCGCTCCGCCAGCACCACGTCGCGCTCGGTGCCGACGGCCGCATCCGAAAGATCGAGATTGGCCATGCGGTCGGCTTCCAGATGCATGGCGAGGCGGAGCTGGTCCTTGGCGATCTGTTCGTGGAAGACGGTGTAATCGTGGGTGGTGAAGGCGTTGTCGTCGCCGCCGCCCCGCGCGATCGTCTGCGAGAAGTCGTCGCCCGGCTGCGATTTCGTGCCGCGGAACATCATATGCTCGAAGAAATGGGCCAGCCCCGAAGTGCCCGGCGGATCGTCGACCGCGCCGACCTTGAACCAGAGCATCTGGGTCGCGACCGGCGCGCGATGATCGGGCACCACCACGACCTGTAGGCCGTTCTGCAGCACGAATTGGAAGACCCTGGGAGGATTGGCCGGCGCCGCCCGCGTGTTCGCCGCACAGGCGGCGAAGAACACCACACAGACCGCAATCCTGGACAATGCGTTCAGCAAAGACTTCACAATGCCCTCATGCTTCGACCCCAAGCTCAGGGTTGGGTCAAATCCTCACCCTGAGCCTGGCGAGAGGGCGGGATATTCTTTCAAAACCAGTCGAACCAGCCGTCGAACCAGCCGCCATCGTCTTCCTTCTTGGGCGCTTCCGGCTTGGGTGCTTCGCCGGTCGTCTGATCGGACTTCTGCGCATCGATGCGTTTGGCTTCGGAATCGGCGTCGACGGGGGTGCCCTTATCGGTCTTCGGACCCTGCCAGAAGAGAACCTCGCTGGTGAAACTATCGTCGGAGCCCACCATCGCCTTGCGGTCGGAATCCAGTTGCTGGCGAATATCCGGATCGGCGTTGGCCACACCGGCATAAGCCAGCAGCAGCTTCTCGCCCTGGCTGGCATTACCCGGGATGTTGGAAGCGATCGTCGCCGGATCGTTGCCGAAAAGCGCAGTCTGCGCGTTCTCGGTCGGCTGGATCTGGTTGGTGGGAGCGGCGCCGGGTCTGGGCGGCATCAGATTGTAGTCGGGCGGCACGACCAGCGGCGCCTTCGTCAGCACCGAGAATTCATCGGGCGGCTTCTTGTCCATACCGGCGGCACTGCGAAGGGTCTGGCAGCCGCAAAGAGCCAAACCTACGCCGGCCAGAACGGCGGCGCGCATTACATGCGACGAACGAATGTTCATAGACTACTCCCTGCCGACTTCGCCTTTCGGCGCATCGGGTTTCAGCAGCATGTCGTATATCAGTCCAAGGACGCCGATGTTAATGGCGATGTCCGCCACATTAAACACGTACCAGTCGTAACCGTAGACGAAAAAATGGAAAAAGTCGGCTACTTTGCTGTAAACTAAACGGTCGATCAGATTGCCGAGCGCCCCGCCGATCACCAAGCCAAGCGCTATCGCAAGCACCCTGCCATGCACCCGCCACAACCACCAGCCTAGGCCGCAGGCCGCCAGAATCTGGAAGGTCGCGATGATGACCGTTCCCTCGGGGCTATCGGCCGGAAACAAGCCAAAACTGATCCCCGGATTCCACACCATAACAAGATTAAAAAAGGGCAATACCGGCACCACTTGGCCCGGCTCCATGCCGATAAAGCCGAGGCCGTAAAGCATCACAAGCTTGGTGATCTGATCGACAATCAGCGCGGCGGCGGCGACCAGAAGTCCAAAATCGCGGGCGTTCATCGGGCCTCCAATGTATTCACCGCCCCGGCGCAACGCTCGCACAGGTCGGGATGGGACGGATTCTTGCCCACTTCCGGCAGGATCATCCAGCAGCGCGCGCATTTGTCACCCTCGGCGTGATGGAAGGTGACGGCCACGTCCGGCACATCTGGCAGGCGGAAGGCCTCGGGCGGCGGCTCACGGGTGACGACGTGGGCGGCGGAGGTGATGGCGACCTCGGCAAAGTCGATGCCTTTCAGGACCGCAACGTCGCTTTCGTCGGAGACATAGAGAATGGGCGCGGCCTCCAGGCTGGCGCCGATGATCTTGTCGCGACGCTTGATCTCCAGCGCACCGGTAACCACGCGGCGCAAGGCGCGAATGCGGTTCCACTTCTCGATCAGCGCCGGCGCCTGCCATTCGGCCGGCGTCGCGGGGAAGCTCTGCAGATGCACGCTGTCGTCCGGGAAGCGCAAGGTCCAGGCTTCCTCCATGGTGAAGCAGAGAATCGGCGCCAGCCAGGTAACCACGCGGCGGAAGATTTCGTCGATCACCGTGCGGGCGGCGCGGCGGCGCGGGGCGGCGAGAGGATCGCAGTACAACGCGTCCTTGCGGATGTCGAAATAGAACGCCGACAGCTCGTTGGTGCAGAAATTGAACAGCGTGTTGAAGACGCGGTTGAAATCGTATTCCGCATAGCCGCGGCGCACCAGCGCATCGAGTTCGGCGAGGTTCGCCAGCATGTAGCGTTCGAGTTCCGGCATCTCAGCCGCCGGAAGGCTTTCGGCTTCGTCGAATCCGGCCAAATTCGCCAGCATGAAGCGGATGGTGTTGCGCAGGCGGCGATAGGCATCGACATTGGTCTTGATGATGTCCTGGCCGATGCGCAGGTCTTCGGTGAAGTCGGACGAGGCGACCCACAGGCGCAGAATGTCCGCGCCGTTCTTCTCCGCGATGGTTTGCGGCAGAACGGTGTTGCCCAGCGACTTCGACATTTTGCGGCCCTGCTCGTCGAGCACGAAGCCGTGGGTCAGCACCGCCTCGTAAGGCGCGCGGCCGTGCGTGCCGCAGCTTTCGAGCAGCGAAGATTGGAACCAGCCGCGATGCTGGTCGGAACCTTCGAGATATAGATCGGCCCGGTCTTTGCGCGGCCAAGTCGGCTCGATGGGCTGTTCCACGGTGAAGACGTGGGTCGAGCCGGAATCGAACCAGACGTCGAGAATATCGCGCACCTGCTCGTAATCGTCGGCGGGAAGATTGCCGAGGAAGCGCGACGGCGGCGAATTGAACCAGGCGTCGGCGCCTTCCTTCTCGAAGGCCTCCGTGATGCGAGCGTTGACTTCGGCATTATCGAGGATAATTCCCGTTTTCTTCTCTACGAAAATCGCCAGCGGCACACCCCAGGCGCGCTGGCGCGACAGCACCCAGTCGGGACGGCCTTCGACCATCGAGCCGATGCGGTTTTCGCCAGCCTTGGGATACCATTTGGTGTCGCGGATCGCCTGCATCGCGATCTGGCGGAGCGTTTTTTCGCCCGAGCCTTTGAACGACTTGTCCATCGCCGCGAACCATTGCGGCGTGGCGCGGTAGATCACCGGCGCCTTCGAGCGCCAAGAATGCGGATAGGAATGGCGCAGCGAGCCTTTCGCCAACAATGCGCCCGCCGCGATCAGTTCCTTGATGACTGCGCCGTTGGCATCGCCATCCTTGCCTTCGGGCGTCAGAATACGCTTGCCGGCGAACAGCGGAACCTTCTCGTTGAACGAACCATCTTCATTGACGATGCTGAACGCATCGGGATGCTTGGCCGGATAATCCTTGCCGAGATTTTCGAGCACCACTTCAAAGTCATCTTCGCCGTGTCCGGGAGCGGTATGAACGAAGCCCGTGCCCGTATCGGCGGTGACGTGTGAGCCCGGCAGCAGCGGTACGTCGAAGTCATAGCCTTGTCCACGCAGTGGATGGGCACAGATGTATGCTTCCGGGCCAATTCCCTGCAAAATCTTCAGTTCTATTTTGGCGTCTTTCTCAACTGATTCCTTGCGTGCGGTTGCGATAACCAACCTTTCGCCCTCGTGCGCAATCGCTCCTTCGTGTGTCGCAGTTACCTCGTACAATGCGTAATTGAGTCCAGGATGGAACGCGATTGCGCGATTTCCGGGTATAGTCCAAGGCGTAGTTGTCCAAATCACTATTGAAGCATTTTCAAGCTTTGGCGAAGACGTCTTGTTCGTGTGGCCGACGATAGGAAACTTCACCCAGATCTGCGGCGATTGCTTCTCGTGATACTCGACTTCGGCTTCGGCCAGCGCGGTCTTTTCCACCGGAGACCACATCACCGGGCGGAAGCCGCGATAGAGCAGCCCGTTGGCGACAAACTTGTGCAGCTCGCCTGCAATCGCCGCTTCGGCGCGATAGTTCATGGTGGTGTAGGGATGGTCCCACTCACCCATGCAGCCCAGCCGCTTGAACTGTTCGCGCTGCACGTCGATCCAGCCCAGCGCAAACTCGCGGCAATCGCGGCGCAGCTGATCGATCGGTACGTCGTCCTTGGATTTTCCGGCGGCGCGGTATTTCTCCTCGATTTTCCATTCGATGGGCAGACCGTGGCAGTCCCAGCCGGGCACATAGGGCGCGTCCTTGCCCAGCATGCCCTGCGAGCGCACCACGAAGTCCTTCAGGATCTTGTTCAGGCCGGTGCCGGAATGGATCTCGCCGTTGGCGTAAGGCGGGCCGTCATGCAGGATGAACAACGGCTTGCCCTTGGCCTGCTCGCGGATGCGGGCGTACAGCTTGGTCTCTTCCCAGCGGGCCAGCCATTTCGGCTCGGCCTCGGGCAGGCCCGCCTTCATGGGGAATTCGGTCTGGGGCAGGAACAGGGTGGCGCGGTAATCCTTCGCGCTCGCTTCTTCGGGATTCTTGGACATACGGTCAGGCCTTGGTCGGTCAGAGGATGCGAGGGCTCAATTCCCGGCCTTCGCGTCAGGCGGCGGCGTTCAAGCCTCCGCCCGCGAAGCCGGGCGTCGAATTCGCGCAATTCCGCCGAAAACCAACATAATCCCCGCCTTCAAATCAGGAATGTCCCTTCTAACAGCGCGGGGGTTGGCGGTCCAGCGCCGCTCTTGCCGCGTCGCAATCCTTCCCGATTTGCACCTTCAACTCCTCCACCCCGGCGAATTTCGCCTCCGGACGGAGGTAGGCGAGCAGCTCCACCGACAGGTGCTTGCCGTAAAGATCGCCGGAGAAATCGAACAGATGCGCTTCCAAGAGCGGCTCGGCGCTGCGGTACATGGGGCGGATGCCCAGATTGGCGACGCCCTCATGGCGCGAAACGACCTTGTCGTCCTCCAGGACGGCAACGCGCACGGCGTAGATGCCGAAGGCCGGCCGCATATAGCCGTCGAGTTGCAGGTTGGCGGTGGGAAAACCGAGCACGCGCCCGCGTCCGTCGCCGCGCTCGACGCGCCCGTCCATGGCAAAAGGATGGCCGAGCAGGCGCGCGGCGTCCTCGGGCCTTCCTTGCTTCAGCGCCGTGCGGACGGCGGTGGAGGAAATCTTCTCGCCGGTGCCGCCGGTGACCGGATCGAACACCACAACGCCGAAGCCTTCCATCTCGCCCATATAGGAAAGGACGGCCGCGTTGCCCGTGCGTCCCTTGCCGAAGCAGAAATCGGCGCCCACCACGACGCAGCCCGCGCTCAGCCCTTTCACCAGCACGTCGAGGATAAAATCCTGCGGGCTGCGATTCGCCATTTCGGCATCGAAGGCGAGCGCGAACATCGCATCGACGCCGAGCGCGGCGATCAGATGCGTCTTGGCGCGGAACGGCGTGAGGCGGAACGGCTCGGCGCCGGGCTGGAAGAACTCCTGCGGACACGGCTCGAAGACGAGAACCGCCAGCGGCGCGCTGCGCTCGGCCGCGTGACGGCCCGCTTCCGCGATCAGGGCCTGGTGGCCCAGATGCACGCCGTCGAAGTTCCCGACGGCGACAATGGCGCCCTTGTAGGACTCCGGCACGTCGGAAAGGTGTCGGAAAATCTTCATCGATCCCTCAGGCTGCCGAACGCAAGGGAGGCATCACCGTCGCCTCGCCTTCCACGACAACTGTATCCTTAACCTTGCAGATGCAATCGAAGATCACGCGGCGCTTTTCGGGGATCACCTCGCGCACCGTGCAGATCGTCGTCACCGTGTCGCCGATGCGCACCGGCGCCTTGAAGCGGGTGGTCTGGCTCAGGAAGATGGTGCCCGGTCCCGGCAGCTTCATGCCCAGGACGGCGGAGATGTAGCTGAGCGCCAGCACGCCGTGGGCGATGCGGCCCTTGAAGATCGTGGTCTTGGCGTAGGCCTCGTCGAAATGCACCGGGTTCGTGTCGCCCGAGATCTCGCCGAACAGCGTGACGTCGCGCTCGCTGACGATGTTGGAGACGGACGCCGACATGCCCGGCTTCAGCTCTTCGATGGCATAGCTCATTGCGTACGATTCCTATGCGCGCGGCGCTTCAGCCTACCACGCAAGCGCGGCCATTGCCGCGCGCGCGCTTACGCTTTTCTTGGCGAACAAAGCGGCCAGGTTCCCGTGCGTCAACGCGCCGATTTCATCGCCATGCACGCCGTCGGCGATGAACAGCGCGTCGATTCCGACCGCGTTGGCGCCGCGTATGTCGGTTTCCAGCCCGTCGCCAACGATCAACGGACGCCGTGACGCTCCGGCGGCCTCCAGCGCTGCTTTATATATGGGCAGATACGGCTTGCCGTAATAGATAACCTCGCCGCCGATCGCCTCGTAAGCGCGCGCCAGGGCGCCGGCGCAAAGCAGCAGCCGTCCGCCGCGCTGCACGATGATGTCGGGATTGGCGCAGACCATCGTCAGTCCGTGGCTTTTCAGCCCGGCGAGGATGTCACGGTAATGCTCCGCCGTTTCGGTTTCGTCGTCGTACAGCCCGGTGGCGAGCACGACGCTTGCCTTGTCCGGCCCGACCAGATCGACATTTAATCCCTCGAACAGGCTGACGTCGCGCTCGGGGCCCAGATGCATCATGGCGAGCGGGCCTGCGGCGGCGCGCCGCGCGATGTCCTCGCGCGCGGCTCCGCCGGAGGTGACGATGGCGTCGTAACAGTCGGGCGGCACGCCGATCTGTTCGAATTGCTTGACGATCTCGGCGGGCGGACGCGGCGCGTTGGACAGCAAGACGACGGGGCCGCGCTCGGCGCGGAAGCGTCTCAGCGCCTCCACGGCGGGCCAATGCGGACGCACGCCGTCGTGCAGCACGCCCCAGACGTCGCAGACGAGCGCATCGTAATCGCCGGCGATCTCGCGAAGACCGGTGAGGAGAATTGGAAACTGATCCATAAGAACCTTATAATCATCCCACCCTCCCCTTGAGGGAGGGTCGAAAAATCCCAGCGAAGCGAAGGATTTTTCGGGGAGGGGTGATGTTTCGAAACAACCCCTCCCCGAAACGCTTCGCGTTTCGACCCTCCCTCAAGGGGAGGGTAGATTCAAGTGTTTACCCCGCCCGGCGGAACGGAATAACCGGGGCCGGCGTTTCCGCCTTCTCCACGGGCTTGATGGCGTCGTCGCGCACAGCGCGCGGTTCGCCGAACAGGTAGCCCTGGGCGAAATCAACCGCGTAATCCAAGAGCTGCACCACGGTCTTTTCGTCTTCCACGCGCTCGGCGATCAGGTTGAGGCCGTGGCGCTCCAAGAGCGTCTTGATGTCCTCGGCGGCGACGGCGGCCTGGGCCACACCCATGCCTTGCATCAGGGTCTCGGCGCGCACCTTCAGATGCTTGAAGCCCATGTTCTTCAACTTTTCGAAATTGAGCGCCAGGGTCTCCACATGATCCATAGAGAGCGCGAAGCCCAGCCCGCTCAGGTAATTCAGGTTGGCCTCGCCTTCCACGCCGGCCTTCAAGACCGCGCTCTGCTCGAACTCAAACACGATCTGGCCCGCCAAGTCGCGGTTGTTGTGCATGTATTCGAGGAACTGCGGGAAGAATTCCGCGTCGCGCAGCGTGTCGCCGGAAATGTTGCAGAAGACGCCGACGCCTTTGTTCTTCGAGGTCAGCTTGCGCACGATCTGCACGCAGCGGAACAACAGCAAATTGTCGACCACCGACATCAAGCCCGCGGGCGCGGCCACTTTGATGTACTGCGCCGGCATGATGACCGAACCGTCCTCGGCGCGCAGGCGCGACAACGCCTCGTAGAAGCGCAGCTTTCTCTGCGGCAGGCTGACGATGGGCTGCAGATAGAGATCGACGCGGTTTTCTTCGAGCGAGGCGCGGATGGTCTCCAGCAGCTCCGGTTCGCCCAGCCCGTCGAGATAATTCTTCGCCGGCGCGCGCACGCGCCGTTCGAGCATGGTTTCCTCGACAGGCTCGGCCTTCGCTTTGCCGGAAATCTTGCCGGCGAACTCGCGCATCAGGCTTTCGAGCATCTGCAATTCGGAGACGATTTTCTTGCTCTGGGCGGTGGCGCGCGCCTCGACGGCCTTGGTCACCTCTTCCATTTTGGCGCGGGTCTCGGCCACGGCCTTTTCCATGGCGGCGTGCGAGCGCTTGAGGCTGACGATCTCGCTCTTGTGCGCCTTGCGATCCTGACGGCGCAGCAGGGCGCCATCCATCTGCAGCAGGAACAAAAACGCGATGAAGCCGCAGAAAATGCCGGCGGAAAGCCCTTGGTAAAGGCCGGTCATGCCGCCGAGAACGATGCTCGCTAGCGAATAGGTGAGGATAAGGAGGACCCGGATCATGGGACGGTTCCATGGCTTGCGACCGGCAACCATCGCCCGGCGCGCGTTTCCAATCCGTTAACCAAGGCGCCTCAAAAATCTCGGGTTCTCAGCAGATGGGCCGGAATGGCCAGTCCGGCCCCGATGGCCGCCAGGGTAAAGATCACCCGCACCATGTATTCCATCGCCATCAGGGCGGTCGTATCGGCGTTTTGCGGATGCGGCGCCGTCACCGCGAACATTCCCAGGATCGCCTGACCGAAGAAGGCGCCGGGCACCATCGGAATGCAGCCGGCGAGCGCCATCGCGTTGCCTGCCGCGCCCAGCCGCTCGTGCAGCAGCGCCATCGCGCAACTGGTCGCCACGGCGGCGGCGAACGAGGCCGCTTCGAGGCTCCAGCCCGCATCCTGCCCCAAGGTCCGCACCGCCAGCGCCAGCGCGCCCGCCGCCGCGCACCAGAGCAGGGAACGCGGTCCGAAATTGAACAGGACGCCGAAACCGGCGGCGGCAACGGCCCCGAAAAACGCTTGATGCAAGAGATGCGGCCAGATCATCGCTGCACCCCAAGGAGAATTTCGGCCAGCCAGACGCCGGTGGTGGCGAACACCATCACCATGATGACCGATACCGCCCGCGCGCTGCCCATCGTGGGAAAACCGTCCATGATGTCGGTCTGGGCGTTGGTCGCCGGCACGCCGGGCACCAAGAGCAGGATCGACGCCATCATGGCGAGGTTGACGGTGCCGCTGCCCGCCAGCCTTGCTCCCAATCCCCCCAGACCGGCCGCCAGGAAGCGATCGCCGCCGCCACGACGTAGGCATTGAGGCCCCGCTTCAGCAGCAGGCTGCGCACGAACTGGCCGATCACGCCGGCCAGCAGCACCGGAGCGAACGCCACCCAATCGATCCCGAGCAGCCGTCCGAATGCGGCGCAGGCCACGCCGACGGCGAGCGCGACCACCCAGGCGGCGTGGCGCGGCGTCTCCCTTACCAGCCGATCCAGCTCACGCTCGGTCTCCTCGACCGTCATGCTCCCTTTGGAAACGCGAACCGCCAAGGCGCGCAAGGCATGATCGAGGCGGTGGTTCACGCCGTGCGGTCCGACCGACGTCATCCGCGTGATCGTATTGGCGCCGCTCGACACCGTGATCTCCTGCGAGGCATAGCCGGTCCGCAATCCGACCGCTTCCACGCCAAGGCCGTGAGCGATCAGGACGGCGCCTTCATGCGCCACGCGGACGCGCGCGCCGCATTCCGTCAGGAGCCGCGCGACATGCAGCGCCGTCATGGCGATCTGCTCCAGACGGCGGTGCTGAAGAGGCACGGGATCGGGATAATCGGTCATGGAGTCTTGGAATAACTCTTCGTCCGCATGGTTACCAGTTCCTCGGCCGATCGGGCGCGCGGCCCGCCCGAACCGCCGCTCATAACGAAAAAAACGTAATCAACCCGCGACATGGCGATTCTCGCCCTTGCCAGTCGTCGCACAACCGGAGTTTGATGGGGCATCGACGCCGGGGGACACTTTGGCGAGGCTCGGGCAAAGAATCGGCAAGTTCGCGGTGCTGGCGCTGGCAGGCTTGCTGGCGGCTTGCTCGATCGACGATTCCGGCCCGGTGCGCTCGGTCTGGCGGCCGGCGGACGGCAAGCCCGCTTATCTCAATGTCGTCTATCTGACGGACCGCGAGCCCGACCCGGCGGCGCCGGGCGGCTTCGGCATCCATTGGGCCGACAAGGCCTCCTGCGGCACGGCGGAAACCGTCATTCCCGCCGCCACGCTCCCCGGCGAGAAGCCGCAATACGGCTACATCGCCAAAACCTGGCCTCGCGCCTGCGCCACAGGCATGGGTTCGCTCGGCGGATTGGTGGCGGAGATCGAGGCCCAAGCCAAGGCGCGCAACTGCAACTCGGTCTTCCTATTCGTCCACGGGTTCCATACCGGCTTCGACGGCGCCGTGCTGCGCGCCGCCCAGGTCGGCCACGACGCGCAGACCGGATGCGTTTTCGCCGCCTTCAGCTGGAGCAGCGAAGTCAAGCTCGACCGCTACATCCCCGATATGGAGCATAGCGAATATTCCCAACCGTTCCTGGCGGAATTGCTGCGCGCACTCGCGGCGTCGAAGCTGCGCGTCACCATCCTGGCCCACAGCACGGGAGACAAGCTTGTGCTGAGCGTGCTCTCCGGCTTCGCGCACAGCCGCTTCCCCGTCCGCGACGGCTTCATCGACGAACTGGTGCTGGCCGCGGCGGACGTCGGCAACGAGAAAACCAACGACGATTTCTCCCATCTGCTGGCCGACGCGACGCCCTACGCGCGCCGCACGACGATTTACGCCTCGAAGATGGACGGAATCCTGCTGGTCTCGAAATACGCCCACGGCGGCGTGCCGCGCGTCGGCCACGATCCCGAGGCCGATCTTATCTATCGCGCCGACGACAAGACCCACATCGTCGACGTAATCGACGCCTCGCGGGCGCCGGCCGACATCCTGGACCACAGCTATTTCGCGATGTCGTACGAAGCCGTCGCCGACATGACGCTGGCGCTGGACGGCGTGCCGACGGCGGAAAGACTGACGGCCGAAGACGGCTGGCAGCCCACGCTGGTCTGTGAAAACGCCAAGGGCACGCCGTGCGGCAGCGACCCGCGCTATGCGCTGGCGGTCGGCAAGGACCGCCATCCGCGGCTGATCTCGCGCATCCTTTTGAAGCTGATCCCGCTTATGCCGCTCGTTCCATGACCGCGACGCCGTCGGCGCGCGCGATCACCAGCGTGGAAGCGATTCCCACATAAAGGCCATGCCCCACGACGCCGGCGACGCACGACAGCGCCGCACCGAGCTTTGCGGCGTCTGCGATGGCGCCGAAGGCGCAATCGTAGATGACGTTGCCGTTGTCGGTCTTGTAGACCGCGCCGTCCTTAAGGCGCAGGGTCGCGGGCGCGTGCGGATAACCGACGGCGGCGACGGCGCCGGCGATATGCGCGGCGGTGACGCTATGCCCGAACGCGATCACTTCCACCGGCAGCGGAAAGCGCCCCAGCCGGGACACCAGCTTGCTGCCGTCGGCGATGACGATCATCCGCTTGGACGACGTCGCCACGATCTTCTCGCGCAGCAGGAATCCGCCGCCGCCCTTGATGAGATTGAAATCTGGATCCGCTTCGTCGGCGCCGTCCACCGTCAGGTCTAGCGGGGCCAGATCGTCGAGGCTCCCCAGCGCGATGCCCTGCGTGCGCGCCAGCTGCGCGGTGCGCTCCGACGTCGGCACGCACAACAGCTTCAAGCCGCCGCGCACGCGCACGCCCAGAATCTCGATAAACGCCTCGGCCGTCGTGCCGGAACCGAGACCGAGTTTCATTCCAGCGGAGACGAAGTCGAGGGCGCGGGCGGCGGCGGCGCGTTTGAGGGCGGCGGAGTCGGATGGAGAGTCGGTCATAGGCAACGTTTAGCGCAAGGTGGAGGTGATTTCCACCCACGTTACAACGGCGCCAAACCGCGCCCTACTCCACCGTCACGCTCTTCGCGAGATTGCGCGGCTGGTCGACGTCGGTGCCTTTGGCCACGGCGGCGTAATAAGCCAGCAGCTGCACCGGTACGGCGTAAAGCAGCGGCGTGATGAAGGGATCGGTCTCCGGCACCTGAATATTCGCCCACACCTGCGAACCGGCGTCGGCGATGCCTTGCGCATCGGAGATCAGCAGCACCTTGCCGCCGCGCGCCATCACCTCCTGCATATTGGAGGCGGTCTTCTCGAACAGCGCGTCGTGCGGCGCGATGACGATCACCGGCACATTCTCGTCGATCAGCGCGATGGGGCCGTGCTTCATCTCGCCCGCCGCATAGCCTTCGGCATGGATGTAGGAAATTTCCTTGAGTTTCAACGCGCCTTCGAGCGCCAGCGGGAAGGAAGGCCCGCGGCCGAGATAGAGCACGTCGCGCGCCTTGGCGATTTCCTGGCCCAGCGCTTCGAGCTTGGGCTCCTGTTTGAGGAATTCGACGATGTGGCGCGGAGTTTCGAGTAACGCGGTGCAAAGTTTCTTCTCGCCTTCGGCGTCGAGCGTGCCGCGGGCGCGCGCCACCGCGATGGCGAGCGAAGCCAGCGCCGCCAACTGGCAGGTGAAGGCCTTGGTGGAAGCGACCCCGATCTCGGGCCCGGCGAAAGTCGGCAGCACCACGTCGGCCTCGCGCGCAATCGAGCTTTCGGGCACGTTGACGATGGCGAGCGCGGTCTGGCCGCTCGCCTTGGCGTCGCGCAAGGCCGCCAGCGTGTCCGCCGTCTCGCCGGATTGCGAAATGAACAGCGCCAGCCCGTCCTTGGGATAGACAGGATCGCGATAGCGCAACTCCGACGCCACGTCGATCTCCACCGGCAGGCGCGCCAACTTCTCGAACCAGTATTTGCCGACCAGACCCGCATAATAGGCCGTGCCGCAGGCCGAGATCGTTAAGCGCGAAGCGCTCGCGAAAGCCTTGGCCAGTTTGGGATCGACAAGGCGCGCGTTGGGACCCGCGGGATCGAGATAATGAGCCAGCGTGTGGCCGATCACGTCGGGCTGCTCGTGGATTTCCTTTGCCATGAAATGGCGGTAGCCGCCCTTGTCCACTAGCCCGGCGGTAGCCGAGGTGAGCTTGATTTCGCGATTGGCGGGGCGGCCCTGCGTATCGAAGATCGTCACATCGGGGCCGCGCACCACGGCAACGTCGCCGTCCTCCAGATAGGCTACGCGATTGGTGAAGGGCGCCAGCGCGAAGGCATCGGAACCGAGATAGGCTTCCTTCTCGCCATAACCGACGGCCAGCGGGCTTCCCATCCGCGCGCCGATTAAGAGGCCTTCCTCGTTCTTGAAGATCATCGCTAGCGCATACGCGCCGGTCAGGCGCTTCACCGCCGTCTTCGCCGCTTCTTCTGGCGCCATGCCCTGCATGAGATAATCGGTGACTAGATGCGCACAAACCTCGGTGTCGGTTTCGGATTCGAACTTGTGCCCCTTGGCCAGCAGTTCAGCACGCAGCTCGCGGAAGTTCTCGATGATGCCGTTGTGGACGACGGCGACGCGCTCGGTGGCATGCGGATGGGCGTTGATCTCGGACGGCTTGCCGTGCGTGGCCCAGCGCGTGTGGCCGATGCCGGTGTGGCCGGACAGCGGATGCTTCGCAAGCGCCTCGCCCAGCTTAACGAGCTTACCGGGCGCGCGGCGGCGCTCGATGCGCCCGTCCACCAGCGTGGCGATGCCCGCGGAATCGTAGCCGCGATATTCCAGCCGTTTCAGCGCCTCCAGGATGACCGGCGCGCAATCCTTGGTGCCCGCGATGCCGACGATGCCGCACATCTTATTTGTCCTTCGCCTTGGCGGCTTTCGCCGTTTTCTTCCGTGTACGGAATTTCTCAGCCCAGCCCGGAACTTCCTTCTGTTCCGCGCGGGTCACAACGAGCGCATCGGCCGCGACGTCCCTGGTGACGACCGAGCCCGCGCCGACGATGGCACCGTCGCCGACCTTGACCGGCGCCACCAGCGACGTGTCGGAACCGACGAAAGCGCCAGCGCCGATGTCGGTGTGGTGCTTTTCAAAACCATCGTAATTGCAGGTGATGGTGCCCGCGCCGATGTTGGCACCCGCGCCCACTCGCGCATCGCCGAGATACGTCAGATGGTTCGCCTTGGCGCCCTTTTCAAGCCGCGCGTTCTTGACCTCGACGAAATTGCCGACATGTACGTTTTCTTCCAGCACCGCGCCGGGACGCAGCCGCGCATAGGGACCCACGATCGCCCCCGGCCCCACTTCGGCGCCTTCGAGATGGGAGAAGGCGCGGATGCGCGCGCCGGCGCGCACCACGACGCCCGGCGCGAAAATCACGTAAGGCTCGATCTGGCAATCGGCTTCGAGCACCGTATCGTAGGATAGAAAAACTGTTTCCGGCGCGGTCATGCCGACGGCTCCCGCCAGCGCGCGGGTTCGCAGTCGCGTCTGCATCGCCGCCTCCGCCGCCGCCAGCTCGGCGCGGCTGTTGACGCCCATCATTTCGGTCTCGTCCGCCTCGACGACCATGCAGCGCACGCCTTCGCTTTTCGCCAGGCTCGGCACGTCGGTCAGGTAATATTCCTTCTGGACATTGTCGCTCTTGAGCATCGCGGCCCAGCGGAAGAAATCCTTGCTATTGGCCGCGAGGATGCCGGCATTGCATAAAGTTTCGGCGCGCTCGCGCGCATTGGCGTCCTTGAATTCGACGATGCGGTCCAGGAAGCCGCTCCCGTCCAAGATCATTCTTCCATAGGCGGCGGGATTCTTCGGACGGAACCCGATCATCGCCATGCCGGCCTTGGTCTGGGCGGCGAACGAAGCTTCGAACGTCGCGGACGTCAGCAGCGGCATGTCGCCGTAAGCGACGATCAGCGTGCCCCAAAAATCGTCAAGCGCTGTAGCCGCCGAAGCGGCGGCATGACCGGTGCCAAGCTGGGGCTCCTGAATAACGCTCGCGGCGCCCATTTTTCCGGCGAAGGCGCGAATATCTTCGCCTTCCTTGTGGGTGACGACGACGATGCGCTCCACCCCGGCCGCGCGCATGGCGCCGATCACATGTCCGAGTATGGGGAGACCGGCGACCGTATGCATGACTTTGGGCATCGCGGATTTCATCCGCGTGCCTTGCCCTGCGGCCAATATGATCCCAGCGCGTATCATGCTTGTTCGATAGTCCGTCGTGTCATATGGGTAAAGTGAAGAATTGCGACGTTATGTTGCGGCCCGACCCCTCAGGATTCGTTAATTCACGATGACCATAGCCCTCATTTTCGACCTGGATGGCACACTCGTCGACACCGCACCGGACCTTTTGAACGCGCTGAACACCATCCTGGTGCGCGAAGGCCGTCTCCCGGTGCAAGTGCCAGACCTGCGCCATTTGGTAGGGTTCGGCTCCAAGGTCATGATCGACGAGGCCTTCAAAATGACCGGCGACCCGGTCGACCCCGCGCGGCTCGACAGCCTGATCGATGCCTATATCGCCGAGTACAGCAGCCACATCGCCGACGCCAGCCGGTCTTATCCGGGCGTGGTGGAAACGCTGGAAGCCCTAAAAGCCGAAGGCGCGCGGATGGGCGTGCTTACCAACAAACCGCAAGAACTGACCGATCTGCTGATGTCCAAGCTGGGGCTCGACAAATATTTCGCCGCAATCTTCGGACAGGGACGCAGGCCCTACATCAAACCGGACGCGCGCATTTTCCAGGACGTGGTGCGGGAGATCGGAGGGCCAAGCGCGCTGATGATCGGGGATTCGGTGACCGATGTGCAGACGGCGCGCGCGGCGGGCGCGCCGGTGATCCTGGTTTCCTATGGCTACACGCCCGAACCGGCGCGAACCCTGGGCGCAGACATCGTGGTGGACGAATTCCGGGCAGTGCCGGGCGCGGTGCGCCGGCTTCTCGACACGCAATGAGCAGGCCAGCTTGACGCTTGTCGGCCGGCGGCCTTATAGGCACTTCCCCTACAGGCGGGGGCGCGTAGCTCAGCGGGAGAGCACTCCCTTCACACGGGAGGGGTCACAGGTTCAATCCCTGTCGCGCCCACCACTTTTCGTCCGCTGCGCGGACGAAAAGTGCTACGGCGTAGCCCATTTCGGCGAAGCCGGGCCGGCTGTCGCGCGCTGCGATTTGGCAAGTCCTTCTTCGCATCTTCGGGCGGCAGCCACAGCTTCGCCGAAAAGGCAGCCCGCGGATGTCAAGAAGACGAAGGAGTTGATGTGAGAATCCCCATTCACCGCACGGGTTGGCCGTTCATCGGCCTCTTCTTCGCAGCGAACGTGTTGCTTTTTTCCATGTCGCTTTGGATCGGTTGGGCTTTCGTTCCGCTTACCCTTTGGGGCATTGCGTTCTTCCGCGATCCCGAACGCACAACGCCATCGGGCGACGGACTGATCATAAGTCCGGCGGACGGACGACTGCTCCCGGTCGGCCATGCCGCGCCACCCGGCGAACTCGGGATGGGACCGGAACCTCGCGTGCGGCTGAGCATCTTCATGAATGTGTTCGATGTCCATGTGAACCGAGTTCCCTTGGACGGAAAGGTCGTCGCGCTCGGTTACCGAAAAGGACGCTTTTTCAATGCCTCATTCGACAAGGCCAGCGAGCACAACGAACGGATGTCGATCCGAATTCGCGCCGAACGGCCGGAGGGC
>Ga0181529_10003290_pt1 | contig 18517 bp, 17 predicted proteins | sample PEATcosm2014_Bin_36_FD_119763 | JGI IMG/M metagenome (GOLD analysis project Ga0181529, IMG submission 119763) | Peatland microbial communities from MTU Mesocosm Facility, Houghton, MI, USA - PEATcosm2014_Bin10_30_metaG | ecosystem: Environmental > Terrestrial > Soil > Wetlands > Peat | place... | reverse complement strand
CCAAGCGGCATCATCCTCGCGGACTCCCCAATGGAGAACCACCTGGATCGTTTCCCCAGGAGGGACCTGCGCCACGATCTCGGGCGGGACAATAATCTGACCGTTCCCCGTCAACTCGCCCTTGAAATCGGCAACCTTCATATCTTCTATCATCGCACGGCCCTGCAACTTGTATCCGAGCTCGTCGCACTCCGAGAAGAGCACTTCGTCGTCAGCTTCCCACATCGCGACTTTGGGGACAACGTGGGTAGCCGGCTGAGCACGAATGCCCGGGATTGCCCCCTGAGTGGCGGCAGATCCGTCCGGTCAGTAGCCTTCCGGCGCTCCGAATTAGGCCTCGATTTGGCCTCCTTCCAAGGATGAGTGCGAGAATACATGCATGCCCAATTTGCGGGTGAGCACAGGGGTCAACTATCTGCACATCCCCGTCCGTCAGTACGACCAATCCGTGTACCGAATCGTTAGGAAGGAACACCTCCTAAGCCTGCTCGCGACGCGGGAAAATGCCCTTGTTAAGCCTGAGCGATGGCATGACCCGTTCGAGAATTTCATTCTGAAATCGCATTTCGTACGGAATGGCGAGTTGGTGACAATCGGTCACCGGGACCTCTACTACGGCCAGTGCTGGACCCTTCAGCGGGCGTCCGACGCCATGTGGCGAATTTACTCTCCGGACTCAACGGGGATTCGGATTCGGTCGACGATTCGCAAACTGGCGGAGAGCCTCGAAAACTGGCGCGCCGAGTGGGCCGCCCAGGAAGTCTATGTCGGCAAAGTTCGCTACCTGACTACCGCACGTCTTCTGGCGTTTGGAAGATCAGTGCTCGTGCTCGGGTGCAACGATGGCCCGCTCACCTACAAAAAGCTTGCCGAAACCCTCTTGGTCAAGCGTCCCGCCTTTCAGCATGAGCGAGAAATCAGGCTTCTCTTCAAGTCCAGCGAATCTCGGCCGGCGGGAAACCTCCCATTCAATCCCGGTCATTTGGCCCCAAACGCTCGATCTGGGAAGCTTGCCGGACAAGGCATGAAAAGTCGGCCTAGCGACGGTAATCGGTCGAGCCGTGGCAACTTGGCAGGGCTGACCACGGGCTGAAGTGGGAGTCCATAGTCCAGACGGGCTCATCGCGCGGACGCCCCGTCGGCCCCACCATAGGTTTGCAGCCCTTGTGTGACACTGGGAGAACATGCTCGATCGCGAACTGTTTGACCGCTTGCCGGAAGCGTTTGAGGAGCTGGAGCGGGGCTTCGACTCGTTGCCGCCGTTCGACGCCGGCGTCCCCGGCGCGGGGCGGATGGGCGAAGTGCTGCGCGAACTGGCGGAGCGCCTGGGCGACAATTATCCCTACTTCCATCCGCTCTACGCGGGTCAGATGATGAAGCCGCCGCATCCGCTGGCGCGGATGGCGTACACGCTGGCGACGTGGATCAATCCCAACAATCACGCGCTGGACGGCGGACGGGCGTCGTCGCGAATGGAGAAAGAGGCGGTGGCGGGGATCGCGGCGATGTTCGGTTGGACGACGCATCTGGGCCACCTGACCAGCGGCGGCACCATGGCGAACCTGGAAGCGCTGTGGGTGGCGGGGCGTCTGCTTCCGGGAAAGAGGATTGTGGCATCGTCGCAGGCGCATTATACGCACCATCGGATTACGGGAGTATTGCAGCTTCCGTTTGCCGAAGTGGCGTGCGACGCGCGCGGGCGCATGGACCCGAACGCACTGGAGGATCTGCTGCGGCGGGGCAACGTGGGCTGCGTGGTGGCGACGGCCGGAGCGACGGCCATCGGGGCGGTGGATCCGCTGCCGGAGATTCTGGAGCTGCGGCGCCGATACGGGTTTCGGCTGCACGTGGATGCAGCCTACGGCGGATATTTCACGCTGGCGGGAAATCTGGCGCCGGAGACGCGGGCGGCCTACGACCTGGTGGGCGAGGCCGATTCCCTCGTGATCGATCCGCACAAACACGGGCTGCAGCCTTACGGATGCGGCACGGTGCTGTTTCGCGATCCGGCGGTGGGCACGCTGTACAAGCACGAATCGCCGTACACCTACTTTTCGTCGCATGAGCTGCATCTGGGAGAAATCAGCCTGGAGTGTTCGCGTCCCGGGGCGGCGGCCGCGGCTCTGTGGGCTACCCAGCGGCTGCTGCCGCTGACGCGCGACGGCGAATTCGCCAAGGGACTGGAGGCGTGCCGGCGGGCGGCGCTACACCTGTACGGCAAACTGCGCGACGATGCGGGGTGGCTGACGGCGTTCGAGCCGCAGCTGGACATCGTGGTATGGGCGCCGGCGGGCACGACCACAACGGCGGTGTCGCGGCGATCGCAGGAGATCTTCGAACGGGCGGCGGCCAATGGGCTGCACCTGGCGGTGGCGCATCTGCCGGCGGCATTTTTTGCGGGAACGCATCCGCAATTGCGGGTGGAGCAGGAGCGGATGGCGTGCCTGCGCAGCGTCCTCATGAAACCGGAGCATGAAGGGTGGATCGACGCCATCTGGGATCTTCTGCAAAAATCCAGTCGCTGACTTGTGGAGATTTTCCCTAGAACAACGGGGTGGTGGGTCCGATGTGACAGGTGAAAGCGCCCTGAAGGTGCTTACCTTGCGGCGCGACGGTCCAACTTGTGTTTGATCTACGACCATCGGAAAGGGATATGCTGGCGAACCGCTCGGTGGCGATCAGCCGGCTCTCGAAACTACCGCCGTTCCACCCTACGGCGCTACGTCTGCTCACAGTGTCGACCGAGAGCGACCGGGCGATTCGCGATTTCGAACTGGCGTTCCAGTCCGATGCGGCCTTGGCGTCCACGCTCCTGATGGTGGCCAATTCGCCGATTTACGGTTTCCGCAACCGCGTGGATTCCATCCGGCATGCCATCTCGCTGATCGGGCTGGAGGGGGTGCGGTCGCTGTCGTTTACAATCGGCATCGGATCGTACGTGCGCGGGCCGGAGACCACGGCCGCGGTGCAGTCGGTGTGGAATCACAGCCTGGCTACGGCGGTGATCGCCGAGTCGATCAGCGCGGCGTCGGGACTGAATGTGCCGTTTCTGTATACCGCGGGGCTGCTGCACGACGTGGGACGGTTGGGGTTGCTGAGCCTCGACGGCCCGCGTTACGCGGCGGTGATGGCGCGGAGGTATTTCGATATGGAGGAGTCGCTGCTGCTGGAAGACCTGCTCTTCGGTTGCGCACACGACGATGCGGGCGCGTTTCTGGGCCGTTCCTGGGGTTTCCCGCAGAATCTGTGCGACTGCATCGGACACCATCACCGGTTGGGCGAGACGGACCAGGACCAGCAGTTGAAGCTGATGGTGCAGTTGGCCTGTACCACCGCCAGTACTCTCGGCATGGGCGAAGTCCATTGCGAAAATCAGAAACCGGTGGATTTGGACGGGTCGCTGACGGCGCGCATCGAGGCGTCGCCGTTTATGCAGCCGGAGCGGCTGCTGGCGCGCATCAACAAGGTGGTGGATGGCCTGATGACCTCGGACGTGCACCCCGATGCGACTATCGCGCGGCTTTCGAGCGAGCGGAAGATATCGTAGAGAATCGGGCCGCTCGCTCACGCTCACGGTTCCAGGAATGGCCGCTCGCTCACGGTCACGGGAAGGAAACGGTTGGCAGGCGGAAGCGCCTGCCCCACCTTCATTCCAGCAGATGGCGGATTCGGGTGCGGCCCCAGCGGCCGACCCGGCCCACCAGTTGCCAGTGGTGGTCGACCTCCCAGTAATAGGTGAGGAACGTGGCGAAATCCATGGGATTCGGGCGTGGGGCGGATCGCCGATAGCGATGATAGACGGCTCGCCACGTGTCGAGCGGCGTCTGAAACTCAGTGGCAGGCTGCAAGGTTCGCTGGTACTCGGCCCGTTCGGCTTTGGTGACGGGAAGGGAATCGAGCGAGTGCAGCACGGTTTCGGGAATGGGCGCGGCCAGGTGCGACGCCAGGTATCGCAAGGCGTCGCGCATGGGCAGCAGCAGGCGGCGCCGTTCAGTTTGGCGCATCAGGCGGTGCCAATCGAAATCGGGCGATCGCCGCAAGATGGTCAGGGCGTCGGCGATCCAACGGATGGGCACCACGTCGTTCCAGGTCACGCCGTGCGCGCAGACGTGCAGGAACTGGTCGGCGGCGGCGAGCACGCGCAGCGGCGCGCCTTCCCGTTCGAGCGGTACGGACGCGGCCCAAAAATCGTCGTCCGCCCCTGGTCGGCAGCAGGTGAACAGAACGTGCCAGTGAAAATCCAGTTCGCGGCCGGTGGGATTGTCCATGGCCAAGGCGTGGCGGAAGCGTCGAAAGGATTCAGCCAGCTTCCCGGGCCACGCCGTGCCGATGCGCCAACCGCCGTCCACCAGCAGTTGCAAGGCGCGCACGGCTTGCGGCTCCGGGACCAACAAGTCGAAATCGCGCATCGGGCGCAGGCCGGCATCCTCGTAATAGTGCATGGCCATGGCAGCGCCTTTGAGGGGCATGACGGGAATTCCGGCGGCGTGCAACTGTTGCAAGAACGGTTCGATCTCGCGGAACAGCATTTGGTTCTGGTACCAGGAGCGGCGATGAATGCCCTTCAGGCGTCCTACCATGGGGTGATCGACGCCCTGGGCCCGCAGGTTATGGCCGAGGAGCGGCAGCATGCGGTATGAGCCTTCGTCCATGTGGTCGAAGCCCACGGCGCGCTCCCACTGAGCGAAGGCGTCGAGCGATTCGGGGCCGTTGAGCAGGGCGGCCTTTAAAAGGAGTTCCTGTTCGCCGGTTGGCCAGCATCCGCCGCGTACAGTCATAGATTGTGGGCGTGCGCCGCCACTCGCGAGGCGGTCCGGCCGCCTTCGAGCGCATAGATGCGGTCGCAATGGCGCACTACTTCGCGGTCATGGCTGATAATCAGGGTCGAAGGACGATGCGGCATAGCAGCGAGATTGCGCAGGAAATCGTGCACCGATTGCACGTCCAGATGGTTGGTCGGTTCATCGAGGATGAGCAGACGGGGCTGTCGCAGGAGGGCGCGCGCGATAGCGATGCGCTGGCGCTGTCCGCCGGAGAGCAGCACGCCGTTGTCGCCGGTGCGGGTTTGGTATCCGTCGGGCAGGGAGCGGATGAACTCGTCGGCGGTGGCCAGCCGGGCGGCTTCGACCACGCGTTCGATGGCGGCATCCGGCTGCCCGTAGGCGATGTTTTCGAGGATGGTGCCGGAGAACAGGATGGGATCCTGCATCACGAAGCCCATGGCGGAGCGGAGCGAGCGCAGGTCCAGCTCGTCGTAGGGAATGCCATCGAACAAAATGCGGCCGCGCTGCGGACGGTAGAGGCCGGCGATGAGATAGGCGATGGTGCTCTTGCCGGAACCGTTGGGACCGATGACCGCGACGGTGCTGCCGGGTTCGATTTCCAGATCCAAGCCGGCCAGCACGGGCTTTTCGCTATAGGCGAAATGCACGGCTTCGAAGACCACGCTGCCCGAGCCGGTCGCCGGGCGTGTGCCGGAGTGAGCCGGCAGGTGGCGGCTGGCGATCAGGCCGTACAAGGTGGCCAGGGATTCGCTGCCCATGACGATCTGCGGCACCGCGGTCAGAATATTGCGCACATATCCGGCCAGCAGGCTGACGGTGACGTAGAAGGCCAATAGGTCGCCGACACTCATCGACTTGCGGCCCACCGCCCACCCGCCGAGCACCAGAATCAACATGATGCCGATGGCCGCGATGCTGCTCTGCGTCAGACCGTAGGCGGTTTCCAGCCACGCCATGGAACCGCTCGTGACGCGCAGCTCTTCGATGCGGCTCTTCTGCCGCGCGGACTCGAATGGCTCGGCGGTCTGAATGCGCGCCAGGTCCATGGTCTCGAGGATGTGCAGGATTCCCTTGCTGAAGGCGTCGAAGGAAGTGCGGAAAGCCTTCACACGAATTTTCACCTTGCGGCGCAGCCAGCGATCGGCGGCGAAGAGCAGGGGCGCCACCCCGGCCATCGCAGCAAAAAGCAGCGGATTGAGGCGGAGCAGCACGGCGCACAGCGCCAGGCTGGCGAGGGCGGAAGGCAGCGCCATGGCCACCAGGGCGTTGCTCATGATGTCGACGCGTTCGGTGTCCTGCACGATGGTGGCGTGCAGAATGCCGCGGTCGCACTGGTCGTAATAGCTGCGCGGAAAGGCGTAGAGGCGGTCCACCAGGTCGTTGCGGATCTGGCGGATCACTAGCTTGGTGACGCGCAGGGAAACGCTGCGCACCCAAAGCGACAAGCCGCCGTTCGCCAGATTGAGCAGGAACATGGCGGCGGCGGACAAGGCCAGTAGACGAAACTGTCCGGCCGGAATGTAGGAATCGAAAATCCGCCGTACGATGAGCACCAGCGGAAGTACCAGCAGAGATTGGCCGCAGGCTCCCAACACGGCTCCGGTGAGCGCCGCGCGGTAGCCGCGATAGGTTCCCGCGTAATAGCGCCACGCCGTCAGGTTCATGCGGGATTCCCGCGCCGGCGGTCGAGCGCCGCCTTCACCACGGCCAGGTAATCCACGTTAGCGCCGCGTTGGCGGATTCCCAGGTTGGCTCCGTGAATGCGCCGCTCGAGGGTGATCTCGGGTACGGTGGCGCTGTGCAGGCCCAGATCCATGGCGCGCGCGTGCCAGTCGATGAATTCTCCCACGCGCAGGGATTCGTTGAGCAGTCCCACGCGGTGGAAGGCGGCGCTGCGAATCAACATGCCACCGATGACCATGGCGGGCATGGCCGCGCCATCGCGAAGGGCCAGGCGTTCCGCGCCGCGGCGCAACTCCGGGCTGTAGAATTGGCGGGCGTGCCCGAAGATCATGTCGAGATGCGGATGGCGCGCGAACTCGTCCAGTTGCCGCGCGAGCTTCCCGGGAGTCCAGAGGTCGTCGGAATCGACAAACGCCAGAAATTCGCCGCCGGCGTCCAGAATGCCACGATTCAGGGCCGCCGCCTGGCCGGCGTGCGGGCATTCCAGGCAGCGGACGGGCTCGCCGAAGTTGCGGGCCACTTGCGCGCTGCCGTCGGTCGATCCGTCATCGGCGACAATCAGTTCGAGCGGGGTGTAGGCTTGGGCGAGCACGCTGGCAATGGCCTCGCCCAGATAACGCTCGCCATTGTAGACCGGGATGACGACGCTCACCAGAGGCTGGCTCATGACCCCACCGCCCTCCGCCGCTGCAGCGAGAGGCGCACCACTTCGGCCAGTTCCGCGCGGCCGTCCTGGTAGCTGTGGTTGCCCTGATGGATGCGGCGTTGCAGCAAGACCTGGGGAATGGTGAGCGACGGAATGCGCTTTTCCTGCGCGCGGAAAAACCACTCGGCGTCGCTGGCGATGCGAAATCCGGGATGAAAGAATCCGACGTCCAGAAACAGCGATTTGCGGGCCAGCATCATGCCCAGGAAGCGGCCGCCCTCATTGCGGTATTGCTCCTCCGTGAGGTAATCGGGCCGCTCGCAGCCGGGTTCGAGAAACGCCCGCTGCCGGCACAGGATGTAGCCCAATTCCGGTTGGCGGAGCAGCGCGTCCACCTGCAGCCGCAGCTTCTCGGGCGTCCACAAATCGTCCTGGTCGAGGAAGGCGATGAACTCGCCGCGGGCGCACCGCACCCCAATATTGCGCGCCACCGCGACGCCGCGATTCCGCTGGCGCAGCAGCCGCACGCCGGGGCAGGCGGCGACGATGTCCGCGGTATTGTCGAAGGAGCCATCGTCCACCACCAGAATTTCCACGGGCGAGTATTCCTGCGCCAGCACGCTGTCGAGAGCCGCGCGGATGAAGCGGGCGCCGTTGAACGCCGGGATGACCGCGCTGACCAACGGCCGTCCGGCGGCCAGACGGGCGGCGCTGGCTTCATCGAACTGGCTCAACTGCGGCAGAGGGCGCGCCACGCCGCCCGCGCCGCGCCGGCGATCGAGCGATTTCTTCAGGGCGCGCAGCAGGTCGCCGTCAATCTGGCTGGTCTGCCAGACGCTGTTGGTCTGGTGCAGCCGGTAGTGCAGTGTGATCTGCGGCAGAATCACCAGCGGAACACCCTGTTCCTTGGCGCGCAGGAACCAGTCGACATCTTCGCCGGTGCGCATGGATTCGTCGAACCGGCCCACGCGGTCGAAGACGCGCCGCCGGAATACACCGCTGCCCAGATGGACATGCACCAGGGTCTGATCGGGCCCTTCGAAGGGGAACAGCAGCTTGTGGGCTCCGGCATCGACCTGCTGGATGCGTCCTAGCACGATATCCAGATTCGGGTCGCCGGCCAGCCGCGGAATCTGGTTGGCCAGCTTGTCGGCGGGCCACTGGTCATCGGCGTCGAGGAACGCGATCCACTCTCCGGCGGCGAGCTCCAGACCGCGATTGCGGGCAGCCGCGGGACCGGCGTTGGCCTGCCGCGCGTAGCGGATGTCTTCGCCCAGCGAGCGCACTACCCGGGCGGTTTCGTCGGTCGATCCGTCGTCCACCACCAGGATCTCGAGCGGCGCGTATTGCTGGCAGCGGATGCTGGCGATGGCGTCCGGCAGGAACCGGGCGGCATTATACGTAGGCACGATGACGCTCAATAGCGGATCGGCGAATTTCATGCGCCGCTCCGCGAGAGCAGGTCGAGGATGGCCTCGGGAATCTGCGCCAGATCGGTGCCGGCTTCGAGGGTGTACGAGGGTACCTGGCGGACCAGCGCCGCGAGTTTGGCCAGGGTGTGGCTGCCGTCGCCCGGCAGGTGAAAAATGGTGGTGGGCGCGATGGCTTTCAGGCTGGCCATAGGGCTGGCCTCTACCAGGCGGGTGTCGCGCAACCCGGTGACGCGCGGAATGAGGATCGCCTTGAGGGGAAATCCGCGGGTCAGCTTGCCGGGAAAGTGCCGGTTCAAATAAATCACGGCCTTCTGATCGGCCAATCGCTCGGGGTTGGCGACAAGCGGAACCAGCTCCGGAAAGCGTTCGAGATTGTGGGGTTCCAGTTTGGCGGTGCCGTAGAGACTGTAGACCCAGGGCGAATCGCCCGCCGCGCCGGCCACATAGTCGTCGCCGGCATAGAGCAGGGGCGACCGCAGACAAGCCAGCGTGGTGGTGGACTTGCCCGATCCGCTGGGTCCGGCGATGAGAACTCCGCCCTCCGGCAATCCCACGGCGCCGGCGTGGAGCGGCTGCAGCGGGCGGTCGCGCAGCCACCAGTGCAAAATGGTGCGCAGCGGAAAGGTGGATTCCCACCAGGGAATCTGGTCGGCGGAGGGGCTCCAATACACGGCGCAATTGCGCTCGCGGTCCAGCATATGCAGGATGTTGATGCCGGGTTGGTATACGGTGGCAATTCGCCCGGTGTTGAAACCGGCGATTTCGCCGCGCGCTCCATAGGCGTTCGGTTGCCACCACGGCGCCGGCGGCTGCACGCCAGCCGATTCGGTATCGAACAGGCAGACTTCAAGCGAGGCTTTCGGCCGGTGGAAGCCGGCCAGATGTCCCATTGCGGGTGTCAGGCGCGGTAGAAGCGCGGAACCGGCAAATCGCAGGCGGATACCCAAATGGCCCACCCGATAGCCGAAAACGCGTTCGCCGCCGGCAGCCCGGCAGGCCCCCGCGAAGCGACGGTACACTTCATCGAAAAAGAAAACGGGGAGGTCCGCTGGCGAGACGGCGGCTCGGACGCTTGTCACGGCCGGTTCTGGGCGGGCCAGCCGGTCTCGTCCACATCGTGGATGGGGTCGAGCACCAGCAGGTCCTCCATATCGGTGTATTTGGTAAACGTCGGTGGGACGAATTGCGGCCTCTCGCCGGCCGCGATATGTCCATTGCGGTGAATCGCCACCGGCTGCCCATCGATCGGGGAAACCAGTCCTTCGGCCAGCAGATCGTCCAGGAAGCGGTTGACGCCGCCCGCGATCTCCTCCGCGGTGGCCCGGTACTGTGCCGTAAACTGGTCCATGATTGCCTGGCGATCGGCACCGGATTCGAGGAGCGCCCAGGTCTCGGCGCCGCTCCCTTCCAAACTGTAGTAGCTACCCAGCTCAAGGTTGATGAGAATCACTTCGTTCTGAAACTTCTGGTAAATGACCTTGGGCCGGTTCACCGTAAAGATCTGCAAGCGCTCTCCCCCTCCGAACACCATAAAAAATAAGGATATCGCAGCGACACCCGGATTCCAATTAGACCTTTCGTACTATACGGTTCCCATCGTGAGATCCCACACATTACTGTAACCCCATTTTGAGTACAGGCAGGACTGTTGCATTTGGTGGAATGCGCCGATGATTGCTTTAGAGAACAGAGATGGCGCGAACGGACATGATTCACGGAGACCGCCGAGCGGACCGGCGCTACTACGTCGAGATTCCGCTGCGGTTCAGCTATACCCGGAAGGGGGTCGCCTACCTGGGCACGGGAAGAGTTTGCGATATGAGCCGGGGTGGGGTGCGCTTTGAGGCCGATAGTCCGCCGCCTGATGGTGCCGAAGTGGAACTGCGGCTGGCCTGGCCGTTCCTTCTGCAGAACGTCTGCCCGCTCGAACTGGTCATTCGGGGCGAAGTGATGAAGACGGGCTCGCGCGGTACCGTGGTTCGCATGCATCATTACGAGTTCCGGACGTGCGGATCGCGATCCTTCGCTCAAGCCGGCGCAAACGCCGAGGTGTGCAGCATCATCGCCTGAGGATTCGGCACACGGGCAGGCATTCCCGGCATACCGGCGTCCCACAGCCGGGCTGCGGCATTCTTCCGCTGTAACAGGCATCTTTCCGAACCCGCCAAGCCTTCCACGCGGATGGCATTGCCGCGACGTTCCACGTGAAAGACGGCTGCGGCTCCATACTCGGCGCTTACCGCAGGCAGGGTCCATCCGGAGGGATTCAGCATGCGCATTCCGCCCTGACGATCGATCACTATGACCAGATCCTGATCGGTGTCGCCCTGAAAGGCGGTGTCCAGAATGTCCTCTGCCTGCCGTAAGAACGCGCTCACAAAAAGCTTATCGGCGCGGTCGAGGAGATTTTCGGCGGAATCTTAGCTGGCGGCTTTTACCAGTTTGGCGCGGGCCTTCACGCAGGCGTGCGCGAAGGCCTGCACCAGGGGATTCGGGCGCGCGCCTTCCTGCAACGCCCAGAGTTCCGGCTGAAATAGCGTGGCGACGAAGAACGGATGGCCGTCCAACTCCACGGCGCGGACGTCGTTCTGGTCGTCCACGGCGGCGACGCAAAGTTGCGCGCCTTCCACCAGCCTGCGGTAGCGGCCGTTGAGGCCGAAGCTGCAGTAGTAGCACTCCGTCGAATCGGGAGCGCCGTAGGCTTTGCGCAGCGCCGTGCCGGGCATGAAGCGGACCCTCGCCTTCACGCCGACCAGGGCGCAGGACAAGGGGGAAATCAGCGGCATGGCCGCTTTGGGATGGGTCTTCTGGTGTTCGGCGTCCGCCAGGCCCAGAACGTTGCGGGCGAATTCAATGATGGCGTACTGAAAGCCGGCCGAAGTACCCAGGAACGGCGTGCCGGTCGTCCGGGCATGCCGGATGGCCCGCAGAACGCCGTCGGCGCTGCGGTACGGCATGCTGGGCACGCACCAGATTCCGTCGAATTCCGACAGCCGGTCACCCTTGCCGACGGAATCCGTGGGAATCCACTCACACGTCGCATGGCCTTCGGAAGCCGCGGCCAGCGACTTGGGAATGGCCACATGAGCTTTCTGTTGTTCATTGAAATCACCGATTAAACCGATGCGAATCTCTGAGAGCATGGGCGAGATTCTATCGAAGCCACTTCCCGAGCGCAACCGTCGGGGCCGCACCGATACAATGGGACCAGCGATGCGGCGCGCTCTCGGTTTTCTCATGATTCTGGCGATTTGTCCGGCGGCGGAGTATCGCCTGGCGCTGCCCGGATATCGCTATCGGTTTCCGCGCGACCACTTCAATCATGCGGAGTTTCAGACCGAATGGTGGTATTACACCGGGAATCTCCGTACCGCGACAGGCCATCGCTACGGCTTCGAGCTGGTTTTCTTCCGCCACGGTCAACAAACGGCGCAGCCCGCCAACCCGTCGGCGTGGCGCGTCGACGATCTGTGGGTGGCGCACCTGGCGCTCACCGATATCGATGGCCGGAAGTTCCGCTCGTCGCGGCGGGTGAATCGCGCCGGGCCGGGCATCGCGGGGGCCAGCCTGGAGGAAGGCCGCATATGGAACGGGAACTGGCAGGTGGCGTGGGATAAAGCGTCGGATACGCAGACGCTCGCCGCGATCGCCGAAGGAGTCCGCTTCACGCTGCGGGCGACTCCCCGCAAACCGCCGGTGATTCACGGCGAGAATGGCGTGAGCCAGACTGGCGACGGGGCAGGGAAGGCCGCGCAGTACGTCTCCTTCACGCGGCTGGAGGTTGCCGGGACGCTCAACGGGTCGGCGGTCGCGGGCGCGGCGTGGATGGACCACGAATGGTTCACCACTCTGCTGTCGCCCGAGCAGAGCGGCTGGGACTGGTTCAGCCTGCAACTCGACAATTCCACGGAATTCATGCTGTTCCAGATCCGGCGCGGCGATGGCTCGATCGACGCGCATTCGGCGGGCACGTTCGTGGATGCGGAAGGTCATGCGGTTCCGCTGCGGCGCGCGGATTTCCAACTGCGGCCGCTGGCCTATTGGACCAGCCCGAAGACGGGCGCGCGCTATCCGATCCAGTGGCACATTTCGGTGCCGTCGCGTCATCTGGAAACGGATTGCACGGCGGCCTTGCCCGAGCAGGAACTGGTGGGGCAGGATGCCGCGGATCCGTCGTACTGGGAGGGCGCGGTCGAGTACTCGGGCGCGATTGCCGGCTCGGGCTACCTGGAAATGACGGGGTACGCGCAGCGGCTCAAGATGTGAGCTTTTCCGCCGGTGAGCGATATAATGTCGGCATGTCACTCTCAGAGGGAAAGCTGAAGCGCATGAAAGCGCTCGCCAACGAACGCGGTGTGATTGCCGCCGCGGCCATGGACCAGCGGGGAAGCCTGCAGAAGTCGCTGGCCTCGGCGCGCGGCGTGGATGTCAAGGAAGTCAGCGCCGCGATGATGAGCGAATTCAAGGTTGCCGTGAGCAAGGTGCTGACGCCGCACGCCAGCGCCATTCTGCTCGATCCGGAATTCGGATTGGAGGCGGCGCACGCGCGCAGCGCCAACGCCGGTTTGCTGCTGGCGTATGAATTGAGCGGATACGACAATACACAGCCGGGGCGGCTGCCCGACCTGCTGCCGCACGTCTCGGTGAAGCGCATTGTGGACTGGGGCGCCGATGCCGTCAAGATCCTGATCTATTATGCTCCGTCGGAAGACTCCGCCATCAACGACATCAAGCATGCGTTTATCGAGCGCATCGGCGCCGAGTGCGAGACCCACGAAATCCCGTTCTTTCTCGAATTTGTGGCGTACGACCCGGAGGGCGGCGACGAAAAAGGGTTCGATTTCGCCAAATCCAAACCGCAGGTGGTGAAGACCAGCATGGAGGAATTCTCCAAGCCGCAGTACCGGGTGGACATCCTCAAAGTGGAGATTCCGATCAACGCCGAGTATGTGGAAGGCTCCAGCGTGTTCAAGGGACAGAAGGCGTACACGCGGCAGGAAGCGCTGGGGCATTTCCGCGAAGCCGCTTCGGCCGCCGGCAAGCCGTTCATCTACCTGAGCGCGGGCGTGGGCAATGCGCAGTTCACCGAGTCCTTGAAGATGGCGGCGGAAGCCGGGACGGATTACTCGGGCGTTTTGTGCGGCCGCGCTACCTGGAAGGAAGGCATCCCGGTCTACGGAAAATCTGGCGTCAAGGGACTGGAGGAGTGGCTCGAGCGCGACGGCGTGAAGAACATCAACGCGGTGAACGACGCCATCCAGTCGGCCGTGCCGTGGTACAAGAAGCTGGGAATGACCGCGCCCGGGTAATCGTTGCTAGGTCGGTTGCGGCATGTGCGTGGGAGCTACGGAAAGCATCACCAGACCGACGGCCAGCAGAATCAGCATGAGCGCGGCCATGCTCTTCACCCGCACGTCTCCGTCGCGGAATTCCTTCCACACCAGCAGGCCCCACAAGGCTGCCACCAGGGGAGCTCCCTGACTCAGGAACAGCCCCAGTTCGCGGTGCTGTTTGAGCAGATCGGGGTTGACCGCGGTTACCCAGAGCGCTACCGTACCGGTCGACCACACGGCGCCGGCCAGCATTCCCTTGCCGTGCGTTTTGAATGTAGCTTTGAGATAGTCGCCGATTTCGGCCGGCTCACCTTCCACCGGGAGGTTGATGAAAAAGATGCTGAACACGAAAGTGGAAAAGAACAGGCCTAGCGTGAACATCACGGCCAGGGAGAATGGTCCCATGCCGACTTCTCCGGCTCTGGCGCTGTCGATCAGCGGCGAATAAGCTCCTAGCAGAAGACCGCCGACGATGGCCAGAATCACTCCCTTGAAGGTCTTTGGGCGCCGGGTGCTCTTGACTTTTCCGGCCCGGGCCAGAACTTCGTGCCGCAAGACGCCCAGCATGTTGTTGGCGATGGCATCCACAATGATCGCCAAAACCAGCAGCACGCAACCGGTGGCTAGAAGAGTAGTGTTGCCTAACGGGCCGCCGATGATGCCGACGATGGTGGAGAGCGTGAGGGCTGTTCCGAAGGCCACCGGGAAGGCCACGGTCATCCCGGATACGGATACCGACGACATGAGCAGCATATTGCCGAAATTGAAGATGACACCGGCCAGGAGACCGTAGAACCACTGCCGCTTTCCGGAGTGGCTCAGGTCGTCCATGATGGAGAAGCCGTCGTAACCGGAATTGCCGACCGTAAACGCGTAGATCAGCGCCAGAATCATGGCGCCCACGGCGAAATCGATGTAGAACAGTTCGAATCGGAATTTCCCCGCTATCTTAAACGCACTCGCCCAGGAGCCCAGGCAAACCATGCCCAGGATCAGCAGGAGCAAGACCATACCGAACGTCTGTGGCAGAATCATAAGAGATTAGTCCCGGATACGTGAGGGTACAATGCCGACCCCGGCGGGGTCAACCCGCTCCGGCCGAAGCGGCGCGATTTCCGGAACCGCCAGATGTGGAGTTTCGCCCGGCGCCTGCCGCACCTGCCAGGGCGCGGGATGGTCGGAACACTCCGGCAACGCTGCCCCTGCATAGTAATTTAGTCCATACTCCCAGTTGCGGTTGACGCGGTCCATGCAGACTTCGGCGGCGTGCGGAGCTACCTGGCGCCACAGAGCTCGCGGCGAAGGCATCCGCTCGAGCGCGGGCACGGCGGCGTCTTTGACGTACACGGCGCCGGCGGCGACTCCGGCAGCCAGGCACGCCACCGCTGCCAAGCGGCGTCCGCGGGATTCCAGAAACCAGACCACGGCAGCCACCGCGAGGGGAGCCAGCCAAGTGGCATCGAACACCGGCCGGGTGGACCGCGACAACCCCATCTCCAGCGCTTTCGCCGCCAGCGGAGCGGCGATCGGAAACGCCACCAGCAGCAGGGCGCAGGGGGCCAGCCACGCGCGGGCGTCGGCCAACTCGTCCAGGCCCAAAGCCATCAGCACCGCAGCGGCCGGCAGCAACGGCAAAATGTAGGCTGGCAGTTTGTTGGCCGACAGAGAGAAGAACGCCAGGCCCCAGAGCAGCCATGCCGACAGAAAGAGCTTGCGCGGATCGCGGAAGGTGTTGCGCCGGGCGGACAGCGCCAGCAGCGGCACCCAAGGCACCAACGCCCCCAGCAGCACGGGAAGATAAAACCACCAGGGTTGGCCGTGCAGAATCACCGCGCTGGAGGTGAAGCGCTGCAGATTGTGGCGGATCAGGAAAACCTCGATAAATACATTGCCATTCTTCAGATAACAAAGCAGATACCAGGGCATGGAGACGAGCAGAAACGGCCCCAGGACGCGCAGCCGGACGAGGTCGCGGAGGCCCCGCCCGCGCAGCAGGATAGGTAACGCCAGAACCAGCGGAAGCGGGCCTTTGGCCAGTACCGCCAAACCCATCAGGACGGCCGCGGCCGGCAGGTATCGGGTATCGCCCTTCGCCATCCAGGGCAGAGCCAGCAGCATGGCGCCCCCGAAGGTGGCGGCCAGCGGTAGGTCGGTGACTCCCGCCTGCGCGAGGCCTTGCCAACCCACCGTGGTGCCGAGAATCAGCACGCCCAGCCAGGCGACTCGGTGGTTGTACTCGCGGTTGACGATCCACCAGAAGAAGGCCAGAAATCCAACGGCGAGCAGGGCCACGGGCACTCGCGGCGCCAGATCAGGCGAGAGGCCGGCCCGAAACGCCGCCCCCGTCATCCAATAGAGCAGCGCGGGCTTTTCGAACCAGGGCTGGCCCCACAGGCGCGGTGTGATCCAATCCCCGGAGGTGGCCATGGCCCGTCCCACCGACGCGTAGCGCGGCTCATCGGGCCCCAGCACACCGGTTGCTCCGAGCTGGTAAAAGTACAAAAGATATGCCAGCGGCAGGGTCAACCAGAGCAGGGGAGGGATTTTCCGCGGCATTTCTCCTATTATAGAAGCCAGTGCTGTTAGACATCGCGAGCCTTCCCACCGCGGAGAATTCCGCCATTCACCTGCACCCCGCCGACAACATCGCCGTGGCGCGTGTTCCGATCCCCGCGGGCACGGCGTTGGTAGTTGACGGCGTGCGCGTCGTCGCGCTCGATCCGATTCCGGCTGGCCATAAAGTGGCCGTCGCCGCCATTCCGGCGGGCGAGACGGTGGTGCGCTACGGGCAATCCATCGGGCGGGCGCGCGCGCGCATCGAAGCGGGGCGCCATGTTCACCTCCACAACCTGGCCTTTCAGGATCTGGACCGGCAATACGAGTTTCCCAGCGGAGATCTGCCGCTGCCGGAGCGCCGCGATTCGCCGACGTTTCTGGGGTACGCGCGCGAGGATGGACGGGTGGGCACGCGCAACTACATTGCGGTGGTGGCGGCCAGCAACTGCGCGGCGCATACCGCCGAACAGGTGGCGCAGTGTTACGCCGGCCAAACCCTGCCGCCCAACGTGGACGGCGTGATGGCCTTTCCGCATGGCGACGGCTGCGGCCACGCCGCCGGCCCGGACGTGGAGCAACTGCGGCGAACGCTGGGCGGGGTTCTGTCTCATCCCAATGTTTCGGCCGCGGTGATCCTGGGGCTGGGCTGCGAGGACAACCAGATCGCGCACTACCTCGGACCGGAGGGGCAGGCCAGTTCGCGGTTGGCGGGGCTAACGCTGCAAACGAGCGGCGGAACGCGCGCCACGGTGGAGGCGGCGCGCCGCGAAATAGACCGGTTTCTGCAACGGGCGGCCGCGGAAGAGCGGACCGCGGCGCCGGCGTCGAAGATCGTTCTGGGGCTGAATTGCGGCGGGTCGGATTCGTTCTCGGGTATCACGTCGAACCCGGCGCTGGGGCACTGCTCCGACCTGCTGGCGGAGTTGGGGGCCACTTCAGTGCTGGCGGAAACGCCCGAGATCTTCGGCGCCGAACATCTGCTGGTGAAACGGGCGCGCAATCGCGAAGTGGCCGAAAAATTATTGGCTTGCATCGGGAATTACAAGCGGTACCTGAGCCGGTTTGCGGGCACTTTCGACGACAATCCGAGTCCCGGCAACAAAGAGGGCGGGTTGAGCAATATTCTGGAGAAGTCGCTGGGAGCGGCGGCCAAAGGGGGCACTTCGACGCTGATGGAGGTGTACCAGTATGCGGAGCGCATCATCGCCCCGGGGTTCTGCTTTATGGACACGCCGGGGTACGATCCGGTGTCGCTGAGCGGATTGGCGGCCGGGGGATGCAACCTGATCGCCTTCACCACCGGACGAGGGAGCGCCATCGGATTTCCGACGGTACCGGTGATCAAGATCGCCTCCAACAGCAATACGTATCGGCGCATGACCGACAACATGGACGTCAACGGCGGCGCCATCGCCGATGGCGAGAGAACGGTGCAGCAAGTGGGTCGCGAGATTTTCGATCTGGTGCTGGAAGTGGCTTCCGGCCGGCAGACCTGCGCCGAGCGCCTGGGACATCACGAATTCGTGCCATGGCGCATCGGCCCGGTGGTGTAGGGGACGGAGTGGCAGGCTCAATACACGGCAGCCTCCAAACACCATTCGCAGCGCCGTTGCGCCTGCCCGATCGCGCAGTACAATAGGCAATAGATATGTCACGAATGTTGTCTGTGATCGGTCTCGCCGCAGCGTTGTGGCTCGGCTCCAGCGTTGTGGCGCAAACACCGGCAACGCCTAACCCACAGGCGGCCAAGAAGAAATCGGCGCTAGATAAAGCCGTACTGGAGTCTTGGGCGCGTCACCTGCTGGTGATGGATGCGCGCATCACCGTCAGCATTTCCGATCCCAAGCCGGCCCCCATGGCGGGATTTGTGGAGGAAACGCTGCATGCCTCGTTGGGCGACCGCTCGCAGGATTTCGTTTTCTATATCTCGAGCGACGGGAGCAAGGTGCTGCAAGGCTCGGTCTGGGACATCGGCTTCAACCCCTTCAAGAAGGATCTCGACAAGCTGAACACGGCCTTCCAGCCCTCGATGGGGACGCCGGGCGCGCCGGTAGTGCTGGTGGAGTTCAGCGATTTCCAGTG
>Ga0181529_10003288_pt1 | contig 18520 bp, 11 predicted proteins | sample PEATcosm2014_Bin_36_FD_119763 | JGI IMG/M metagenome (GOLD analysis project Ga0181529, IMG submission 119763) | Peatland microbial communities from MTU Mesocosm Facility, Houghton, MI, USA - PEATcosm2014_Bin10_30_metaG | ecosystem: Environmental > Terrestrial > Soil > Wetlands > Peat | place... | reverse complement strand
GGTCCAAGGAAGCACTCGATCAAGCCATCACGGTGATGCTCCCTCAGATCACACCAGAGAACGCAGCGGCATGGTTCAAACACTGCATCGACAGTCTACAGATTTAGGGAAAACGCTCTAATCAGAGAAAGAGGCAGACTCGAACCCCGCAAAGAACGTTGAAAGCGGAAGCATGAAGACGCCATCCGGTTCGGGGCGCGTACCCCAGGGGTTGCGCAAGGTCACGGTTTGGCTTGACTCGTTGTAGTCCAGCACCGAGTAGGCATGGGCATTGACCCACCAGTTGGCGTTGCCCAGCCCGCCGGGCGCATTGCCAAAGGTGCCAGCCACCATGGCCATCCCGCCGCGGTGCAGCCGGCGCAGATACTCCATGGTCGTCTGGTGGTCGGCCACCATCACCGCATGAGAGGAACCCATGAAGGCCTCGATCACGCGCACCGGAATGCCCCCCTGGCCAAGTGCATTGTAGGCGCCGAAGACTTCGCCATTCTGCTGCACGGTGAGGGACAGGCGGGTGAAGAATCCCTTTTCTTCCAGAAACCCAACCAGCATCTGCGCCTGGGATGCGGGAACGCCCAGAGCCTTCAGTTGCGCGGTCAAATTCTGCTCGAAGTTGCCCCGATCCATCCGTCCGTCCTGGCCGACCACGGTACGGATGGCGCGGTCGTAGGCCACCAGCATCAATCCGGACTGGTCCAGCCACGACAGGGCAATCGGCTTGGCGTAAGCGGGGATGATATCCGAGCGCTGGATGGCTGTGGCCAGGCTGCGCCGCACCTCGCGTTGCGCGTAGCCGCGCATCAGCACCAGCACCCAATCGCCGTCCGAACGGTCGTAGCTGTGCGCCCGTCCGTAGGCAATGTCGTCGGGAAACACCACCTCGTCCGGCCCGCTGGCGAAGTGCACCTTGTAGCCCCCCAGGGAACTCCGGCCAATGGCGCCGCGCAGGCTGCCGGGCGCGGCCTTGGCCAGCGACGCAATGGAGGAATGAAAGTAGCAACTGCCCAGCGTGCCCTGCCGGACCGCTTCCGGGCTAACGCCGCGAGCGCCGTAAAGAGAGCCGGAGCCCTGTGCGCCAGCCGTCGCCGCCACCCCCGCCAAAACCAGGGTGAGGGCGCAAATCAGGTGATTCTTTCGAGCCCAATCCACGCGCCTGCTAACCATCGCTGACCTCGACTTTCCTTACTTCCCCTCGGTGGGTGCATCGCCGGCCGGCGGCTGGATGGCGATAAACGTCCAATGCGTCGATCCAGTGCGAATCCGGGCGTAGTTGTGCAGCGGCACGAAAGCCGTCTCCACCGGCTCCCCATCCACGTCCGTGCCGCACATGCTCACTTCGTCGCCGATGGTGAAGGACTTGCGAAACATGATGTAGGTATTCACCGACGACAGAGTTTCGTCCTGAGGAACCAGAATGTTGCATTTATCCGGGTCGGTGCCGATGCGGTTGCGTCCCTCCAGCACGGGGAAGATTTGTCCGTAGTCGCTCCACGAGTACGTCACCAGCACGCCCACGATCTTGCGCGGGGCGGTGGCGGAGGGCGCTCTCTGCGCCACCGGGCCAGTTCCAGCGGATTGCTGAACGCCGGCGGCGGCTTGCCCAGCGCCCATGCCCGCGGAAGGATCGAAGATGGTTACCCGGCGCATGGGCGCGTTCCCCGGCTGAACGGGCGCGGGCCCAGGTTGGGGCTGGGGGACAGGAGGAGGGGTATACCACGGAGCCGAGCCGCCCTGGGCAATGTTCTCGTCCATGGTTTCGCGGCGGGCCGGCGCACCCATCGCGCCCTCTGGCAAGGTTGGCTGGCGCACGGGCGTCTTGTCCAGCGGCGCCTTGCACGCCGAGCAAACGGCGGCAAAATCTTGATTCGTGGTGCGACATGCTCTGCAAACAATCATTTTCCCTACCTCCGAACAGATTCTCCATGCGGCAACTCCCGGTTGCGGGAGCGCGCTACAACAATATGCCGTCAGGCGCGGCATCGCGATTCTGCCTGCCCAAGCCGCGAAAAACGCCTCGTCCTGGGCAAAACGCCTGAAAAACATGCCTCAGGAGTGATTGCCCCGTTGCTTCCGCGGCCGTTACGCCGGGGTTCAACTCCCGGTTTATCTCCCGCACTATTCCTTCCACAGGCTGCAAGGGTCGGCTTTGCCGTCCGCCGCCGAACTCACCCGCTACGCACGCGGAAGATGGTCCGCCCCACGCGAATTTCGTCGTCCGGTCGGAGCAGCTTGCGGTCCTGCCCCAGCTTAACCCCGTTTACATAGGTGCCGTTGGTCGAGCCGACATCTTCAACGGTCAGCACTTGATCGGCCAGCCGAACGCGCGCGTGAAAGCCGGAAAGCGTGGGATCGCCGGAGATGACCAAGCCGTTTCCGTTCAGCGCGCCAATGGTCAGGTCAGCGCTCACCGTGAAGCTCTGCCCCGACACCGGACCTGCGGTTGCCTCCAGTCTGGGCAGATTCTGGGCAGGATCGAAGAACGCCGCCATCTGTGTCTTGGCGCGCACCGGCCGCTGAACGGGCTGCTGGACCGGCTGCTGAACGGGCAGTTCCCCCTCGACGGCGGTCGGAACATAGGCGCGCACCGGCGGTATTTGCGGCGCCGTGCTGTACCCTTCCACCGCCGTGAAACCGGAACGGTTCATTTCCGCCGGAGCAGGAGGCTTTATGGGCATTGGCGCTTGCGCGGGTCTGGGCGGCTCGACAGGCTCCGCCTCCTCGCGCCGCGCCCGGCGGCGGGAAAAGATCAGCAGGGCCGCGCCCAGTGCAAAGCACCCGGCCAGCACCCATCCCCACAGCAGCCATGGATTTCTTATCGAAGGAACATGCACCTGCACGGCCGCCGTAAGATTCTCCGGCTGCCAACGCAGCTCCAGGCTGTGATTCTTGCCGTCGGAGGCCAAGCCGCTCACCTTGAAGGCCGCCACCGGCGTGGCCCGCATGGCCTTGATGCCCCGGTCGATCAGCCCGCCCAGTTCCTGAGGCGATTTGGCCTGCGCGTAGCTGCCCCCGGTGGCCTGCGAGATGCGGGCCAGCATTTGAAGGTATTCCGGGTGGGAGCGCGTCAGTCCGATCGAATCGATGGGCACACTGTCAGCCAAAGCTGTCCGGATCACATCGTCGATGGTGTGCTGCGAACCCTCGTCGTGGCCGTCGGAGATGACTGTGAGTTGCCGGCAAACGGGGGGCGCGCCTTCGAGCTGCGCCAAAGCATCCAGCAACCCGTCGTACAGGTGCGTCTCCTTGCCGCGGCTATCTACTTGCCGCAGCCGGTCGGCCAGGGTTGCCTTGTCGGCGCCGAAAGGCACCTCGACGCGGGTATCGTCGGCAAAGGTCAGCACCTCCACCCGGTCCTGGTCGCGCGCCTGATCCACAAACTGGGAAACGGTCGCGCGGATGGCGGCCAGCGGCCCGCCCTTCATGCTGCCGCTCATGTCCAGGGCCAGAATCGACTTGACCCCGTAGCCGGTCTCGGCAAAGGTGCGCACGGAACTGACGCCGCCCAAGCTGGCGCTGCCGGAAAACAGCTTCAAATCGGCGGCCTGCACGGGCTGCAGCACGCCCGCGCCATCGCGAAGACGGACCACCATATCGATGCGCGGAAACTGCGGCCCGTCTTTGCCATCCTTGCTGGTGTAAGCGGGACCCGCGCTCAGCGTGTGGGCTCCATCCTGCGCCCACGCGGTCCCGGCCAAACCAGCCGCGATCAGTACCGCCGCGATCCATCCCGCTTGCTTCGGCATTCTCTTGCACCCCTGGGTCGGTATCATTCTATCGCTGCTGGTCAGCGCTCTCCGGTTTCCTGGGCGGTTGGGGCAAAAGTCCCAGCGCCGACTTGAAAACCTGGAACTTCATCGAGTTGCTGGCCGCCCCGGAGGGAACGGTCACTTGAGTCAGCTCGTTGCGGATGGCCTCGGCCCGCTCCGGCGTGGGCGGATGATCCGAGAGGAATGGAATGGTCGTGCCACCCGAAGCTTTCTCCAGCTCATCGATGTGCGCAAACAGTTTGAGGAACCCATTCGGGTCCCAGCCCGCGCGCAGCATCTCGTAGAACCCGAGCAGATCGGCCTGCCCCTCGTCGCGGCGGCTGAATTGCAGCTTGGCCAGCATGGCCAGCGCTCCGCCGTACTTGAGGATGATGCCGTCCACCACGCCGTTCTGCTTGTCCAGGTTGTCCAGCACCGGCTTGAGCACGGAGCGCGCGGCAAAGGTGACCAGCAATTGGTTCACCGCGTGGCGCGCCACCACGTGGCCGATCTCGTGGGCCAGCGCGGCCGCCAGTTCGTCCTCGCTGGTAATCAGCTCGATCAGCCCGCGATTGACGTAAAGAAACCCGCCGGGCAGCGAGAAGGCGTTGGGCTCGTGCGAATTGATCATCTTCACCGCGTAGGGCAGATTGGGCCGCTGGCTCTGCGCCGCCAATCCCTCCACAATCTTGCCCATGTAGTGGTCGATCAGCACATTGTCGACGATCGGCGCCTCCTTTTCCAGTTCCGCCGCAAAGCGCCGCCCCAGGGCGATTTCGTCCACGTCGCTCAGCTTGTTCAGCGGAGAAACGGTGACGTGCGGCTCTTCCGCCAGCAAACCAGGTGCCAGCGTCAGGACCGCTGCCCCCATCCCTGCCTTCTGCAACATTTCACGCCTATTCCAAATTGCCATTGCGAACATTCCTCCAGTTACTTTGAACATCGTGTGATAGCACATCGCCTGAACGCGGAAGCAGATTATTGCAGACAAGCATCCGTGTTCGCCATTGCAAAATCAACCCAGTAAATCCAGAGACAACCATGAAAGCTATTTTGAAGAAGCAAAGAAATCGCGCCTCTCACCTCTCCGAACACGGAACCGGCCCGCATTCCGGTCAGCGGCGCCTGAACGGCAGGTCCTTAGGGTCCCAAAGATTCGGTGCAATTCGTGCCTCCCTCGGGATCGGCCTTGATGCTGCCGGATTCATCGCCGCAGAAACCCCGCCTGCCTGTCTTGCCCACAGTCAACGGAACTGCCGTCACAACATAACCGGCAATGCGCTCGCCGCCTTTGGTTTGCACCGCAGTGCAGTTCCCGATCGAAAAAACATATCCCGACTTGACGCCTGAGGCGAGTCCCCCTGGCAAAAGCTGCGCCGCCACTGGGCTGGCCGGGCCCGAGGCCGGATCGCCTCCCAGGGCCGCCAGCGAGCAGGCGAAACCCTGGTCGGGGTAGATCGCCTCGTACATCGTTTCCGCCTGTTCGATGACCCGCAGGGTCTGGATCGCCGAGGTTTCGTTCGCTTGCTTCTTCATCGAGCCCATGGTGGGAATGGCAATCAGGGCGACGATCAGCAGGACCGGTACCAGCACCACCAACGCCACCACGGCGACGATGAGGAGAGTTTTGCGCCCCGACTTCTTGCGCGCGGCAAGAAGATTCTGCTGGCTGGGATAACCGGCGCCCATCCCAGGAGCCGGGGGCCAGCCCGCTGTGCCGCCAGCCGCATCCTGCCCCTCGAACAGCAGCGCGCCGTCATTCGTGCAGTGAACAAACTCGGCGGGATAGTTCTCACGGCAAACGGGACAGGTTTTCATCGCTTGCGCCTTGCCTGAAGCTGAAAATTTCTTGGCGCAAGGATAACACGCGCCCACTGCCTCGAGTTAAACGGACCCGCCCGCCACAATGAAGGTGAATCCGCGCCGTTCTCGTGTCCTGAGTCTGAAATTCGCATCGGAAATCAGGGCGAGAAAAAGCAGATTCTTCGCTCTCCACCCCCGGCTTGAAACACGCTCGGGGCCCCGTTCGTCCGGAATGACCGCATATTTGTTGAGCGAACTATCGACTCCGGACGCTAGAGCATTTTCGGAATTGGTGTAGACCGAAAGCACGTACTCAAGTGGCCTTCTTTCCAAAGAAAAAGCCACCTTGCACGCCCTTCAAAAAGTCTACGTGTATTCCGGAAATGCTCAAGCAGCTATTGCATCTCTTTGAGCCGGTCGCAGCCCCACTGATTGCCCAGGGTGCAGCCCTTGCCGAGGAACTCTTTCGCCTTGCCCGGATCCTTGTCCACCCCCAGGCCGAAGCGATAGTGGGCGCCGAGATTGCTGCACCCGGCGGCATCGCCGGCATCGCAGGCCTTGCGGTAGAGAAGCACCGCCAGGGTGTCGTTCCGGGGAACGCCGCGGCCGCTGGCGTAGATATTGCCCAGATTGCTGCAGCTCATGGCTTCGCCCGCGTCGCAGGCCTTGCGATAGAGCGCCGCCGCACGCGATTCATCCTTTGCTACGCCTTTTCCATTCGCGTACATGAGGCCAAGTTTGTTGCAGCCCTTGGCCACTCCGGCATCGCAAGCCTTGGAATACAGACTCGCCGCCTTGGAATAGTCCTGGGGCACGCCCTGGCCGGTCTGGTAGCTGATGCCCAGGGTGTCGCAAGCCGAACCGTGGCCCGCATCGCAGGCCTTTCCCAGCAGATCTGCCGCGCGCGCAGGGTCCTTGGGCACGCCGAGTCCTTCGCGATAGATCCTGCCGAGCCCCTCGCAAGCCTCCCAATTGCCGCTGGCGCAGGCCCGATTCAACATGGGGATGGCCTCTGCGTAGCGTTGCTGGGCGAGGAGCGCGAGGGCCTGTTGCACACCCTGGGAACCGCTGGGCGGCCGAACCACCGTTTTCGTGTCCGCCGGCCTGGATTTACCGCCGGCGGTGGGTTGCGTGTCTGTGGATTTGGGGCCGGATTCCGTTTCCGTCGACGTTGCGGGCTGAGTTTCGGGGGCGGACGCCGTCTTGGATTCCGAGTGTTCCACGATGAGTCGCCAGGTGGCGAATATCGCCACCAGCGCCAGAGCGGCCAAAGCCGCCCAAACCCAGACGGGAAGTTTCGCCGCATTTGGCTTGGATGGCGGCAAGACCGGAGGCTTGGGCGGCGCCACGATCCGCTTTGGCGCCTGCGCCGGCGGGATCGCCGGCTGCGGTTGCACCTTGATTGCCTCGGGAATCGTCTTCGGTCTCTGTGCCGCAGGCTCGGGAGTCGTCGCCGGGCCCTGTTGAGGAGGCGCAAACTTCAGGCCATCGAGCAGGCTGAGCAACTCGGCGTCGTAGGGCCGGTAATGCCGGTCCTTGGCCAGCATCCGCAGGACCAATTGATCCAGCCCCGGCCAATTGGCCAGTTCCGGGCGCAAAACGCTCGGCGGATCGGGAGCTTCGTCCAGGTGCTGGTTCATCCAGCCAGCGGTATTCTGCGCATGGAACGGGGTTCGGCCGGTAAGCATCTCATAAAACACGCCGCCCAGCGCATAGACATCGGTGCGCCCGTCCATGTCGCCGGCTGCTATCTCCATCCACTGCTCGGGAGCCGCGTAGTCGGGGGTGAGCATCAGTCCATGGGTCACGCTCTGCCGGGTGACGCTCTCGGCAATGGCCACGATGCCAAAGTCCAGGACCTTGGCCTGTTCGCGTCCGTCGGCGGCGCGAGCCAGCAGGATGTTCTCCGGTTTGACGTCGCGATGAACCATGCCCTGCGCGTGAGCCGCGGCCAGGCCCGAAGCGATGCCGCGCACGATGTCCAGCGCCCTGGGAACCGGCAGCCCGACCCGCGCCTTTTCCAGCACCGAGCGCAGACTCGGGCCGTCGACGTATTCCATGGCGATAAACAGGTTGCCGTCGTCGGCCTGGTCCAGATTGGTGACTTCCACAATGTTCGGATGGCGCAACTGAAAGGCCGCGCGGGCTTCCATGCGGAAGCGCTGGATGAATCTCGGATCCCGGCCCAGGTCGCCGACCAGAAACTTGAGCGCCACATTCACGCCCAGCAGGGTGTCGTCCGCCAGGTACACCACCCCCATGCCGCCCTGGCCCAACTTGCGCACGATGCGGTACTTGCCGTGCACCGTATCGCCCGCCGCCATCTCCTGAGACTCGATCAGAAGCGCGCCGTCGGCCGAGCAGTTGGTGTGGGTTTCCGGATAGTCTCTGTCGCAAATTGGGCAGGTCTTTATCTTCATAACGCAGGCCTTGGCAGAAAGTGAAAATTGTTGGCGCAAGGATTCGACTCTTGCTGTTGCCCTGGGTTGAACAGATCCGCCGGCAACGAATCCGGCAAACACCCGCTATCCCACATGCTATTGCAGTTCATGCAGCCGCCTGCAGCCAAACGAGTCGCCCATGTTACAGCCCTTGGCAAGGAACTGCACCGCCTTGTCCGTGTTCTTTTCGACTCCCAAGCCGTAGGAGTACATGTCTCCGAAATTGCTGCACCCAAGAGCGTTGCCCAGATCGCAGGCTCTTGAAAACAGGTTTACAGCGCGGGAATCGTTCCTGGCAACCCCGCGTCCATTGGCATACATATCGCCCAGTCGATTGCAGTCGCTCGCGTTACCGTTTGCACAGCTCTGCTCATAGAGCGGCGCTGCTTCCGCGTATTGTTTCTGTTCGTAAAGCGCGTCCACTGCCCGGATGGGGTTGACCGCAGGCGGCTGTTGAGCGGACGGCCCGGAATTGGCGGCAGGAACAGAACTCGGTTTCTGCTCATTGGAGGGCTGCCTGGGGACCGATATGGGGTTCTGAGCAGGCTCCTGCTGGGAATCGGCCTGGGGGGAAGGAATTGGCGACAGGGCCAGCTGCGATTGCGGCTGCGAGAGCCTCCATACGGCGAACGCTGCAACCAGAGCCACGACCGCCAAGGCTCCCCAAACCCATCTGGCAACTCTTGCGGCGCCGGGCTCCGGCTCCGAAAGAACCGGCTCCAGCCGCGGCGCCTGCACCGGCGAGGGCGCGGTCACGGGCTTGCTCCAAACTTCCTCGACCACCGTCTGCCGCCGCGGTTCCGCATGAATCGGAGTTGGGCTTTCCAGCAAGCTCAGCAACTCATCGGCGGTTTGCGCTCTGTGACGTGCGTCTTGGATCATGCACCGGGCGAGCAGGCTACGGTAGGGCTCTTCGAAGCCGTTCAACGCCTGCGGAGGGATACCCCGGATGATCGCCTCCATGATCTGGCCTGTGCTGTCCCCTTCATTCCCGCCGAAGGGCAGCTCCCCGGTGAGCAGTTCAATGGTCATGGCTCCGAAGGCCCACAGATCGAGATTGCATTGGATCTTTCCGTTCACCCCGAACCGGTCCGGATTCAGTTGCTCGGGAGCCATGTAGGCATAGGTCCCCAACCCGACCATCGAAACTCTGGCGCCCGACTGATTGATTTGCTTGGAGATGCCAAAATCCGTGATCTTGGCCACCGGCGTCCCATCCTCGAAGCCCACCAGCACGTTGGGCGGCTTCAGGTCGCGGTGAATGATGGGCGGCCGATGCCCATGCAAGTAACTCAACCCGCGCAAAACATCGCCGAGCAGTTTCTTGCGGTGGTGGGGATTTCGCTTGAGGAATTCTTCTACCGTTCCGCCCTCGACGAACTCCATGACTCCGACCTGGATTTCCTGCGCCTCGCCCAAGGCATTCGAGCCGCGCAGCACCTCCGCGCCGTAATACCGGCAGATATTTGGATGGTAGAGGTCGATGGCCCTTCTGATCTCGCTGATCAGGTCGTACCGCTCCGGCACATCGCGGGAAAAAATCTTCAGCGCTACCCAGCGGTCGAGCAGCAGGTCGCGAGCGCGAAAAACCCTCCCGAAGGCGCCCTGCCCGAGCTGGTCCTTCACCGAGTCGTACTGGTATCGCTCGCGAAACTCCTTCAGGTCCATGCGGTCTCCTGGCACGGCCGGGGCGATTGCGGCCCAGCTTGGCTGGCCCCACTTTCGCCCCAGGAAAAGCGGCTCATCGGCGCCCTGCCGCCCGTGGCAGCGCTGGCTGCGCGCCGCCCGGTTGCCCGTGTCCCAAACCGGATAAGCCATCCGGCTGGCGCCGAGGCTGACACTGAGAATTGTTGGCGCAAGCATACCACTCCACCCGGCCGACTTGGTTGAATCGAGCAATTGTGAGCTCCCGAAGTTCCCGTGCTAAAGTGTGAGCATTCCGAAAGCACCTCTTTCTATGACTCAGAACGATTCAAGATCGCAAGATTCGTGGGTGATTGGGAGCCGGGAAGACTGTGATCTGAGGGTCCCGGAACCGACTGTGTCCGGCCACCATTGCCGCCTGACCCATCAGGGCAACGGTTTTACGCTGGAAGACCTGGGCTCGACTAACGGCACCTTTGTCAACGGCGTCAAAGTGACGCCCGGCGATCCGGTCTGGATTCCACACGGGGCGAACGTAACGCTGGGCAGCCGGGTGCAAATGCCCTGGCCGGTTGCGCCCAGCGGGCCGCCCGGCCGGCCGGTCACTGTGGTCTCGGGACCTCCACCTGGGCCTGGCGGGTACGGCGGCTCGCGAGTGATCACCATTGGCCGCTCCCCCGAGTCGGATGTCCAGATCGACCTGCCCATCATTGGCTGGAACCACGCGATCATTACCGAGGAGAACGGGCAGTACATCCTCGAAGACCGCAACTCGCGCAACCACACGGCGATCGGGCAACTGAGCAACCGCATCCAGCGCGCCATGCTCAACCCCCAAGACGACGTCTATTTCGGGTCCTACAAGATCTCCGCGGCGCAATTGCTCTCCCACGGAAAGAGGGTGGAGATCGGCGAGGCCGCTTTCCACAAGGTCAGCTTCCAGGGCAACACCATGGAGATCGGGCGCGACCCGCAGTGCGAGGTGCCGCTCCAGTACCCCATGGTTTCCTGGCGCCACGCGCGCCTCACCCGCACGCCGGGCGGGATTCTGGCCGAGGATCTGGGCTCCCGCAACGGCACTTATGTGGACGGCGTGCGCATCTCCGGCAAGGTGCTGGTCAAGCCCGGCCAGGAGATCGGCCTGGGCAGCTTCCGTTTTCAACTCCTCGAAGGCGGCGAGCTGGCGCAGCGCGAGTACCACGGCAACGTCACCATTGAAGCCAACAACATCGTGGTGCACGCGCCCAATGGCGCGCGCCTGCTCGATTCGGTCTCGCTGACCGTCTTTCCCTCGGAACTGGTCGCGCTGATGGGTCCGTCCGGCTCTGGCAAGACCACCCTGCTGAAAGCCCTCAACGGCTATACCAAGCCGGCCCAGGGCAATGTGCTGTTCAACGGCTACAGCCTCTACGACTATTACGATCGCTTCCGCCAGCAAATGGGCTACGTGCCTCAGGACGACATCGTTCATCCGCAGCTCACCGTGCGTCAGGCCCTCTACTTCTCCGCCCGCCTGCGCACCGACCTCTCCGATGCCGAGATCGAGGAGCGCACGCAAAAGGTGGCGGCCGATCTGGGCCTCTCGAAGAGGCTTGGCCATGTCATCGGTTCGCCAGAGAAAAAGGGGCTCAGCGGCGGGCAGCGCAAGCGGGTCAACATCGGGATGGAGCTGATCGTCGACACCCCGGTGCTGTTCCTGGACGAACCCACCTCCGGGCTGGCCTCCTCCGACTCCGAATCGCTCGTGGATCTGCTCAAGGATCTCTCCAAATCCGGCAAGACGGTGGTGACCACCATCCACCAACCCAGCCTGAAGGCCTACAAGCAGTTCGACGACCTGATCATGGTCTCCCGCGACGAGGGAGAGAAGCCCGGCGGGGTGGTTTACTTCGGGCCCGCCTTTCCCGATTCGATCCAGTTTTTCAATCCTCCCATCCCCGGAGCACCGCCCCCAGCCGAGATGACTCCGGAGATGCTCTTCGACGGGTGGAAAGCCGTCCCAGAGGTTGGCCGCACGGAGACCTGGCGCCAGCGCTATCAGGCTTCCCGCTACGAGCAGGAATTCGTCGCCGGACGCAGCGGCAAGCAGCCCGCCGAGAGCGGCAAGACCGGCGAAGAGAAGCCGCGCCGCCAGTTCGGTTTCACGCAATGGTTCGCGCTGGTCCAGCGCAACGTCATTGTCAAGCTTCAGGACAAAGCCCAGACCGCCATTTTGCTGGCCCAGGCGCCCTTCTTCGCCTTGCTGGTCTACCTGATCGTTCGCCCCCTCCCCGGCCCCGGCGAGTTGGCCACTCTGGGAGAGAAACTGGCCATTGCCCACTTTCTTATGGTGGTGGCCGCCATCTGGTTCGGCTGCAACAACGCCGCGCGCGATATCGTGGGCGAGTTGACCGTCTACAGGCGCGAGCGGATGGTTACCCTCAAGCTCATCCCCTACGTCTTCTCCAAACTGGCCGTGCTGCTGGTGCTATGCGCCTTCCAGTGCGCCGTCATGCTGGCCATCGTCTACTTTGGCCTCGGCCTCCACGGCGATTTTCTCAAAGAGTTCTCCGTTCTGCTGCTCTCTTCCATGATCGGGGCGGGCCTGGGCCTGTGCATCTCGGCCATCGCCAAGACCAGCGAGAGCGCCATTGCCCTGCTTCCCGTGGTGCTCTTGCCGGTCATCGCGCTGGGCGGAGGCATGAAGCCGATCATCACCATGGACAAGATGACTCGGTACGTCTCCAACGTCATTCCGTCCCGTTGGGCCTTCGAGGCCAACCTGGTCCAGGAAGCCATCGCCGACGAGTGGAAACAAAAGGCGCCGGCAGCCGCGCCGGTTGCCCCGCAGGCAGCGCAGCAGCCCACGGCCCCGGCCAAGCAACCCACCGCAACGCCGCACGCCAAGCAAATTCCGCCGGGCACGTTGCCGCCAGGCTACAAGATTCCGCCGGGCGTAAGCATCCCTCCTGGCGCGCTGCCACCGGGCGTCAAGATTCCACCGGGCGGCCTGCCACCGGGCGTCAAGATACCGCCGGGCGCGCTGCCGCCGGGCGTCAAGATCCCGCCGAGCGCGCAGCCGCGCGTGAAGCCGGCAGCGCCAGTTGCGCCCAAGCCGCCGGCTCCCGCTCCCCTGCCAGCGCCTGCCCAGGTCGATGCGGCGCTGCGGCATTTTCCCATCTACGCCATCTCCGAGGACGACGGCGCGCATCTTCGCCCCGCCCTCAACGAAAAGGAGACGCTGCCTAACAAGCCTTCAGTCACCGCCTTCAAGTACCGCCATGAATTCAGAGATTCGATGATCTGGCTGGGCTTGATGCTGCTGATCTCGGTCAGCGCGGTGATCGCCATTTTGCGCTGGCGGGACAAAGATCCGCAATAGCAGACATCGAGGAGTTCCATGAGCCATGGCCGGAATTCCATTGGAGCGATCGTGGTGATTCTTTCCAGGAAGCTACAGCGGTTCTCCAATTGCTGTACTTGCAAGCGCCGAAGCCGAATGGCTTTTCCCCCAAGGAAGAGGCTCTTGGCACCTTTTCGGCCAGGGCACGTCTATTGGAGAATCGCTCGACCGCATGCGGACCGCTCCTGGACGCTTATCCGCAAATCGCAGGTTTCCATCGCAAGTGAGGTTCGACCATGAAAGAGGCGCCCGTCGCCAGCAAGCCGCCAATCGCCTTCGCCGAAGCGTGTCATCGGGGGATTGTGCGTGAAGAGAACCAGGACTCAGTCCTGCATGCCCGCATCGCCATGGGCGAATTGCTCATCGTAGCCGACGGCATCGGCGGATACCAGGGCGGAGCCACTGCTTCGCGCATGGTGGTGGAAGGCTTTCACTCCTACCTGGCGGCGCTGCCTCCGGATAGCCCCGTCGATCGCGTCCTTTGCGATGCCGCGACGCAGGTGAACGCCAGCATCATTCAGGCCGCCAATCTGCCCGATTCGCCTTACCGGCGCATGGGTTCCACGGTAGTGCTGGCTCTGGTCCAGCAGGATGCCACCGGGCTGCACGCGCGCATCGGCCACATCGGCGACAGCCGCGCCTATTTGTTTCGCGGCGCGCAGCTCACCCGCATCACCAGCGACCACTCCGCCGTGCAGGCCCTGCTCAATCGCAATCTGATCACTCCCGAGCAGGCGCTCAACCATCCCGACGCGTCGGTGCTGACCCGCAGCCTGGGGCACAAACCCGATGTGGAGATGGACCTGGAAAACGTCGATCTGCTGCCCGGCGACACCCTGCTGCTCTGCTCCGACGGCCTGTGGGGATATGTCGCCGAGGATGCGATTCATCGCGTTTTGGCAGACCCCGCTCTGAACGTAGACGGCACAGCCCACGCGCTGCTCAATCTGGCCCTGGCCGCGGGCGGACAGGACAACATCGGCATCGAGCTGGTACGGCTTGGCCCGCCTTCCGCTGCCGCGCCCACGGCCCTCAGGCCGCCGCGGCGCAAGGGATTCACGGAGTTCTTTGCACTGGGTCTGCTGGCCGTCGCCGCCCTGGGCGCACTGGCCTTCTTTGCGGTCAAAAACCCCTGGCTCCGGAACACCCTGCATTCTTTCCGGGCGGCTCACAGCGCGGCATCCGATGCCTCCTCCCAGTCTGGCCCGCTGACTTATGCGCTGATCCTCGGTGCGGGGGCAGACGATTCCAAACTCTACCGGGTCCCCGGCTGGGACCCCGCGGACCTGGCAGCCGACAAGTTGACCTCCTGCCGGGAACTCGCCGCCAGAGCCAAAGAGATCGTTATCTATTTCAAAGACCAGGCGCAGGCCGGACCCTTCATCGCCAGGAACCAGTCCTTCTTCAAGGACCTCAAAGTCCCCAATATGAGAGAGCGGGACAGCGAGATCGAAACCGCCTGCGGCGACTTCAATCTGGTGGTGTTTGTGCCCGGAGCAAAACCGGCCGGGCCCAAGCCCGAGGTTCAGCCCCAGCCTGTTCAGCCTGGGCCAGGGACCCCGGCCAAGCCTCCCGTCCAGCCTGGACCCCAGGTCCAGCCAAAACCCGGCGAACAGCCCAAGCCAGGCGAGCAGCCGAAACCCGCCGAGCCGGCCAAACCTGGCGATCAAAAGCCGCCAGCCGCTCAGGACAAGCCCCCGGCCAGCCAGCCCAACCCGCAGAATCTGGAGCCGGACGGATCCTCCAAGGTTCCCCCACCTGGGCCCGCCAAGACTCCGAAATGACCGGACAGCCAGCCTGGCCCCGTGCGGATTGCATGGCTGGACAGGCGGTTGCGTTGAGAACGAAAGCACGAGATGAAACAGAGAAAGATAGCTGGATGGGTGCTGGCAGCGGCGGCGGCATTGGCTGCCCTGCCCGCGACGGCGCAGCGGGACGATGGGCCGATCTTGATGCCCAAAAAGCAGCCCGTGAAACCGGCAGCCGCCACGCTGCTGGTGCTCTGCGACCTGGCCTGCAACTGGAAGCTCGACGGCGAGGCCAAGGGCCGCATCGAAGCCGGCGGCTCGGCCAAGGCGACGGCCCTGCCCGGCCAGCACCAGGTGATTGCCGCGACCGAAGACGGCGCAGATCAACTCACGCAGATGTGCGAGGCCAAGACCGGAGCACAGACGGCTGTCAATATCGCGCTTCAGCCGGTGCGCGATGCCCGGCTGAAGGCCGAGCAGGACGCGCGTGACAGAGCTGCTCAGGCGGCACGGGATAAAGCTGCTCAGGAAGCGCGTGACAAAGCCGCACGCGAGCAAAAAGAGAAAGAGCAACGGGAACGAGCGGAGGCGGAGGCGCGTGCTCGCGTTCCCCGCACCCTGAAGGGCCACACCAATAAGATCAACTCCATAGCCTTCAGCCCCAATGGCCGCGTTCTGGCCTCCAGCAGCGTAGACAATACCATCAAGTTGTGGGATGCGGTAAGTGGACAGTTGCTGCGCTCCATACAGGGCCAAGATCTCTTCTTTGCCATCGCGTTGAGCCCCGATGGCCGCACCCTGGCCTCGGGAAGCTACAACAAGACCATCCAGCTGTGGGACGCAACAAATGGACGGCTGCTGCGCGCCTTCAAAGGCCATGGCGCGCCAGTCCTTTCCGTCGCCTTCAGCCCCGATGGCCGCACCCTGGCCTCGGGAAGCGCCGACAAGACCATCAAGCTCTGGGATATGGGCAATGGGCAGCTGCTCCACACCCTTCAGGGCCATGGCGATTATGTTCGATCCTTGGCTTTCAGCCCCGATGGCCACACCCTGGCCTCGGGGGGCGACGCAAGAATCATGCTATGGGATTCAGCAAGCGGGCAGTTGCTCCGCGCCCTACAGGACCATGATTCCGGGGTCGTCGCCGTCGCCTTCAGCCCCGACGGCCACACCCTGGCTTCCAGCGGTCTTGACAAGACCATCCGGCTGTGGGATGTGGACGGCGGACGGTTGCCGCGCACCTTGCAGGGGCATGACGGTTGGGTCGAATCTGTTGCTTTCAGCCCCGACGGCCGCACCGTGGCCTCAGGCAGCGGAGACGGGGTCATCGAGCTTTGGGATGCGGTAAGCGGTCAATTGGTGAGCACCCTGAAAAGTCATGAAAGTGGGGTCAATTCCGTCGCCTTCAGCCCCGATGGCCGCAACCTGGCCTCCGGGAGCGACGACAAGACCATCAAGCTGTGGGACATCTCCGGCATCGGCAAATAGCCCGGAGGGTTCCGTGTGGGTTGCCCAGACTGGCTGCCCCTCCGGGTTGGGCACTTCATTCGGCAGTGAGAACAAGAGATCGATCGAGAGTACGAAATGAAACAGAGAACGATAGCTGGATGGGTGCTGGCAGCGGCGGCGGCATTGGCTGCCCTGCCCGCGACGGCGCAGCGGGACGATGGGCCGATCTTGATGCCCAAAAAGCAGCCAGTGAAACCGGCAGCCGCCACGCTGCTGGTGCTCTGCGACCTAGCCTGCAACTGGAAGCTCGATGGCGAGGCCAAGGGCCGCATCGAAGCCGGCGGCTCGGCCAAGGCGACGGCCATGCCCGGCCAGCACCAGGTGATTGCCGCGACCGAAGACGGCGCAGATCAACTCACGCAGATGTGCGAGGCCAAGACCGGAGCACAAACGGCTGTCAATATCGCGCTTCAGCCGGTGCGCGATGCCCGGCTGAAGGCCGAGCAGGAAGCCCGGGATAAGGCGGCGCAGGATGCACGCGACAAAGCTGCGCAAGAGGCGCACGACAAGGCCGTCCGCGAGCAGAAGGAAAAAGAGCAAAGAGAACGGGCCGAGGCGGAGGAGCGGGCGCGGACGCCACGCACCCTGAAGGGGCACCTCGAACGGGTCCTATCCGTTGCCGTTAGTCCCGATGGCCGCACCCTGGCCTCGGGAAGCGAGGACAAAACCATCCTGCTGTGGGATGCGGCGAGCGGGCAGGCGCTGCGCACTCTGAAGGGGCATGGCCGTTCGGTGGAATCCGTCGCTTTCAGCCCCGATGGCCGCACCCTGGCTTCGGGCAGCTTCGACCAGACTGTCAAGCTGTGGGATGTGGCCAGTGGGCAGTTGCTGCGTACCCTGGATGGCCATGACAACTGGGTCTTTGCGGTCGCCTTCAGCCCCGATGGCCGCACCCTGGCCTCGGGGAACAAGAACAAAAACGTCGAGCTGTGGGATGTGGCCAGCGGGCGCCTGCTGCGCACCTTGCAGGGACATGGTCATTGGGTCGAATCTGTCGCTTTCAGCCCCGATGGCCGCACCCTGGCTTCGGGCAGCGGGGACAATACCACCAAGTTGTGGGACGTGGCCAGCGGGCAGTTGCTGCGCACCCTGGAAGACGAGAGCCTGCTCGGCTCGGTCCAATCCGTCGCCTTCAGCCCCGATGGCCGCACCCTCGCTGCAGGTAGTTTCGGCGATCATATTGAACTCTGGGATGCGGCGAGCGGCAAATTGCTGCGAACAATAAGACCCAACTCGGCCGCGATCAACTCCGTCGCCTTCAGCCCCGATGGCCGCACATTGGCCTCAGGAAACGACGACCACACCACCAAGCTGTGGGATGTGGCCAACGGGCAACTGCTTCGCACCCTGGAGGGCCACGGCGATTACGTCAAGTCAGTCGCCTTCAGCCCCGACGGCCGCACACTGGCCTCGGGCAGTTGGGACCACACCGTTATGCTGTGGGATGTTTCCGGCATCGGCAAGTAGCCAACGATGCCCCTCTGTTCCAGAGGCATCTCGGTTGTCAGGTCAGCCCAGTGTCGGGGATGCTTGAAGTAGGACGCCGCAATCGGCGAACATCCATCTTGGCCAGCATGGATTGAATTGGCCGGGGCATTTTGCCCGAACGGCCTGGCAAAGCCCGTTTTGTTTGACCGGCTGGCACCACCAGAAAGAACTCGCCCAGTGACCCCAGATTCGATGAAAGTGAAAGCATGAAAGTCTGCCCGCAGTGCAACACCGGCTATCCCGAGAGCCACACCACCTGCCCCACCCATGGCGTGACTCTCAATGAAATTCGTGATCTGAAGCCGGGGATGGTGATCCGCAACAGCTACAGGATCGTCCGCAAGCTCGGCCAAGGCGGCATGGGCTCTGTGTATCTGGCCCAACACACGCTGATCGGCGAGCCACGCGCGCTCAAGTTTCTTTCCCCAGAGCTAGCAGGAGACCCGGCCTTCACCGGTCGCTTTCTGCGCGAGGTGCGGACTCTGCACCAGGTGCGCTGCGAGAACGTGGTGGACTGCGGCGACCCGGAGCAGGCCGAGGACGGCTCGCTCTTCTTCCCCATGGAGTTTGTCGGCGGCCCCGACCTGCGTGACTTCCTTCATGATTGTCATCCTGAGTGGAGCGCAGCAGAATCGAAGGGCCTGCGGTTGCCTTTGGGAGCTTTGCCGGTGGAACTCGCTCTCTCAATCACTCGCGGAATCGCCGAAGGACTCGGGGCGGCGCATGCCAAAGGCATGGTCCACCGAGACATCAAGCCGG